>Ga0209067_10000593_pt1 | contig 22980 bp, 19 predicted proteins | sample ColStrG_CSR_2013_FD_187199 | JGI IMG/M metagenome (GOLD analysis project Ga0209067, IMG submission 187199) | Freshwater sediment microbial communities in response to fracking from Pennsylvania, USA - Cold Stream Run_MetaG_CSR_2013 (SPAdes)... | ecosystem: Environmental > Aquatic > Freshwater >...
AACTGGTAATCGTCACTCTTCAGATCGCGGCCGAATTTTTCAGCCATGTCGTCGTTGGACAGGTAGGTGATATGCCCGACCATGCGTGCTACCCGCAGACCGCTTTTCGGCACCACGTTGTGGGCGTAAAAGTCTCCGCCGTGGAAATCCGGATCAGAGACGATGGCCTGCCGGGCCACGTCATTGAACGCGATATTCTGCGCCGACAATTTCGCGGTCGAGGCGATCACCACGCAGTGACGCAGCTTTTCCGGATACAGCATGCTCCACGACATGGCCTGCATGCCGCCGAGCGAACCACCCATCACCGCTGCAAACTGGGTAATCCCCAGCACCTCGGCCAGACGCGCCTGAGCGTTGACCCAGTCTTCCACGGTCACCACCGGAAAATCTGCGCCATACGGTTTGCCGGTGGCAGGATTGGTGTGCATCGGTCCGGTCGAACCAAAGCATGAACCAAGGTTGTTCACCCCGATGACAAAAAAATGATTGGTATCGAGCGCCTTGCCGGGCCCGATCATATTGTCCCACCAGCCGATATTGGTCTCGTCATCAGCGGCGATGCCAGCCACATGATGCGAGGCATTGAGCGCGTGACAAATCAGCACCGCATTGGATTTGCTCGCATTGAGCTGGCCATAGGTTTCATACATCAGGGTGTAATCGGCAATGGTCGCGCCACTCTGCAGCTGCAGTGGTTCAGAAAACCGGTGGGTTTGGGGTGTAACGGTAACTGCGGATGACATGATTTTCCCTGGATTCAGATTATTGTGTTCTTTTGTCACCAAACGGACGCAGCGCTGCGGACTAAAACTGAATGGAAAATCAGGCGGGAGATGGGACAACCCAGGGAGACCCCAAATTACTGAGCCGCCGCTTTAGCCGAATTTATCAGGCGCCCGCAAGCTGATCTCAAATCGGCGCAAGGCGTAAGAATACCTAAGTAAGTGGGGGACGTCAAACTGGGCCAGAAATGCTCAAACCGGCATAGATAAAAGGACATGCCAACCATCACTGGTTGGCATGTCCTGATCGTTACATCGACAGCAATGCAGGCAAATCAGAGTTTGGTATTAACTGGTGTGAAGTCAGCTTCCTGAATAAAGCTAACGCCCGGGAATAGATTTTTAAACAGATCTACACTGATGTTGGTGTCTTTGCCGTTCTGGAGCAGGTTTTGGATGTGGAGCATGTTCAAATTAAAATGCTTCTGGAATTGCAATTTTTCTTCGACGCTCAAAGCGTGGTAATTAAAGGTGCCATCAGTATGAAAGAAGCGCCTTATGTCGCCAGCTTCTTTATCCATTTCGTCTCTCATTAACGGAAAAATCATCCACATCGCAAGCACCACAGCCATGGTTCGGTCTTTTGCAGAGTAACAGGCTGTACCCAAAAGATTATGCGGCTCTGAACTCTGGGAATTTTTATTCAGGTAATCAACCAGCAGTTTTGAAGTCGTTACCAAAGGAACAGAGTTATCTGACTTGCCCCGTTGCTCAAACAAAAATTGCCACCTGGCGAACAGATTGTATGACTTTTTAAAAATTTCTTTGTCCGAGATTTTTGAAAGGTCAGCACTAAGATCGTCAATTACCGGATCATCGGGATGACCAGTCATCGGATACGATGCTCTGCCCAGCGCACTGTTTATAGCAAGGCCAACACCTTCGGCCCGGCTATTAGCCTGTTGGAAGATTGGTCGGTAATCAATGCGAACATCTAATTCCTCCGAAACGTCTTGGGCCGCTAAACGCATCGCAGTAGTATGTTCGAGATAGACTTGGCGCTCACTGCCGAATAAGACCTTTTTATTGTTTTCAATCATGAGTCGTATATCGATCAGCCTGAAATATTTTTTCCCTGTTTTAGCCATCTCATCCTGTATCATCGACCGGATTACTTCCCGTGCCCCCGCTCGATTTTGCTCTGGTGTGCGTCCAACCTGGGAAGCGATAAGATTGACTTCAGAACTCTCCTTGTCCCCGTTTGCTTTTTCTTTGCCAAATTCAACCCGATAAGAATTCACCGGGAGCTCACTTAGTGCCTGCGCTTTCTGTCCGGCGGACATCCTACTTACGCCGTCACTGGCAGGCACAGTCGTACTGGTCGATGGTGGCAATCCCGCTACTGCATCAACAAAAGTTGCGTCGGTCGGCATGAAACTTAAATCGGATGGCAATACACTCTCTTCAATCGCGCTTTCGGGATCGACCTTTGTTTTGTCCCCAAACCGGTCAGATTCCTCGGCAATTCGCTCTGCGTACTCCTTCTTATTTGTATTGGCAGGTGCGCAAGAAACCGGATAGTACATTCTAAAGCTGTTTTTTTCCCCATTAGATTCAATCACTGCAGACATCGGTTCGCTTCCGGCTTCCATGCCCTGAGCATGCAGATAGCTTTTTTCAATTGTATTTTCCTTAGTGAAGTTCTGTTTTTTCAAACTCTGGCACTCCGCGGGCTGCGTTTCTGTTTGATGTCGAAGCTGCTCCTGTTGTTTCAGATAAATACCACGCATGCTGATGCGGTCAGTAAGCCAGGTTGTAAATGGTTTTGAGGAGGATTGAAACGCCTTTGATTTTTCACAACAGGCTTCGATATCTTTTGGCGTGTTGTCCACGCCACCAAAAAATGCATGCACCGTTGCCTTGTCAATATTATGAAAGAATGAACTGCGGATGTTTTCAGCATTGACGAATGACTTAAAAAAGGGCAATCGACCATCCTTGCCGGGGCTTTGGACGGTAGGAGGGATGCAGGCACTCACGTTAATTCTGTAATTTTTGCTGGCCAGCGTATATGATCCGTCTGCCTCTTTTTCAATACGAATTGAATCAACCATATCAAAAACATCCTGCTCAATGTCGACCATGTTTTTGCCAAACAGCATATTCATTCCGAATTCCAGATCTTTCCGGTAAATAGCACCGTTGTTGACTATTTTGTCTCCAAATACTTTTAGCGTAAAAGCGACCAGAGCAAGCGCAGCACTTCTGGGGCATTTTCTGGCTCCCAAATCATTCCAACTGTAGTTATTTTTAAACAGAGATAAAATTTTTGTATTGTCTGGATCTGGATGACCTTTTTTTCCCAGAATGCCTGACGTCAACAGCTCGAAACATTCCTTTAAAGATTGATCATCGAGGCGCTCCGCCGTTAATTTGTCAGAAAGTGCGTCAAGCGCTCCCTGTTTATTGGTCTCATGCGCTGTCAGCTTGGGCTTTGGATTGATTGCGAGCTCTCCATCAAGCCGCTGGGTTTGGAATTTGGACAGGATATGTAGCATTTGAAAATCCTCGACAGATTGATTGGAAGGGATTGAGGCAGATATTTTTTGGCTGGTTTGGCAATGTAGTACTTCTCTTCTTACTTAATAATTAGCAATTACCCTCGATTCCGTCATTTTCGCCATTGGCTGGAAACAAATCCGGCACCACTGATTCGGCCTAATCAATCCATTCCCGATTCAGAGATCCCCGTGATATCACTTATGTCCGATTCCCTGGCGCAACGATATCCTGCTGCGCAAACTGTCCACACCGCATTATTTCCGCGCAGTATTTACTTTCACCTCACCACATTTCAACGATTTCTAATCATGCTTATTCCCGGCTTGAATGCAACTTGGGTAGATCAACAGACCATGGCTGCAACCCAGTCTGATTTGGCCCCAGTCGATGTGCAATCTGATCTCAACAACATCACCGAAGCAGGCCAGCGCCTTGTTTTTAAAGGCCGTTATTACACCGTAAAAGAAAATGATGATTTGACCTGGCGCTTTGAAGAGGATGCCTGCCACCCGCTGGCCTGTTTTTATCACGCTATCGTCGATCGCATCACCGATGGCAGCATCAATTGCCGCGAAACCCAGCTGGCAAATACTTTGCTTGACCACGCCGAACCCGCCAGAACCGTGATTCCCATCAGAAAGGAATCTGAGCTCAGTGCAGTTGGTTTTGGTCAACGCTTTAATTTTGAAGGGCGCAACTACACTGTCAAAAGAACGATTCAGGGTCACTGGCGCGCGGTAGAAGATGAATCGCATCCGCTGCATGCCTTTTTCTGCGCCATCACTGACCGCATTGAAGATCTGACTTTCTGCTCCAGAGAACACCGACTGTCCCTGTTGCTCGATAATTCTAAAATGCCGGTGATCAGAGTCAGGCGTCAGCGTGACTTTTACAAAATCAACCACGCTGGCGACCGGTTCAACTTTAACGGTCGTAATTATGTCGTCACCGCAGGCACCAAAACCCTGTGGCGGATCAGGGAGGAATCAGTCCATCCGCTATACAGTTTTTTTAACGGCATTGTCGATCGCATCGTCGATCTGTCATTGAGCTCGCGCTTATCCCGGCTTTCCCAAATTGTGATTCCTCCCTTTTATCGCTCCTTCCATGCAGATCTGAACTCGACACTCTGGTACGTGGCGCTGAAAAAGCAAGATCTTCATCCTGCTTTGCGTGAGCATTTTTACGAAGAATCCATAGTCAGAGGCCAGGAAATCACGACCGTGCTGGTCAGCAAGGATTTACTGGCATTTCTTGGTGAACAATACCAGCTTGGCGCAAAAATCAGCATCGCCTCTACCGGAAAAACCAGTCCAAATGAAAAAGGAGCGGGCGGAACTCTGGACAACTTAATTGCCCGGCATGGTGTAGAGGATCAGGATTTTGGTTTTATGGCAGGCAAGGATTTTATGCGGGCAGCCGAGAGCCGTGGCCTGTGGTTCCAAAGTAAGCCATTTTTAAAATACCGGATACTCGGTGCCTGGGACGGCGACCGGCACAATATTCTGATCGACGACTGCTGGTACCAAACATGGGCACCGTGGTTTCACACGATTAATTCCAATGAATTTTTCGGAATGGGTTCGGTTCAAAAACTCAGAGAGCTGTCGGCCCGGCTGCATGCAGAAACCGCTCAGACCAACCCCAAGCCGGCGCCACAGTTCAAATGACAGACGATTTTGACCGGGCACTTCAGGATCTGGGATTTGATTCCTTTAACGGGAAAAATTTCTTTGATTTCTCGCTGCAACGTGATGACGGCAGCACGATTGCCTTCAGTCTGTTTCGCGATGAGCAGGCCGCTGCGCTGCGGATTTCCGCCTATACCAGTAATACGCTCCCTGCTTCCATCACAAACCAGTTCTTCCGGCTGTTTGCCAGCGCCGCTCTGGAACCACTGCGCGGCGGCATAGGCGTCGGCATCCCGGAAGGCAAAGAACATCTGTGCGTGTACTTTACGTTACCGGTAAAAAATTACCAGCCCGGTGACAGCATGCTGGTGCTGGAAAAACTGATCGAGCAAATCGAAAAATGGGATGAACTTTTGCCGTTTGCCGGCAATTAAGCGCCATCCCATCTGGCATTATTTTTTACGTTCAATGATGACGTAATGTTTTTTCATCGGCTCCAGCACTTCAAATACGCCCTTGAAACCAGCCGGTATGACCAGCGCATCGCCAGGACCGGCTTCTGAAGCATTACCTGCTTCATCGATGACGCGGCACCTTCCTTCTGTTACGTAGAAAAATTCATCTTCCGTGTCACCGAAAACAATTTTCCAGCTACCCACCTCACTGCCCCACACACCAGAAAATACTTCACCGCTGTTATTGGTGAAATGGTTCCAGGTTGTACGTAACGGATTGCCCTGCAACTGACGCCCGGAATCGGGATAATCTGTTTCTGCCGGTGTGTTCTGCTGTTTAAATAAAAGTACTTTACTCATCTCGTCTCCTGATATGTTTGGACAATTTCATCCACTTTCCTGCGCTTGAATTACCCGTAATACTATGCGACCAACTGGCTGAATTTCTGGCAAAAATCAGCCGGTACCAATTCCGACTGTTGCGCTATATTCACCTGCATCGCCGTCTGGGCGACGTCAAGAATGTTTCGGTCGATGTGATAAGCGCCTTTGCTCTCCATCCACTGCAGGATCAGCGCCAGGTGCCAAATCGATGCACTGCCTTCATGAATCGCCGGAGGAAAGCTTGCGGCGTTGCTGAGCATGAGTTTTCTGATGTTTTGTCGGGAGACACCCACCAGTTCGGCCACATCAGAGAGCCCGACAAAATCCGGGCCAACTTCAATCAGACGGGCTGTCGGGAGCGCCTTTTTTACGTCAGATAATGCACTGAATACAGCCTGATGCGCTGAATCAGCCTGACGATTGAAATTGAGTGCAATTCGTCCTGGCATGCCACTGCCTATGATTGCATCGTCGCATCCCGCTTCACCTAACTGTTCAACCAGCGCATCCCTGTCTGCATTCAAGTCTGGCAATTTAAATTTGAGTGTAAAGTCATATTCCATGGCAACTCCTTCGCAGTTGAATCCGCTTTAACGGGCGTTCAATGACTGGGCCTTTTTTCCGAAACGCAATGATCAACGACACGTTTTATCTGTCGGGCATGATTACCGGCGTTTTTTGGCGTGCTCCAGATACTGGAAATACAAAATTCGCCGCAACGGCAATCAGTATTTTTGTAAGGGCAGTACATTTTTTCCCAGGCATGACTGTCACCCACCTCAATCCGCCAACCATGCGCTTCGGCATGAGATAGCGCGGTTTCAATTTCTTTTTTCGGGTGTTTGTTTCTGGCCATGTCAAACCTCGTCGCACTGTATTCAAAATTAAACTGGTTGTCAACTGACAACCAGAAAATTTGCTATGGATGGTCGCTCACCGCGTCATCAAACTTTGCGGGTAAACCAAGACAAATACAGGACAGACCTGAAAACGACTGGAATAGTTCAATCCCAAATAAGGTCGCCACAGCCCGCGATGGGCCAACAACGCAGCATGTTATCCACACATTATTAACAATTGCACCACGAGACAGCTGATTGCCATTGAGCATTCTATCCAACGGTGATACTCTCATATTCACCTATTTATAGATGTTTATTTGCTGATTTATGAAACCAAAAAACCGACCGATGATGGGACAACTGAGCGATATGGACATTCGCCTGCTGCGTATCTTCAAAAGTGTAGTCGATTGCGGAGGCATGGCCGCTTCGGAACTGGAACTCAATATTGGTACCTCGAGTATCAGCCGCCATATCAAAGACCTTGAAATCCGACTTGGCCTGACCTTATGCCGGCGCGGGCGCGGCGGCTTTTCGATGACGGCCGAGGGTGAACAGATATACCAGGAGACCTTGCGGCTGCTCAGCTCCACCGATCAGTTCCGCAGTTCGGTTGATGATATCCACAGACGCATGGGTGGCCAGCTGAATGTCGCCGTGCACGATAAAACCGCGAGCAATCCGAATGCCCGGATTCACGAGGCGATTGCCCTGTTTTCCGACCGGGCGCCGGATGTCGCGCTGAATATGCACGTCGCCTGCAGCAATCCGATAGAACGGGGCGTGCTCGATGGCCAGTTCCAGGTCGGCATCATTCCGGACCACCGCAGTTCAGACAGTCTGACCTATGCCAACCTGTTCGAGGAAACCATGCTGATGTATTGCGGCGCCAGACATCCCCTGTTCCATGCCGCGCAGGATAACCTGGGGTGGGACGATATTTCGGCACATCATTTTGCCTGCCTCGGATACCACTCGCACAATATGGAAATCAGCCATCAGATGCGCCTGTCGCGCAAGGCTACCGGCTTTGATCAGGAATCGATTGCGACGCTGATCCTGTCCGGAAAATATCTGGGATTTCTGCCGGATCACTATGCACAGAATTTTGTGTCACGTAATCAGATGAAAGTGGTGAAGCCCGGCCAGTTCAATTACAAATGCAATTTCGTCGGCATGTTAAGGCGCTCGCCACAACCGTCACGGGTCAGCCAGGCGTTTTGGGAATGCCTGCTTGAGGCACACGGGAAAACTGTGCCGGTTTAATCAATGCCCCACACCTACCCCGCCGGGACTTAACTGGAACACAATCGCACCGTCAAAAATGGTGAACTGTACCGGAATCGATGCAAGTTTATCGGCCGGGCTGGTGAGCGGATTGCGCGCCAACACCACCAGATCAGCCAGCTTGCCGACTTCAATACTGCCGGTGCTCTGTTCCTGTTTCAGTGCCCTGGCGGCATTGATGGTGTAGGCAGCCAGCATGGTGTCGAGGTCAACCGTCTCATCGGCGTTTAAAACCTGACCAAAAAATTTGGAATTCGGATCACTGTTTTTGCGCGTCAAGGCCACCTGAATGGCGCTCAACGGCGTGTTCGGCATCAGGTCGCCAGGATTGGCATCCACATCCCAGTCGCTGGAGCCAACAATGGTTGCGCCGGCTTTTTTCAGGCTGCCGGCCGGATACATGTGCAGATAGCGATCAGCATTAATGTAGGGCTTGACGGATTCCACCGAATTGTCTTCCGGCACGGCCCAAAACAGCTGCATGTTCGCCATTACTTTTAATTCGGCAAAACGCGCATAATCAACCGGATCGACAATCTGCAGATGGGTAATCTGATGGCGGTTATCGGTGACACCGTTGATTTGCTTAGCGACCTCGAATGCGTTAAGCGTTGCGTGGGTCGTGTAGTCGCCGATCGAATGGACATGGACGGTAAAGCCTTCCCTGTCCAGCCGGGAGACATATTTATTGAGCATCTCTTCGGTAAAATAGCGTCCGCCAAAATTCGTGGTCAGATTGCCGTTGAGATCCAGATACGGCTCGATCAGGGCCGCCGACTGGGTGGGATATTCCACCACACCGTCGGTGTAGATTTTGACCGAATCGGCCCGAAAAAACGGCTGACCAGCATAATGCGCGCGCAAGGCGTTCAGCCGCCTGTATTCTTCCTCGTCGTCACCGATTGCTGATTTCAGCGCTGCGCGCACCCGCAGATGCATCTGACCGGATTTGATCAGCGCGTCATACACCTGCAGTTCTTCCGGTCCGACCATCGCATCCTGGACTGACGTAATGCCTTTGGAATGAAACAGATCGAATGCCTTGATTGACCAGCTGACCTGCTGCGCCAGCGGCAGAGGCGGTACCAGCGACAGGGCCAGATGCGTGGCGCCGTCGATCAGGGCGCCCGTGGCGTGACCCTTTTCATCGTGCACAATCCGGCCGTCCACAGGATTGGGCGTGGCATCCGTAATTTTGGCGAGTTTCAAGGCGACGCTGTTAACCCAGACCGTGTGACCATCAATGCTCTCCAGAATCACTGGGCGTCGATTGCTGATTTTATCCAGATCGGTAGCGGTAGCAATGAAATTGGTTGAATTGACTTTGACCACGTCTATCCATTTGGTCACCGGCGCGTTGCCCTCTTTGGCCACGCACCCCTTCAACACTTTGGCAGTCAGCGTTGCGATGTTTTGCGCAACATCGTCAGCGCTGCATTTTGCCAGATCAATCGCACCTTCAATGGGGTGCATGTGCGCATCGATAAAACCAGGCAGCAATGTCTTGCCGTTCAGGTGAATGACCTTGGTGCTTTTGCCGACATAAGGTTGGACTTCTGCGTTGGTGCCGACAAAAACAATCTGATTGCCACTGACAGCCACTGCCTGCGCCAGACTGCGCGCGGCGTTCATGGTAATGACATTACCTTCGGTAAAAACCAGCGTAGCCGGTTCCACGGCCGCCGCGCTGATGGAAACTGAAAAACCTGCGCTCAGTACTGCCAGTGCTGTCAGAAATTTCATGCGCATGTTGACTCTTGATATGGTTGATTTAACCGAAGCATACCTTCAATCCCGCCGTTCCCGCGTGGGGTCGGCCGGGATTCCCGTGTCAGTGCGCCATTTTCGGCATTTAAACGACACCAGGAACTGAAGCGGCAAATGCTTTACGCCTGCGGTACCAGATAGCGACGTTCCCAGGCCGAGATCTCATGAAGGAAATCCTGATATTCCAGACCTTTGGTCGACACATAACCGGCGACGAACTTCTCACCCAGCATGCGGCTGCAGGTTGTACTCTGGGCCATCTGGGCGTGCGCTGCCTGAAAGCCGCGCGCCAGATCATGGCCATGATCATAGCCATTGCCAACCAGTGGTTCACTTGGCGACAGTTTTTCTTCTATCCCTGCCAGGCCGGCTGCCAGTGATGCGGCAATCACCAGATACGGATTGGCATCGGCACCGGCGATACGGTTTTCTACCCGGCGTGCAGCAGCGCCGCTGATCGGGATACGCAATCCGGCCGTACGATTATCCAGTCCCCACAACAGATTGACCGGCGCCTGCGAACCTTCCACAAAACGACGATACGAATTAATGAATGGCGCATAGATCAGCATCATGTCTGGAATATAAGCCTGCAGACCACCAATATAGTGTTTGAAGCGCGCGCTCTCAGTGCCGTCGGCGTTGCTGAAAATATTTTTACCGTCTGCATCGACGATGCTTTGGTGCAGATGCATGGAACTGCCAGCCTGACCGGAGATCGGCTTGGCCATGAACACGGCGTTCATACCATGTTTGATCGCGATTTCCTTGGCGGCATATTTGAACAGGAAGGCCTGGTCAGATACTTCCACTGCGTTGCCATGCAAGAGGTTGATTTCATACTGGGACACGCCGGATTCATGAATCCAGGTATCGGTGACTACACCCAGCATCTCGAGCGCGGCGCGGAACTCGTCCCAGAATGGTTGCAGCTCATTGAGCATGTTCAGGCTGTAGGCCGACTGTCCGCATTCGGCGCGACCGTTTTTGGCCAGCGGTGAAGTCAGCGGTTCTTTCGGATCGACATTTGGTGCGGTCAGATAAAATTCGATTTCGGGTGCGACCACCGGGGTCAGACCCTTGGCGTCATAGCGTTCCAGAACCTGCTTTAACAGACCACGCGGTGAAAATCCGCAATGCCCGCCATCGAGATACATGCAATCGTGAATGACGACGGCACGCGGTTGTTTGGACCAGGGTGCCAGACGCAGGGTCGAGTAATCAGGGACCATGCGCACATCCGGATCAGAATCCGGGAAGATCGGATCGTAGGAATATTCACCGGTGACGGCCTGCATCATGATCGCTTCGGCAATCCGCAGTTCGGCCTGGGCCGCAAAGCTGTGTGCCGGCATCAGTTTGCCGCGCGGATAGCCGGAGATATCGGCGAACACGCATTCCACCTGGGTGATGCCGTGCTGATCGAAATACGCTTTCAGGGCCTGCTCGCCGGGATAGGCTTTGGTAAATGGTGCTGACTTGCTCACGAAGATCTCCTTGTGACCTCGGTGCGCTGCGCAGTTCGAGGGGTGTATTGGTAGGCCATTGGTGCAATGGTATTGCACCATCTCGCCGATTACGAAGCTGTCAATTCTAGGACCGGCCTGCAGGACCAAAAATGTTTTATTCCGAATGTTCAGTTGCACCGTGGCGAAACTAAAAGAGCCTGAATTTCAATCAGGCTCCGGTCCGCGCTGTGACCTCATCACCGGCCGAGTTTTTGATTCCTCAGCACGCATAACAGATCGGCCGCAATATGCGCAGCAGCCAGTGCCGTGATTTCACTCTGATCAAACGCCGGCGAGACTTCAACCACATCCATGCCGACCAGATTCACCGGGCCCATGCCGCGGATAATGTGCAGGGCCTGGGCTGAACTCAGTCCGCCGGGCACCGGTGTGCCAGTACCGGGCGCGAAGGCGGGATCGAGACAGTCAATATCAAAAGTCAGATAAGTGGGACGCTGGCCGACGATAGACAGAATTTTTTCCAGTGTCGCCTGCGCACCATGGGTATGTACCCAGGCGGCATCCAGAATGTTCATGCCCATGAAATCATCATTCCAGGTGCGGATGCCGACCTGCACCGAGGTTGCCGGATCGATCAGACCATCCTTGATCGCCTTGTAAAACATGGTGCCGTGGTTCAGGGAATCGGGCTGGTCATCTTCCCACGTATCGCAGTGGGCATCAAAGTGAATCAGGGACAGGGGCTTGCCGAATTTTTCAGCATGGGCTTTCAGTAACGGATAGGTGACGAAATGGTCGCCACCGAAAGTCAGCATTTTTGCGCCACTGGCCAGTATGGTTCTGGCGTGTTCAGTAATGGTGGGGGCGATGGTGAGCGGGTTATGCGCATCAAACCAGCAGTCACCATAATCGATGACCGCCAGATCGTTGAACGGATTGAAACCCCAGGGATAGGGATTGAGTTCGGATAGCTGCACACTGGCTGCGCGCACGGCCTGCGGACCCTGTCTGGCACCGGAGCGGAAGGTGGTTGCCAGATCGAGCGGAATGCCGGAGATGGCTACATCGACGCCGGTTAAATCTCGGGTGTAAGTGCGCCGCATAAAACTGAGCACCCCTGCGTAGGTGTTTTCTACGCTGGAACCATACAGCGATGCTCTGGTGATGGCGCTGTCGCCTTTGATGTTGGAGGTCATATTGTGCTCGTTGAGAGATAGATTATTTTTTATTTTTGAATGCGCGGCAGGCGTCGCCGAAGGCACCAAACAATTTCATTGATTCAGGATTTTCGCGGATTTTCCATTCAGGATGCCATTGCATCGCTAAGGTAAAGCCGGGTGCGCTGGCAACGCTGTAGGCTTCGATCAATCCATCGTCGGCGCGCGCTTCAACCTGCAATCCCGGTGCCAGCTGATCGATGCCCTGACCATGGACCGAGTTCACGACCATCTTGTCGAGTCCACCCAAGATCTGCGCGATCAGGCCGCCCGGCACGATGTTGATGCCGTGCGCAGGAGCGTACTGCACTTCGATGGAGGCAGTCTTGTCTTCGCGGTGATCAATGTAACCGTCCACATCATGCACCGCCTGATGCAGCGTGCCACCCAAGGCTACATTCACTTCCTGAGTACCACGGCAGACTGCAATCAATGGGATGCCACGTTGCAGCGCCATGCGGATCAGGGGCAGCGTCGTTGCATCACGCGCCGGATCCAGCGGCAGGGACGGATCGAGTACCGACTGGCCAAAAAAATCCGGATGTACGTTGGAAGGAGAGCCGGTCAGCATCACGCCGTCGGCAATCTCCAGTACCGTGTCCCAGTCTATCGCCTCACCCAGCGCCGGCAGAACCAGCGGCACACAACCGGCCCCTGCGACGACTGCCTCCACATATTTCATCTGCGCGACGTGATAGGGATGCGCGCCGATCTGTCGGGTGCAGGCGGGAATCAGTACGATAGGTTGTGCCATGATAGTTACGATAAAAAGTGTTTGTTAAATGACCAAAACCAAACGACTTGCGACGTTTGGTTGGTCTTCCCCCTGGTTGTGTTATTTGATTTTTATTACAGCATTTCTTTTAACTGGTAGTACCACATCCCCAGCATCTGCGCGGCTGTGCGCATGATCTGGCCGTTGGGGAAGTTATGATGTTTGATCTTGCCGAACGCATCAAACCGTTCTGACTGTCCTGCAATCGCTTCAGCGACTACCCGCCCGGCCAGGCCAGTCAGGATTAAACCATGTCCTGAAAATCCCTGCAGGTAATAGATATTGTTGCCAAGCCGGCCAAAATCTGGTGCACGGTTCATTGAGATATCGACAAACCCGCCCCAGGCATACGGCACTGCAAGATCAGACAATTGCGGAAATACCGACACCATACGCCTGGTCATGCTGCCAACCAGATTGATCGGTGTCGCGGTGCTGTAACTGACGCGCCCGCCGAACAGCATGCGGTTGTCGCCAGTAGGACGATAGTAGTCCAGCACAAAATTGGTGTCGCAGGCTGCAGCGCGATGTTTGATCAGCGCATCGCAGCGTGCCTTGTCCATTGGCTCGGTGGCGATGATGTAAGTACCGACCGACATGATGCGCTTGTCCAGTTCAGGCGCAACAGCGTCACCATATTCGTTCAGGTAGACATTGCCGGCCAGGACCACAAATTTGCAGCGCACACTGCCGGTTGCGGTTTTGACGACCGGAGCCGCGCCGCGATCCACTTTTATAACAGGCGAGTTTTCAAAAATTTTCACACCGGCTGCCCGAGCGGCCGCAGCGATACCCAGGGTATATTTCAGCGGATGGGCGTGGCCCGAATTGGCATCATAAGAGCCGCCATGGTAGCGGTCGCTGGCAATCCAGCTGCCAATCTCGGCCTTGCCTATGCTTTGCACCGCATAGTTGTAGCGTTGCTGCAGACTGTTGGCCCATTCATCGAGTTCACGCGCCTTTTTGTCTGAACACGCCACCGCCAGATAACCTTGCGTAAATTCGCATTCGATACTGTGTTTTTTGATGCGGTCGCGCATGAGCTGCATCGCTTCCACGGTCATGTTCCAAAGGCGCTTTCCTTCTTCCAGCGGCAGTTGCGATTCGATGGCTTCATCGCTGGAAAATCCCACCAGTGCCTGACCACCGTTACGACCAGATGCGCCCCAACCGACCAGTTGCGCTTCGAGCAGCGCAACCGAATACCCTTTTTCTGCCAGCTCCAGCGCAGAACACAGACCCGACAGACCACCGCCAACCACACACACATCGGCAAAGATATCCGTGTCTAACGCCGGCGCCGGTGGCTCACGTTTGACGCTCGCTTCGTAAAATGAATCTTTGGTCAGCCTGGTTTCTTTATGCTTATGTTTCATGGTGGATTTCTGTCTTTAGTGTAGGTCTGGGTTGGCCATGGCAAAAGCTGATCAGGCCAGATTGATCCAGGTCGTTTTCAGTTCAGTGTATTTTTCCAGCGCGTGCAGCGATTTGTCGCGGCCGTTGCCCGATTGCTTGTAACCACCAAACGGCACCGTCATATCGTCGCCGTCATACTGATTCACATGCACCGTGCCTACTCTCAAAGCACGCGCTGCCTTGTGTGCCTTGCGGATATCGGAAGTCCACACGCCGGCCTGCAAACCGTAGGCCGTTGCATTGGCTTCACGGATCGCTTCGTCCAGATCAGTAAATCCGAATACCGACAGTACCGGTCCGAAAATCTCTTCACGGACGATCTTCATGGAATTATTCACGTTGCTGAATATGGTTGGCTCGACATAGTACCCGCCCGATTCAACCCGAACCTGATTACCACCGGCCAGCAGTGTCGCGCCTTCGGTTTTGCCGGACTCGATAAAGCCCATTACGGAATTGAGCTGGATGTTGTCCACGATCGCACCCATCACCGTCGACGGATCGAGTGGATCACCGGGCACAAATGAAGGGATCATCGCCAGCGCTTTTTTGATAAAACTTTCTTTGATCGATTCTTCTACAAAAAGACGTGAAGGCGCGTTGCAGCTTTCACCCTGGTTGAAGTAGATCGAACCAATCGCTGCTTCCACCGCTTCATCCAGATTCGGGCAGTCGGCGCACACGATGTTGGGCGACTTGCCACCGAGCTCGGTCCAGACGCGCTTAAGGTTGGACTGACCGGCGTATTCCATGATTTTCTTGCCGATCCGGGTGGAGCCGGTAAAGCCGATGCAATCGACATCATTGTGCAATGCCAGTGCGCTGCCGGCTTCATGACCATAGCCTGGCAGCACATTGAATACGCCTGCAGGAATGCCGGCTTCCAAGGCAATGTCGGCCATGCGCAATGCCGTCAGCGGTGATTTTTCCGATGGCTTCAGGATGACGCTGTTACCCATAGCCAGTGCGGGTGCGATTTTCCATGATGCCATGATCATCGGGTAATTCCACGGCACGATCGCAGCGACCACGCCTACCGGTTCACGGGTGATCAGGGCCAGGGTGTTGTCGTTGGTGGGGGCAATTTCGTCATAAATCTTGTCGATCGCTTCGGCATACCACTGGATGCAGCGCGCTGTGGAAGGCACGTCAACGGACAGGCTGTATTTGATCGGCTTGCCCATATCCAGCGTTTCCAGCAGAGCCAGCTCATCACCATTGGCGCGGATCAGTTCGGCAAATTTCAGCAGAATTTTTTTGCGTTCGGCCGGCGACTTGCCTGCCCAGCGCCGGTCATCAAAGGCGGCGCGTGCAGCTGCCACAGCGGCGTCAACATCGGCGCTATCGCAACGTGCGACCTGCGTGAGCTTGCGGCCGTTGACCGGCGAAATATTGTCAAAGGTCGCGCCAGAAATTGCGGGCACGCGTACGCCGTTGATCAGCGCGCGGCCGTCGATTTTGATGGTGGTTGCGCGGTCGTGCCAAAGTCTGGTGCTCATAAAATTCTCCTGGTTCACATTACCGTCGTTACCACGCCGGAATGAAGTTTAAATTAATGCTTGAATGCGGCCGAAATTTCTTTTTGACGCAGACGTTCTGCACGTGCCATGTGCAAACTCGACAGCACCACGCCTATCGATACCACGGCAATCGTAATCGCCGCCACGGTGTTCACCCTTGGATCGAGGCCAAGACGGGCACGCGAAAAAATAACGATCGGCATCGTCGAATAACCTGGGCCGGTCAGGAATGCCGAGACCACCACATCGTCCAGCGACAGGGTAAATGTCAGCAGCCAGGCCGACACCAGCGCCTGAGAAATATTGGGCAGCGTCACCAGAAAAAATACCTGGTAGGGTTTGCAGCCGAGATCCATCGCGGCTTCGGACAGAGACTTGCTGATTTCCTTCAGACGCGATTCAATCACCACCGCCGAATACGCCACGCCCAGCACGGTGTGACCAAACACCAGCGTGAGCAAACCGCGTTGCGGAAAGCCGATGGCGTTTTCCATGCCGACCAGCATCAGCAGCAGCGACAGGCCGATAATCACTTCCGGCATCACCAGCGGTGCACTCGCCATGCCTTTGAACAGGTCACGTCCGGTGAAGTGGCGATAATTGGTCAGCACGTAGGCGGTAAAAGTGCCGAGCACAACCGAGCAGCAGGCCGCCAGCGTCGCCACTTTCAGCGAGAGCAGAAAGCCGGCAATGATTTCATCGTCACCGGTCAGGGCTTCATACCAGTGCAGCGTGAAGCCGTGCCAGATCATGTCCTGGCTGGAACTGTTGAAGGAATACACCACCAGCATGATGATGGGGATGTACAGGAAAAAATAACCCAGTGCCAGCCACGAGCGGCCAAACCAGCGATATGCGTTCATAGTTTTTGCTCATCCTCTGACTGATATTTGTTCAGTATGCCCATCGGGATCAACACGCCCAGAATCACGACCACGGTCACGGTGGAGGCCATAGGCCAGTCGACATTGCTGAAGAATTCATCCCACATCACATGCCCGATCATGATGGTGGATGGTCCGCCGAGCAGATCCGGAATCACGAATTCACCGACGCAGGGAATGAAGACCAGCATCGAGCCAGCGATGATGCCGGACTTCGACAGCGGCACGGTCACGCGCCAGAAGGTGCTCCAGGGGGTGGAACCGAGATCGGCTGCAGCTTCGATGAAGCGCACGTCGAGCTTGGACAGATTGGTGAACAGCGGCAGTATCATGAACGGCAGGTAGGAATACACCATGCCTATCATGAGCGAGAACTCGGTGTTCATCATGTGGATCGGTGCATCGATGAGGCCGGTCGACATCAGAAAATTATTGATCACGCCGTTGTTCGACAACATACCCTTCCAGGCGTAGATGCGCAGCAAAAACGAGGTCCAGAACGGCAGCATGACCAGCATCATCAGTATCGAGCGTCTGGACTGACTGGCGCGTGCCATGAAGTAAGCAAACGGATAACCGATGATCAGACTCATGACGGTAGTCAGTGCTGCGTACTTGATGGAATTCAGATAGGCGATGATGTACAGGTCATCCATCGCCAGATAAATGTAGTTGGTGAGTTTGATCTTCAGGTTCACCACACCATCGGCATAATTCAGCAGCGTGCCGAACGGGCCGCTGGCATCCATTTCGCCAAAGCTGATTTTCAGGACCAGCAAAAACGGCAGCAGCGAGCAGATCGCCAGCCAGAAATACGGAATGCCGATCACCGCAGTCCTGCCGGACAGCCAGCCTGGTTTGGAGAATTTTTTCATGGCGCGCATCTCCATCAGCGGGTCAGAACAACCATGGCGTCATCTTCCCAGCAGGCGTACAGCTTATCGCCCCACTTGGGGTGGAAGGCGCCGTGGCGCGCCGTGTTGCTCACCGTGGCCTTGATCACCGCTCCGCTGGCCAGCTTCAGGTGATACACGGTGTAGCTGCCGAGGTAGGCCAGTTCAATCACCTCGCCAAACACATAGTTATGTTCCTGCTCGGGCTTCTCGGCGCTGACGGCAATTTTTTCCGGACGGATCGCCACCGATACCGCCATGCCGGGCGTGCCGGTAATGCCGTGGCCAACGTAGTGGCTGCACTCCGGCGTTTTGATGACGACATGGTCGGGTTCATCTTCGACCACGGTGCCGGTAAACATGTTGACACTGCCGATGAAGTCAGCGACGAAACGACAGTTCGGGGTTTCATAGACATTGTGCGGCTCGCCGATCTGCAAAATCACACCGTCACTCATGACGGCAATTCTGGAAGCCATGGCCATGGCTTCTTCCTGATCATGCGTGACCATGACGCAGGTCACGCCAACCTGTTCAATAATGTTCACCAGTTCCAGCTGGGTGCGCTCGCGCAGTTTTTTATCCAGTGCGGCCAGCGGTTCATCGAGTAACAACAGTTGTGGCCGTTTTGCCAGGCTGCGTGCCAGAGCCACGCGCTGCTGCTGTCCGCCGGACAACTGATGCGGCTTGCGTTTGCCGAAGGTATCGAGCTGCACCAGGGCCAGCATTTTTTCAACCCGGTCGGCGATTTCTTCTTTGGCCATGCCTTCGCGGCGCAGGCCGAAGGCGATATTGTCCCAGACGGTCAGATGGGGAAACAGCGCATAGGACTGGAACATCATGTTGATCGGACGATGATACGGCGCGTCGGCGATGATGTTTTTGCCGTCCAGCAGAATTTCGCCGGAGGTCGGGGTTTCGAAGCCGGCCAGCATGCGCAGCAGAGTCGATTTGCCACAACCCGAGCTGCCCAGTAAGGCGAAAATCTCACCCTTGTTGATGGTCACCGAAACGTTCTTCACGACGCGGTTGTCGCCAAATTCCTTGATCAGGTTATTGATCCGCAAAAATGGTTTGTCCTGAGAGGCGCCGGTGTCAGCAGATTTAATCGATTCAACAGTTCCCATGTCTCAACCCTGTATTAATTTGTGTGCGTGTCATTATTGTCGGTCTGACGTTGCAGACCGGCTGAATTAATATCCCGTTTTCAGGCGGGTAAATGTGCGTGCTTCCACGCGGCGTATCAACGTCGTGGTCGGCTGGGGCGGCGTCATGCGCTCTTTGTCCTCAGTCGTCAGAAATACGGTTTTGTTTTCGGCTACATCTTTTCTGACGAACTTCATGCTGTTGATATTCGGGTTGGCATAGAACACCTTGTTGGACAGGCTGGCATGCACTTCGGGACGCATGATGTAGTTCATGAAGATCAGGGCATTGTTGGGGTGCGGTGCATCGGTGGGTATGGCCATCGAATCGAAGAACAGAATCGCCGAAGTGCTTGGGATCAGGACCTGAATGTCGTTGCCGTTTTTGGCTTCAATGGCGCGCATGCGGGCGATATTGATATCACCGGAATAGCCGATGACGGCACATAAGCCGCCATTGGCCAGATCGTTGATATAACTGGATGAACTGAAAATGCGGATGGTCGGGCGGATTTTTTCCAGCATGTCGCCGGCGAGTTTGTAGTCGTTCACGTTCAGGGTGTACGGATCTTTGCCGATGTAGAGCAGCGCAGCCGGCAGGACTTCATTGCCCGAATCCATGAAGGAAATGCCGCAGCCGGCCAGTTTCGATGCATATTTCAGATCAAATACCAGATCCCAGGCATTTTTCGGCATGGGCAGATCGCCCAGTGCGGCCTTGACCAGTTTGGTATTGATACCCACCGTGGTATAGCCCCACAGCCAGTTCACCAGATGATCATTGTTCGGGTCGAGTCTGGATAAGGCATGTTGCACCACCGGGTCCATGTTCACCAGGTTAGGCAGCTGGCTTTTGTCGAGTTTTTTGAACAGGCCGGCCTGAATCTGCAGACCTGCAAAACTGTCGGAGGGCACCACGATGTCGTAACCGGTATGACGTGCCAGCAGTTTGGCGTATAACACTTCGTTGGTATCAAAGACGTCGTAATGGACTTTGATACCGGTTTCCTTTTCGAAATTCTCGATCGTGTCTTCGGAGATGTAGTCAGACCAGTTGTAGACATTGAGGACCTTTTCTTCCTGGCCTGGCGTCTGGGCGGGCTGATCGTGGCAACCCGCGAGTGCGAGCAGTGCCAGCGCTATGAGCGCCTTGCCCAATAATGCACCCTGAAGTCTGCGTAATATGTGTTGATGGTTCAAACCTGTCTCCATTCGCATCAAAAAATCGACAGTAACACCCGATCAGGGCAAATCCGTATTGTATGCCTCCATAACAGGATGGGCCAATCCGATCATTGGGGACGGTCATGATCTATGTGCGATTTCTTTGCTGCATTATCTCGTTCTTGGCCGCCCGGCAAACCGGCAAAACCCGTTCAATCAACCCCTCTGTGTGGCTATAATTCGCCGACGGATTTATCGCCTCGGACAGAAGTGGTCCCGAGTAATTTCTGTGCTGAAATGATTGTGGGAGGATTCTAAGCGTCGCTGTTACTCCCATGAATGATTAAATCCGAATGTTCAGTTGACGAATTCTGAAAGCAATCTGTCAGTTTGATCAACCTTAATTTTGGACCGATGCCATGCCGATTCTGCACACCCAGCGATTACGACTTGAACCCCTTAGCGATAAGCATCAGAACGCTTTATTTGCGCTTAACAGTGACCCGGATGTTATGCGTTACATAACGGGACGACCACAGAATCTGGAAGAAGTCCGAACCATGATAGAGCGGGTAAAACGACACTGGGCTGAATTTGGCTGTTCGTGGTGGGCATGGATCGCCATCAACAGCGGCGAGCTGATCGGCGCCGGATGTATTCAACCTCTGGCCCACCAGCCTGGAAATGGCCTGGAAATCGGCTGGCGGCTGCGCCGGGATAAATGGGGACAGGGCTACGCATCCGAGGCTGCCCGCGCCATGGCGGCTTTTGCCTTCGATACCCTGCACAGTCCCGATCTGACTGCAGTCTGCCATCCTGACAATGCCGCATCGGCCAGGGTCATGGAAAGACTGGGAATGCAGTTTCGGGGAATAGAGAAGTGGTATGACACCGATACCAGTGCTTATTTCTTAACCAGGGAACAGTATCTGTCTGGACTGCGCCTGTCGGATCAGAAATAAACTGACCCGCCTGGCCCATAAAAAAGTGCGCGCCTGTTGACGCGCACTTCCGGTTGATTTCAGTTGTTGATGTATTGAGCAGAACACTCACGATTGCCGATTTTTAACCTCTGGACCTGGGTGGGATTTCCTGAGGTCTGAGAAAATTGGCGCTTTACAAAACCTCTTCGCGACGATTATCGACAGTCGGTTTGTTGAACCCAAATAAATTTTGGACCCAAGAGAACCATGGTGATTCAGGACGATTAAGCTGGACTTTCTCAATCGTCAGTGGACTGTCTGCACCCAACTGTTGTAAGACTGAACTACCATTACTCCCCGTGACAGCAGATTTATTTACATCGACTTTGGTCCCCGACTTCACAGTATTCATGACCGAGTTGACGTACATAGATTCAGGCGGTGGCAGGATGTCCGCCGATGGAAGCGATTTCTCTGCGGCCTGGCTGGCAACGGGCGTTTCCAAAGATGAACTGGCGCCAGGCGCTACCCTGTCCGTTACGTCATTTTCGGAAATCATTACATGGATTGTTAAGCCAGGGTATGGCTGCAAATAGGTTTCCAGTGCAGCCGTTAACTCGTTCCTGTCCGGATCAACCAAAAACCTTGCCAGTTCAATTTTCCTCAGCAACGGCAGTTGCCGGAGGCCGTTGACAAAGTCGACTGCCGTGCGCCTGTCCCACCTTTCACCTAAAACCAGGCTCCCTTCAGGGCCAGCATAGGCGACATGACTTCGCCGATTATCAGGCACGCCACCAGCTTCGATCATAGTGCTGAAAAATCCCAGTTGAATTTTTTTGGCTATCCTGTCAAAGCTTGCGGCATCAGTGATGTTCCGCTCCGCCTGCTCAGGATCCAGTCGGACCTGATTACCACGAAAGTAAATGCAGTCCTGCAATGGCTTTTTCTGAATCGACATCACTTTAACTGTCCGGTCCGGAATATTCTGACCGTTTCCGCGTATGACCTTATCTCTCGGAGTCAAACGGGCCTGTTGTGTTCTGGCCAACTGAATAAAGTGGGCAACATCAAACTGATAAGTGCCCTCCCGCTTTGCTTTGAACAGATTATCGACATCGTATGAAGCCCGAAATGGGGCACTCTGAGTGAGTGGCATCGTGGCTGCCGTTGCAGGGACCGACTGCAACACTGGCGCCGTCACCGGCAAAGCTGGCTGACTGGCCGGGTCAGATTCAGCCTGAACCGGAGCAACAAGGTCGGCCCGCGCCCACCCTTCATATTCCGTTTTGGGTTCCATCAAATATTTGTGCAAAGGATGAGTCAGCGTCACGCCAAAAGGATTCAACATGAACTCTAACCATTCAGCCTTGAGCGTTTCATCGCAAGGCAAGTTTTGATGGAGAACCGCGATATCTTCGGGATCATATCGATTGTTTGGTGGGATTAAATTCAGCTCATTTTTGCCCGTCAGCGCGTGTATCAACAGACCAAAAAAATCATATTGATCCTGCCTTACCGGACTCAATTTTTGGGGCCGCTCCGGACCTGTGAGTTCTTCGTAAGCACGCCGGCGATCATCGGCGACCCGGTCTGAGCGCCGTTCGAGCTCGGACCGATTGTGAAAGGTCGGTTTGAGATCAAACTGTCTGATCAATCCCGGTTTGACCGAACTGGATTGGATACCATCGTCTATATAATAAACATGCCTGTCATGCAGCCTTGAAGTGCGCAAACCAATATTGCCAAGCGTGCGACTCTCTTTATGAAGGGCATTGAGTTCAAAGGCAAACTGCAGGAATTCTCTGAACGGTTTGACGAATTGATATGGTCCGTCTACAGCCATAGGAAGAGCTTTGTATGGGGTCGGATCGGACAATATCGCGCTCGCTGAGGTAGACATACGCAACGTCTCGGCAACACG
>Ga0209067_10000598_pt1 | contig 22861 bp, 11 predicted proteins | sample ColStrG_CSR_2013_FD_187199 | JGI IMG/M metagenome (GOLD analysis project Ga0209067, IMG submission 187199) | Freshwater sediment microbial communities in response to fracking from Pennsylvania, USA - Cold Stream Run_MetaG_CSR_2013 (SPAdes)... | ecosystem: Environmental > Aquatic > Freshwater >...
TCAACAGGTCGTCCCCTTCGCCGTGCGAGCCATCAAAGCGGGGGCACAGGCAATCGCCAAGGCGGCGTCAGCAGCGGCCGAAGCGGGAACCGAGGCGGTCTGGACGGCCACGGAGATGGCGGCCGCGGCGGTCAACGCCGTGAGTGTCTCGCTGGTCGTGGGCATCGTGGGTGTCGTCATCGATTTCATCATCTCGACGGTGCTCGCCGGTATCACCCTCAACCAGCAACTCACCGAACCCAGCCAACTCCAACAGATATTGACCGCCGCCCAAACGACGCCGCCCGACCTGGCGACGATCCTCTCGAATAATGACGGCGTGACCCAACTGTTCTCGGCATTCATCACTCAGACTCTTCCCGAGGCCCAGACGGACTGTTCGGTGATTCCGGGCGACTCGTGCTTCACGCCTCCGTCGCCCCCGGCACACACCGGCGCGGACCCTTCGTTCCTCGTGACCCCGGCGAGCGGCGGACCGGCGACCGTGCAGACATCGCTCTACTCCCTCGACCCACTCGGCCTCTACAACAACAACAGCTACTTGAGCGGTAATGGCTGGTTCGTGACCCAACGCTTCAACGCCTACGACTCCACCAACGCGACGACGCCGACGCACGGCGGAGCGACGATCCAGTCGCTGTCGCTTCCCTTCACCGACTGGTCAGGGAACCACTGGGACGCCGAACTGGTCCCCACGGCCAACGGAACCGAATTCGCCCTGACGCCGCTCGATGCGGCGAATGCCAATGCGTGTGCCCTTCAGCCCGACAACTCGACTCCCTGTCTCACCAGTTCGATCCAGGTCGCCGAGCCCGGTGCGGGCGGGGTCCCGGTGGATGTCTCGGTGAGCGTGAGAGCGGCTTCAACCTTGAATCCGAGCGTCAACGTCGCTTACGTGACACCCGGCATCGCGGGCAGCGCCATCACCTTCAATCCGAACGGGTCGGATCCGAGCAACCTGCCCCTTACCTATCAGTGGTACTTCCCGGCTGCGGCGAACCAACTGTGTACCCGCACCGCCAACTCCTCGTTCTGCGGTTTCACCACGAGCTCAAGTGGGACGACCACGTGGACGTTCCCCGAGCCCGGCGACTACGAGGCGTCCGTGGTCGCGACGGATTCGAGTGGGTACCATACTGAACAGTCGTTCAACGTGGTGGTCACCGCGATGTCGTCGACCACGGTGGTGTCCTCGGCGCCGACGGCGGTGTTGACGCAACCAGTCACGTTCACGGCCACGGTCGAACCCGCTGGGGCGACCAATTGCAGCAATCCCTCTGGCCTTCTATACCTGGGATCCGCCGTCACCGGCTCCGTCCAATTCGTGGTGGACGGCGTCGCTTACGGCAACCCCGTAGATCTACAAGACAGCAGTTGCACTCCTCTCTACGGCGCGAGGTCGGCGTCAATCACCATCCCCAACCTGGGCATCAGCGCCCGTGGCCACAGCGTGACGGCGGAGTACCTGGGCACCGTCGACTTCTTACGATCGAAGAACTTCGTCACCCAGGTCGTCGGCCCCGAAAGCAGCGCCGTCACCATCACGCCGTCGATCGCGACGACGGTCTCGGGGCAACCAGTCTCTTTCCGGGCCCTGGTGGCGCCCGTGGCGCCGGGCACGGGACGCCCGACCGGAACAGTTCAGTTCTACGCCAACGGCGCGGCGCTCGGATCGGCGGTGCCATTAGGGGCTGACGCCACCGCGACGTCTCCCGCGACCACCGCGCTGCCGGCCAACGCGGTCGGGCTGTCACTCCTCGCAAACGTGCGGGCCGTCTACTCGGGCGACACCACCTTCCCCACCAGTTCGACGACCTACGTCGAACGGGTCAACCCTGATCCGACGACGACATCAGTGTCGTCGTCGACCACATTGAGTTCGGCCGGCCAGCCGGTGACGCTCTCGGCCAGAGTGGCGAGTACCGCTCCGGGTTCCGGAACACCTTCTGGTTGCGTGCAGTTCAGCGCGGACGGGGTCCCACTAGGTAAGCCCGTGCCCCTAGATTCCTCGGGGGTCGCGACCCTTTCGGTGTCCACCCTGAGCCAGACGGGCGCCGGTACCGCTCTCTCCGAGGGCCACTCGGTGAGCGCCCAGTACGTGACCTTGGACGCCGCCTGCCAGAACGTCATCGTCGGCGGACCGTTCCTGACGAGCAGCGCGACGTTGGCCTCGCGCGTCACGGTACTGGCCGCGGGAGCGTCGGAGGTCCTCGGTGTTACGGCGCCGCACTCGCTCTCCTCAGCGCCCTTCACCTTCACTTTCCTCAATCCCGTTAAGGGTATCGATGCCGCCGCGGTTGCTGACGTCACCGTGAGCGAAGCGGGTAGCTCGCGGCCCCTCGCGGCGAGCATCGTCTGTCGGAGTGCGACCCACGCACTGGTGAGTTGCGTCAAGGGTCCCGTCAGCGTCGTCCTCGTCACGCCCCGGGCACCGCTGGTGGCGGGTGAGGACTACTCCGCGTCGGTGGACCCCAGCGGAGTGGGCGTCACCAGTAGCGTGGGGAATCACCCGGTGCCGGCGTACCACCAGGTGGTGCGCGCCGGGCTCGTGTTGCGCGCCGGGCAGTATCCGATTACCTTCGCGTGGGGCACCGTCAAGAGTTCGCTCGTTCCTGGCGGATCGTTCATCCAGGATTCCCTCGCCGGCGCCAGCGTGACCTCGGAATTTCGTGTGACGTCGAAATCGATCCCGAGCGTGGTTCTCTTCAAGGGTCCCGCTCAGGGCGTCGCCGTGGTCACGGTGTCGAAGGGAAGCGTGGGCGTGTTCCACCGTGACGTCGACACGTACGCCAAGCAGCGCGGTCCCCTCGTCGTGAGTCTCGAGCATCTCGCCGCGGGCCACTACACGTTGCGCGTGAGTGTGCGCGGGGCCAAGAACACCGCGAGCACCGGGTACGCCGTTGGATTCGACGCGATCGCCACCAATGGCTCGGCTGTCGGAGGGTCCCACGCGACGGCGAGTTGGTCCTCCAGGACCGACGTGCTCGGTGCGGCGTACGTCGCGTCCCGCCAACGGGGAGCGACCTTGACACTGCGGTTCCGGGGGACGGGAATCGTCCTCAGCGCCGTGGGTGGTCCCGCGCGAGGTCGAGCGCAGGTGTTCATCGATTCGCGTGTGGTCGGCGTCGAAGACCAATACGCGCGTGGCGCGACCATGACTACCTTCTCGTACCAGGGGCTGAGGGATTCTCTGCACACCGTGGAACTGAAGGTGTTGGGCACCAGGGACGCCGCGAGCTCCGCCGATACGGTCACCTTCGCGGGGGCCACCGTGAGTTAGTTCCCTCGTCGCAGCGACCGCGAATGGGGCGGTCGAGGCACCACTCTGGTTCTTCCGGCCCTCGGGCGGCGAGGTTCTCCCCGACGTGGTCCACCCTACGATTGGGCGGTGACCACGACAACGTTCCTCGTGCTCGGTGACCAACTCTCGACCGACGTGACGCCGTGGCCGACGCTGAATCCCGATACCGTCATCTTGCTGATCGAGAGTGAACAGCTCACGAAGGCTGCGCGCCACCTCACCCGGACGTCGCTCTACCTGTGCGCGCTGCGCGCCTTCGCCCGCCGGGTGGAGCAACGGGGTTTTCGCGTCGACTACCGCCGTGCGGCGACCTTCGCCGACGGGGTCGAACAGCATCGTCTCGAGTGGCGCCCGACGCGAGTGATGATGAACCATCCGCGCGGACGGCGCGCGGCACGACTCTTCGACGCAATGGGTGTCGAACTCTTGCCCGACCCCTTCTTCCTGAGTGACCTCGGCGACTTCCGCCGTCAGTTCGTCGAACGTCGCGCTCCCACGATGGAACAGTTCTACCGGTCCCAGCGCCGTCGACTGGGCGTGCTGATGAATCAGGGTGAGCCAGAGGGTGGGCGCTGGAACTTCGACGAGGAGAATCGTCGGCCGTTACCGCGCGACGGCGGCAGTTGGCCGGAGCCCTGGTCGCGGTCGCTCTCGAGCGAAGAGGCCGAGATCGTCTCGTCGCTGCGCGCGACTCACCCCGGTGCCGACGCACTGAGATTCTGGCCCCGCACGAGAGAGGACGCCCTCGACCAGTTGTCTGACGCGGTCGAACGGATCATCCCCAACTTTGGACCCTTCGAGGATGCCGCGAGCAGCGGACATTGGCACCTTTCGCATAGCCGACTTAGCGTGGCGCTCAACCTCGGGCTCCTGCACCCGAGCGAAGTGGTGTCCGCCGTCGTCGCCGGCTACGAGGCCGGTCGCGTGCCGATCGCCAGCGCCGAGGGATTCGTGCGTCAGGTCATCGGGTGGCGCGAATGGGTCTGGGCGTGGCATCGGTGCCAGGACGACGACTACCGGGCCCAGAACTCTCTCGGTGCGACGTCACCGCTGCCCACGTCGTGGCGGGCGATGGGCCACCACGAGATGGCCTGCCTCGACGCCACGCTGGGGCACCTTCGCGACTACGGGTGGACCCACCACATCGAACGACTCATGGTGCTGGCCAACGCCGCCACCCTCGCCGGCATCGACCCGCTCGCTCTGACCGACTGGATGGCGGAGAACTTCGTCGACGGGGCGCAATGGGTGATGGAGGTCAATGTCCTGGGAATGGGCACCTACGCCGACGGCGGTCGAACCAGCACCAAGCCCTACGTGGCGGGTGGGAACTACGTGCGCAAGATGACCAACTTCTGCCAGGGTTGCCGCTTCACCCCCACGAAGCGGACGGGAGAGGGTGCGTGTCCGCTGACCAATGGCTACTGGAACTTCTTGCTGGACCACGCCGGGGACTTAAGCGCGAATCACCGAATGGCCCCCCAACTACGTGCGGCCCAGCATCGCGTCGATCGAGTGGAGATTCGCGCCCAGGCATCCACCCTGCGTCGGGTGATCCGGGGAGAGTCGCCGGCCCCCTCCCCAGTCGCCACGGATTGACGGGACCAAAATCCCCCGACCACCCGCCACCGTTGGTCACGATCAAGAAGAATCAGTGCCGTGGTCGCTTCGTCACAGCGACAGTGGCAGATTGCCGGACACTCTGCGGCCACCAGAACTTGGTGCTCGGCAACGAAGTCGTTGCCCTTTGGGCGGCAATTCTGGTCGCTTCTTTCCCGCGGAGGACCTCCGTTGCGAGTACCGCGTTCAGACATATCCTTCGACGGCGTGGTGCTACAGAGAATGGCGAGGTGAGAGGACCATCGCCATCGGAGTACATGTTGGTCACGGCTCTGGAGGACCCGACGGCTGCCGTAGTGGCGAGTGCTCGATCAGCCCGTGATACGCGAGAGACTTGGTGAAGCACGCATTCGCCCGAGGTGGTAGCCCCTGCGTCGCGACGTCGGTAATGCCAATGGGCTCGTCATTTCCTGATAGCCCGTGACGATTTTGTGGTGACGACTGGACCACGTCAGCGTCCGCCACGAGGATCGTCACTCCGCTCCGTTGAAATACTCCCACTGACCTTCCGATACGACCGTTACGGAGTCGCCATCAACTCTGATGGCGGTGTGATCGTCGATGGCGTAGGTGGGTGCAGCATTGTCACGAGCCCAGTCGCGCGCATTACCCATCGTGTGGTCGGCGAAGATGGGATTGGGATTGTCAATGTGCACCCAGAGTGAAAAGGGTACGAGTCCCGTGCCCCGATCTTCAACCGACGTGACGGGACTATCAGGCCCGAAGTTGGCGCGATTCCACTCGAAGTCGCAGTTCAACTGACCCAGGGCAATGCTTCCCGCGCTGACCCCCACGTAGACCAGGTTGTCGAGGCGCGGCAGGAGCTCGGCGAGGCCCGAGGTCCGCAACCAGTAACTCAGATAGAGAACGTTGCCGCCCCACACCAGGATGGCGTCCGCCTCTTCGAGCGAAGGGATCCACGCCTCGGGGGGCAGGCTCGGGAGTGTCGACAGCTCGAGGAGTCCGAGAGATCGCCAGCCGAGATTGCACAGAGGACTGGAGGCTTCGCCACGGGCGGCCGCCATGGCGTTGCGACCGCCACCGGGGTAGGGGTAGATCGCGGTGGGGACAAAGAGAGCGTCGGCGGCACTCACCGGCTTACCCAGGAGGTCGGTCAGCGCACCGAGCAGGCCGTCGTTGGTGATGCCGCCGGACGTCAGGAGAAGTTTCATGACCCCTTCTCTATCACTCGAGCCGAGGGGTGATTCGAACGGGTGGGTGGTGGCAGCGGTCGTCAGCGGTGGGCGACAACTCTTTCGAGGCGCTCGAGCGTGAGTGGAGGGCGACCTAGGATTGCCACGTGTCGACGTCACCGTGGGAGCCACCCCTAGCTGGCAACGAGGCCGAGCATCTCGTGGGCGCCCTGAATCGATTGCGAGCGACCTTTCGGTGGAAGGCGGCTGACCTTGATTCCGCGGGTCTCGCGTTCCGGCTGCCTGGCGTGTCGTTGACACTCGGTGGGCTCCTGAAGCACTTGGCGTCGGTCGAGCACTACACCTTCACCGTCAAAGTTGATGGCGTGGCCCAAGACGAGCCGTGGCGCAGTCTGGACTCGTCGATCGCGGACGACTGGGACTTCACGTCGGCGGCGCTCGACAGCCCCGAAGATCTCTACGAGCTCTATGACCGGTCGGTGGCTAGGGCGCAACGTCGACTCGACCACTTGCTCGCCCACGGGGGTCTCGACCAGCGAGTTCACGCCGCGCACGGGGATGAGCACGCATCGCTGAGGCGCCTCGTCGTCGATCTCATCGAGGAATATGGACGACACACTGGTCACGCCGACTTGTTACGGGAGGCGCTTGACGGACGAGTCGGTGAAGACCCGACTGACGACTTCATTTGGCCCAAAGTAGTTGCTGATAGTTAGCGTCTCGGTCCGCCCACTGACTTCGCAGTGGCGATTGGATTTCTCACCTCACCTCACCGCAACGAGCGATTTGCTTCTAGTTCTGGACCAGGGAAATAGGGCTCAACCTGTTCGGTGTGACATCCACCGAATTCCAGGGCCGAGCGGGCACTGGAATTGAGGCACTAGCCGTCGTCCAGGCTACGAATTTCGCCCGTCCTCTCGCCAAATACCTGTTGGTGGAGGTAAGGAGATTCGAACTCCTGACCCCTTGCATGCCATGCAAGTGCTCTACCAGCTGAGCTATACCCCCGGAGGAACAACGATGCTAGCAGGCGGAGCGGACGATGAAAACTTCGTGCGGCGCCGGGTTGTATTTCCGCAGGAGATTTTGGACCCGTCCGTGACGAGGGATGCGGTCGCCGGGTGAGATGGGCGCTGGGGGAAGGGATCTAGCGTTGAGCCACTCAGAATGCTTCGCCCGTCGAATGCATCACCCGCGACAGCAGCTCAGCGAATTCCGCGGGGCGAGACCAGAAAGGTGAGTGGTCACTCGCCATCTCGACGACGTGATCGCATCGTCGGGCGATGTCGCGCTGGACCTCGGGCACGATTGCCTGGTCCCGTTGGCACACGATGTAGGTGGTGGGCACGCCCACTCTCCCCGAGGTCCTGGGCGTGCGAAAACTGGCCAGGGTCTGCGTGGTGACCCGGGAAATGGCGTCGGCGCGGGTGACGGCGTCGCAGTCACCGTAGAGGGCGAGGGCGGCGGGAATCGGATCGAGTGTGAGGAGTCCCTCGTCGCGTCGAATCGTGGCGTCGAGGGGCGAGCGCTGGCCGTATTCCTTCGTCACGTCACTCGCGGTCTGACCCTCGCGCGGCACCAGGGCGGCGAGATAGATGACGCTGCGCACGTTCGTTAGCCACGGCGCGGCCTGGGTGATGACCGCTCCGGCATAACTGTGGGCGACCACGACCACTGGACCGAGATCCTCGAGACACGAGCGCAGGTGGGTCACGTCGTTGCCCATATCGACCGCGGCCTCGCCACCGGCACTCGGTAGCTGTGGGGCACTCCACGCGAGACCACGCGCGTCGAGACAACGGCCGAGTCGGTCCCAGCACCACGGACCGTGCCAGGCCCCGTGAAGAAGAACCATCCTTGCTTCGTTCACGACCCCTCCTCGGCTCACTCTAGGTCGCCCGTACGTATTTCAACGAGACTCAGTGGGATATCGGGACTTAGGCACTCTGGGCAAGGACGCGGGTCATCTCTAGGTTGAACGTGGGGTGGTAATGGGGTTCCCGGCAGTGAAAGCAGGCGTGTGATGATTCAACGAACCGGAGCTATCGGTGACGAGGCTCGTTGGCGCGCCGGGGCGGTCGCCAAGACTCTGGCCGCGTTCAGTCTCGTTGCGGTATCTCTCAGCGTCATAGGGGGATCGGCTCCGGCGGCCCCGATCGCGCACGTATCGTCCGCGTGTCCGTGGGTGCGTGCGAGCCAACTGCACCAATTGACGCCGGGGATACTGGCCGACCAGGTAGTTGCACGAATGACACCCAGGGAATTGGCCAACTTCGTGGTGCTGAACCAAGTGGGAGCGATGGAGAACATCAACGTCGCCGTGCCGCGTCTGTGTATTCCGGCGCTCACCCTGGTGGACGGCCCCAACGGGGTGGGGGGCAACGCCACGGGCGTGACGCAATTCCCGAGTGAGATCTCTCTCGCCGCGACATTCAATCCGTCCATCACTCGCGACGTCGGTAAAGCGATGGGCCAGGAGACGGCGACCAAGGGCATCGACGTCTTACAGGGACCCGACCTCAATCTGGTGCGTTCGCCCTTGAGCGGCCGTGCCTTTGAGACCTACGGGGAAGACCCTTTGCTGGCGAGCGTGATGGGCGTGGCCGCCATTGAGGGTATCCAGTCGACCGGCGTGATGGCCCAGGCCAAGCACCTCGGGGCGTACACCCAAGAAAATGGTCGTTCGCGCCTGAATCAGAGCGTGACTTCGCGCGTGGCGAGCGAAATCTACGACGCGCCGTTCAAAGCAGCGGTGACGCAGGGGCACGTGGCGTCACTGATGTGCGCGATGGGTCAAGTCAACGGTGTCAATACTTGTTCTACCGCGTCGCGCTACGCATCGCTGGCGGCCTGGGGCTTCAACGGTTTCGTTCGCAGCGACTACGCCGCGGTCGATGCGCCAGCCCCGGCCTTTCGCGCCGGCATGAGTCTGATCAAGCCCGCCACGGCCGCGCAGATCACGACCCTGGTGACGAAGGGTCAGCTCGCCACGTCGACGTTGCGCGCCGCCGTCCAGCGCGTGCTCACCCAGATGTTCGCGTACGGACTCATCGCGCACCCGCGCACCCTGCGCTTGAGCGCCCCGGCGTCGAATCGCGCTCACGTCACGACGGCCCTGCAGGCGGCGCGTCAAAGCATCGTGTTATTGCAAAACAGCGGCCACGTGTTGCCGTTGGCCACGACGCTGCGGTCCGTGGCGGTCATCGGTGTGGGAGCCTACGACGCGGTCGTGACCCGCGGCGGCGGTTCGTCGGGGGTGCACGCGACGAGTCTCACCACGCCGCTCGCGGCACTGCGCAGTCTGTTGCCGCACACGCGGGTCAGTTACTCTCCTGGCGGGCTCGCGACGCTCGAGTACGACCCACTCGCGGCGGCGGACATCATCGGTGGCAAGGCACCCCCGTCGGAGTTGCCGATCGTGGCGCCGGGCGAGCCCGGCACCGCGGACCTCGCCATCGACAACGCCAAGACCGTGACCGCGGCGGCGCTGACGGCGTCGGCGCCGGGGACCGGTGAAGGGTGGAGTTCTTGGGAGGTGACCTTCGTCGCCAAGGCCACGGGGACCTACGTCGTCGGACTCCAAGACGTCGGTGATACGTGGCTCGCCCTCAACGGACGCGTCATTCTGGCCGACCGGGGCATTCACGGCCCCTACCCACTCTCGACGGCGGTCACCTTGACCAGGGGTGCGACGTACAAAGTGGTCGCTCGGTGGTTCTCTCTGTCGCCCAGCGCCACGCCGCGTTTTGGCATTGACTACGTCCAGCCTCAGATCAACTCGGCCGTCGCTGCCGCGAGGACTGCGCAAGTGGCAGTCGTCTTCGCCGCGAATCTGTTGACCGAAGGCGCCGATACGCCCTCGCTCGCCCTCCAGGGCGACCTCAATGCGCTGATTGAAGCGGTCGCGGCGGTGAATGCGCACACCGTCGTGGTCCTCAACACCGGGGGGCCCGTGTTGACACCGTGGCGCAGCCACGTGGCGGGCATCGTCGAGGCGTGGTACCCCGGGCAGCAAGGAGCTCAGGCAATGGCTCAAGTGCTGACGGGCGTGGTCGACGCTACCGGCCGCCTGCCGGTGACCCTGCCCACCAGTGATGCCGCGACGCCGGCGGCGACTCCGAGTCAGTTCCCCGGACAGCGTGGTCTCGTGAACTTCGCGGGTCTGGCTGACATTGGCTATCGCTGGTACGAGGCCAATAACGTGACGCCCGCCTTCGCCTTCGGCTACGGACTGAGCTACAGCACGTACGCCTGGAGTCACGTCGCAATCGCGCGGGCCGTGACGGGAGTGCGCGTGCAGCTCCAGGTCACCAATACCGGTGCGCGCACGGGGGTCGACGTGGTGGAGGTCTACGTGAGCTATCCCGGGGGCGTGGGCGAGCCCGCCGGGCAGTTGCGAGGATTCGCGCGCGTGGAGCTTCCCGCTCGCGCCACGCGTCCCGTGGTGATCACGTTGCCCGAGAGTGCCTTCACGTACGACCGTAACGGGGCGATGGTGGTGGCGACGGGTACCTACCGCATTGACGTCGCCTCGTCGGCACGCGACGTCATCGCCTCACAACTGCTAACTCTTCGCTGACATCACGGACGTCCGGTAAGAAACGTGACCGCTCGGACATAAAGGAATTCTTAGAGAGTAACTTCGTCGTCCTTAATCGTTTTTAGCGATGATGGGCTAGCGTAGGAAACTCCTGAAACCCACCCCCGAGTACCGGCGTGTCCCAGCGAAAGGTTGACTCCACATGCGAATTGTGACCCGCCGGGCGCCCCTGCGTCGCGTCGTCACGCTGTTCGCTCTGGTCTCTCTCCTGATCACGGGACTACCTGGTGTCGTGGGCGTCGTCGACGCCGCACCCCGAGCGCACGTCACCGTCACGCCCGCGGGGAAATGCCCGTGGATCATCGAGAGTCTGCGCCACCACGGGACCGCGCAGCAGTTGGCCCGTCAATTGGTCTCGCGCATGACTCCGCAAGAACTGGCGGACTTCGTCGTGCTGCACGCCAAGACCAGCACGGAGAACTACAACGTCGGGGTACCTCGCCTGTGCCTTCCGGCCCTGACCCTGGTGGACGGACCGGCCGGTGTGGCGAACAACGCGACGGGCGTGACCCAGTTCGCCAGTGAGTTGGCGGTGGCCGCTAGCTTCAATCCACTCCTCGCTCGCCAGGTCGGCTACGCCATAGGCCAGGAGGCTCTCTCGAAGGGCTTCGGCGTGCTGCAGGCTCCTGACCTGAACCTGATTCGCTCACCCCTGAGCGGTCGCGCCTTCGAGACGTACGGGGAGGACCCCTACTTGGCCAGTGTGCTCGGGGTGGCGACGATCGAGGGCATCCAGTCCACCGGCGTCATGGCTCAGGCCAAGCACCTCGGGGCCTACACCCAGGAGAACGCCCGCGCGCGACTCAACCAAATTGTGTCGAGCCGGGTGCTCAACGAGATCTACAACGCGCCGTTCCGCGCGGCGGTGACCCAGGGTCACGTCGCCTCGGTGATGTGCGCCATGGGATCGATCAATGGGGTCAACACTTGCTCGAGCCCGTGGCTCTACTCGACGTTGCGGCGCTGGGGGTTCAAGGGCTACGTCCGCAGCGACTACAGCGCCGTCACCATGCCGGCCCCGGCGTTCCTCGCCGGCATGAGCCTCATCAAGCCCGCCTCCTCCTCACAGATCCTCGCCGCGCTCGCGAGCGGGCACCTGCGGATGTCGTCGCTGCGTTCGGCCGTGCGCGCGGTGGTCACCGAGATGTTCGCCTTCGGACTGATGGCGCATCCGCGCGTCGTGTCGTCAGCCACCCCGGCCACTTCACGCTCTCACACGCTGGTGGCGTTGCGCGCCGCGCGCGAAGGCATCGTGCTCTTGAAGAACGATGCGCACGTCCTGCCGCTCGCCAACGTGGGCACCGTCGCGGTCATCGGTGTCGACGCCACCGAGGGCATCATCACCCGCGGCGGTGGTAGTTCGGGAGTGCACGCGTCCTCACTCGAGACCCCCTACGCCGCCCTGCGCAAGGTCCTCAAACACGTTCACTTCACCTACGCGCTGGGCTCGCTAGCCGGCCTCACCTTCGACCCGCTCAACGTCAACGACGTAACGGCGGGCACCCTCCCCCCCGCGGAACTGCCGTCCGCTCTGAGGGTGCGTCCGGGTACCGGCGACGTGGCCATCGACCTGGGGGCCAAGGTGACGCCGGCGGCCCTGACCGCCACGTCGCCGGGGACGGGGGAGGGCTGGAGCAACTGGGACGTGACCTTTCGCGCGAAGCGAACGGGGACCTACGTCATCGGACTCGAGGACATCGGCGATACCTGGCTCTCCATCAATGGCCACGTCGTTCTGGCCGATCGCGGACTCCACGGTCCCTATCCGCAGTCCACCGCCATCCGCTTGGTGGCCGGACACAATTACACCGTGTTGGCCCAGTGGTTCTCGACCAGCGCCAAGACCACGCCGCGTTTTGGCATTGACTTCGTCCAGCCCCAGATCGATGCCGCGGTGGCCGCGGCGAGGAAGGCCCACACCGCGGTCGTCTTCGCGAGCAACCTGCTGACCGAGGGCGCTGACCTACCGACCCTCATGCTCCAGTCCAACTTGAACGCTCTGATCAGTGCCGTGGCCGCGGTGAACCCGCGTACCGTGGTGGTACTCAACACCGGTGGACCAGTACTGATGCCCTGGCGCGATCAAGTGGCTGGCATCGTGGAGGCCTGGTACGGCGGCCAGATGGCCGGCCCGGCAATCGCCCAAGTACTCGCGGGAGTCGTCGACGCCTCAGGTCGCCTGCCCGTCACCATGCCCGCGACCGCCGCCCAGATGCCCGCTGCGACGACCGCGCAGTTCCCGGGGATCGCCGGCACCGTGAACTTCGGTGGTCTGTCGGACCTCGGATACCGCTGGTACCAGACGAACGACGTCACCCCGGCCTACCCCTTCGGGTACGGGCTGAGTTATTCCACCTTCTCGTGGTCCGACGTCACCATGAGCCGCGCCGGCCCCGGTCCGGGGGCGGGGGTGAACGTCGCCCTCACGGTCACCAACACGGGTCATCGCGCCGGGGTCGACGTGGTTGAGGTCTACGTCAACTACCCCACGGGTCTGGGTGAGCCGCCCCTCCAGTTGCGCGGGATCGCGCGGGTGAACCTCGCAGCCGGGGCGTCGAAGAATGTCACCGTCACGGTGCCTTTCAGCGGTTTCACCTACGACAACGGCCACGCCATGGTGGTGGCCAGTGGCGTGTACAACGTGGAGCTCGCGACGTCGTCGGCCAGTGTGGTCGCGAGCCAGCCCTTCGTCTTCCTCTAGGTCGTCACGTTCTGCGCGGTGCGCGGTCGGGCACGTCGTCTTCCTTCGTGGGTGAACTCGAGGGTGAGCAACTCGGGGACTACTTCTCCACAACTTTTCATGTGTTCGTCGATCTACGGTCGATTCGGTAGTAGAAATGCCGAGCATTCTTTGGACGCAAGCATAGGATTGGTCGCGAATTCTCGGCTGCTTCCCGTGGTCTTGCCTGGTCAGTTGTCACTAGTGACCAGGACTTTCTGCGGCCAAATGAGGATGTGGCGATTCGTAGGAGTGCGGTATCACCAACAACACGGCCCCACAAAATAATTGATTTAGGAGTATCCATGAATAAGGCGTTTCGCACTCTGCTCGGTGCGCTCTCCCTCGCGGCCGCCCTGGTGGTCGCAGTGCCCGCTTCGGCGGGGGCGAGTGGGAGCGCGCCCAGTGCGTCCACGACCACGGCCTATTCGGTGAACGCCACCTACGCCACCCTCGAGGGTACGATTACTCCGAACGGTGCGGCGGTGAGCGCAGCATCCTTCTGCTACGGAACCTCGAGCACCCTGGCGGGGTGCACCAGTGCGAACCTCCCGAGTGCCGACCTGACCAATCTGACCGCGGTCTCATCCAATGACCCGGTCGGCCTCTTGGTGAGTGGTCTGGCGCCGGGCACCACGTATTTCTATTCCCTGTCGGCCACTACCACCAACGGCACCGCGACGTCGACCGCGCCCTACGGAACCTTCACGACTCCCGCGGCCGGGCCCTTCTCGTGCGCACCCGCGCTCTACCAGGTGTCGGGTACCGGCAACGGGCAGCTCTACCAACTCAACATCGCGGCGAACAACTTCTTCACCATCGGTACCTCGGCCGGCGTCGGGGTCAACGCCCTGGGCTACAACACCGTCGACAACTACATGTACGCGATCTACCAGACCAGCCTCTACCGGGTGGACAACTCCGGCACGTGGACCAATCTAGGTAGTGTCGCCGGCTTGACCAGTGGCCCCATCGCCGGCGATTTCTACCAGGGTCAGCTCCTCGTCTCCGGGGGAAACTCCAACGCCTGGCAGCGAGTGAACGTCTCGACCCTCAGCGCCAGCAATCTGACCATGACCAGCGGCACCGTCGGGAGCATCACGACGGGAGCGACCTGGGGCGCCGCCGACATGACCGTGCAGGGGAACTACGCCTACGGTCTCAAGAACACGACCCTGTACGTCGCCGACCTCGCGACCGACACCATCGCGTCGACGACGGTCGCGGGTCTTCCCAGTACGGGTAGTTACGGGGCGGCCTACTCCGACGCCAACGGCAACGCGTACTTCTACAATAACGGCACCTTTAGCGTCTACGAAATTCCTTCGGCCCAGTTGACGGCCGCTCTCGCGGGCACCACGCCGACGGCCAATGCAGTGGGATCGGGCCCCTCGACCCCGAATCTGGCGACACCGAATGATGGCGCCGACTGCCCCAACGCGCCGAGTTTGTACTCGCCGGCCGTGAACCCCCCGACGACGGGCACCGTAACCTCCACGTCCGCCGTCGTCAACGGCGTCGTGTCGCCCGACGACGAAACGCTCACGGCGGTCGACTTCTGCTACTCGACGTCGTCGACCACGAGCACGGCGGGTGCCCTCTCCGCCAGTCCGACGTGTGTCGCGGTGGACCCGACGACCTACCCCTTCGGCACCTGGACCGGAACGCAATTGAACAACGTGGCGTCGACCCTGACGGGGCTCCAGGCGTGTACGCAGTACTTCTATCAAGCCACCGCGACGAACGCCTCGGGCACGAATTACAGCACCGTGGAGAATTTCACGACGTCGGGGTGTCTTAGCGTCCAGACCATTGCGGTCACCCTCACGCCACCCGGTCCCCTGACCATCAGCCAGACGTCCACCGCCTCGGCCTCGGGCACGTCCGGCACTGGCGCGATCAGCTACGCCATCGACACGGGCACCAACGGGCACCCGTCAGCGGCGGGCTGTGCCGTCAATGCGCTCACCGGCGTCGTCAGCGCGACGGGCATCGGCACGTGCTACGTCGACGCGACGATCGCCGCGGACGCGACCTACGCCGCCGCCACGAGTACCGACGCCGCACTCGTCTTCACCCCCAATACCCAGACCATCACCTACACGTCGAGTGATTACAGCGCCTCACCCGGTACGACCTACACTCCCGCCGCCACCGGGGGCGCTTCCGGGAACCCCGTGACGTTCAGCATCAATCCGTCATCGTCGAGCGTGTGCTCACTTTTGGCCGGCGTGGTGACCTTCCTCAGCGCGGGCATTTGCACCATCAACGCCGATCAAGCGGGGAACGTGGATTACCTCGCCGCCGCCACAACTCCACAGATCATCGCCGTAGCGAAGGCGAATACGACGACGATCATTGTGTCGTCCGCCCCAACGCCCGCGCTCAGTGGCGTGCCCGAGGACTTCTCCGTCACCGTGGCACCCGTGGCTCCGGCGACGAACATCCCGACGGGCGCCGCGACGGTGGATGACGGTCACGGTGGATTCTGCACCGCCACGTTGGACTCGAGCGGGAATGGTCATTGCCAAATTACTGAGTCGACCGCTGGTCCCTATAGCGTCACGGCGTCGTACAACGGCGACTCAAATTTCAACACGTCGTTCAGTGCGCCGTTGGCAATTACCTTCGCCACCTCCGTCACCTTGTCCTTCTCCCCGGGCACCGGCACTGGTTCGGTCACCCCGGTGACCGTGAACCAGGGATCGTCGGTCACGTTGCCCGGTTCCACCGGACTCACCGCGCCCAGTGGCGAGAGCTTCGCCGGGTGGAGTGACGGCACCACGACCTATCAGCCGGGCGCGTCCTACCCGGTGAATGCGAGCACCACGCTCACCGCGGTGTGGAGCGCCAACCAGGTCACCTTGTCCTTCTCCCCGGGCACCGGCACTGGTTCGGTCACCCCGGTGACCGTGAACCAGGGATCGTCGGTCACGTTGCCCGGTTCCACCGGACTCACCGCGCCCAGTGGCGAGAGCTTCGCCGGGTGGAGTGACGGCACCACGACCTATCAGCCGGGCGCGTCCTACCCGGTGAATGCGAGCACCACGCTCACCGCGGTGTGGAAGTTCAAGGCGTTGGTGGTGACTTTCGTCTTTGGTCGGTCCCACCCGTCGCGGAGCATCCGCGGCCTTCACCCGGGGCAGGTGATTACTCTTCTTAGCGCGTCGATTGTGTCGCACGATCCGGGATGTACCCTCGCTGGTTGGTCAGGACAACCGGGCGCCACTGCGGTCGCGTATGGACCGGGTACTCATTTCAAGGTCACCGGCTCTAGCGACCTCTATGCGGTGTGGCACTGCGAAAAGGTGGTCCCACTGACGGTGCGTCAGGTTGGAAACGGCGCCGTGAAGATAACGGGCGGTACCCCCGTCGCGCCCGCAAGTAACTTGTACGCGAAGAATGCCACCGAAGTCATTCGGGCCACGCCTCATGGTAAGAACCGCGTGGTCTGGGGCGGTTCGTGCGCGAGCGCGCGGGGCAACATCTGCGTCGTCGTGATGAACGATGCTCGCACGGCCGTCGTCCATTTCGTGCCCGACGTGCAGTTGCCCGTCTTCTTCTTCAACACCGACCAGTGGAACATCACGATCAGCGCCCGCCAGAGTGCGGTCGTGGCGAGAGACTTGCGGCTGCTGGTGAAGTCGGGCCTCACGAGCCTGACGATCAACGGTTACGCCGATGTTCGCGGATCAAGTGCTCACAACCTGTTCCTCGGCTCGCAGCGAGCCGCCGCGGCCGCCCGGTACATTCACCGACTCCTCGTTGAGATGCACCTGAAGATTGTCCGCATCAAACTGGTTGACCACGGAGCCACCACCAAGTTCGGCACGCCGTACCAATTGGACCGCCGGGCGCAGGCGGAGGTCACCTTCACTTTCTAGGTTGTCGATTACAACACACCCCCTGGTCTGAAGACCAGGGGGTGTGTTGCGTCGAAGGGACAGTCGGGTGGGAAGGTCACCTTGACCTTTTTCCGCCACGGGGTCGCGGGACGTGGGACTCGTCGTGTGAGTCGACGTCGCGAGGTGTTCGCGAGGGCCCTTTGGTGTGGAGTCCCTCGCGCGCCAGTGGTGGTCGGGCTCAGGGACCGGCCGCTGGGGGGTACATGGTCGGTGCCGTCCCTCGCGCAACATCGCACTCGTCTGTGACGCCGCCAGTATCAACCTCCGCGGTTCGCACCTGGCTGGGTGAGCGACGTCTCTAAACTAGAACGATGGCCCGCCCCTTTAACGTCAGCGAGATTGAGACCAAGTGGCAGGCGTATTGGCGCGACGAGGGCACCTACGAGGTCGAGAACGACGACCCCCGAGAGCGCTTCTACGCCCTGTGCATGTACCCGTACCCGTCGGGGGCGGCCCACCAGGGGCACGTGCGCAATTACACCTTCGGTGACCTGGTGGTGCGCTACCAGACGATGCGCGGCAAGGCCGTGCTGTCGCCTTTCGGCTTCGACTCCTTCGGTCTGCCAGCCGAGAACGCCGCGATCAAGGCGGGGAGCCACCCGCGACTCTTCACCGACGCGCGCATGGCCGAACTCAAGAACTCCGTCCAGCGCCTCGGCGCGGTCTACGACTGGCGCCGCGAGGTCTACTCTCACGACCCGAACTACATGAAGTGGGCTCAGACGATCTTTCTCGCCTTCTACGAGGCCGGCCTGGCGTATCGGGCCGAGGCGCCGGTCAACTGGTGTCCCGGCTGCGCGACGGTGCTCGCCAATGAACAGGTCAACGCCGACGGGACGTGCGACCGTTCGGGGGACCAGGTGGAGCGGCGCAACCTCGAGCAGTGGTTCTTCAAGATCACCGACTACGCCGAGGAGCTCTTGAACGATCTCGACACCCTGGACTGGCCCGAGCGCGTCAAGACGATGCAACGCAACTGGATCGGGCGCAGCGAGGGCGTTGAATTCGATCTGCCGTTTCAGATGGATCCGTCGCGCGCGCTGCGGGTCTTCACCACGCGTCCCGACACCGGTTTCGGCGTCACCTACGCGGTCGTCGCCCCGGAGCACCCGATGCTCGATGACCTGGTGACCGACGACGAGCGTCCCGCGGTCGAACGGCTGGTGGAGCGCGCGCGCCAGGCGAGTGAGCTCGAGCGCACCGCGTCGTCGGACGCCGGGGCGGGGCTCGACAAGCGCGGTGCCTTCACCGGCTCCTTCGTCATCAACCCCTTCAACGGCGAACCGGTACCGGTCTACGTGGCCGACTACGTGCTGGGCACCTACGGCACGGGCGCCATCATGGCGGTGCCCGCCGAGGACGAGCGCGACTTCGCCTTCGCGCAGGTCCACGGACTACCGGTGGTGCGCACCATCGCACCCCCGGACGGGCACGAGGGCGCGTACTCCGGCGACGGGGCGCACATCAACTCGGGCTTCATGAACGGGATGGACGTGGCGAGCGCGAAGGAAGCCGCGACGGCGTTCTTAGAGGAACACGCCCACGGACTTCGCAAGGTGAACTACCGGTTGCGTGACTGGTTGGTGTCGCGTCAGCGCTTCTGGGGCTGTCCCATCCCGGTGGTCTACTGCGAGCGCGACGGTATCGTCGCCGTGCCCCTCGACCAGTTGCCGGTGCTGGCGCCCGACGACGTGGTGATGGACAAGTCCGGCCAGTCGCCGCTCGCGACGCACGAGGGGTTTCGCACCACCACCTGTCCGACGTGCGGCGGACCGGCGCGGCGCGAGGCCGACACCATGGACACCTTCACCGACTCCTCGTGGTACTTCCTGCGTTACTGCGACCCCTTCAGCACCGACCGACCCTTCGACCCCGTCGAGGCGGCCAAGTGGATGCCGGTGGATCAGTACATCGGCGGTATCGAGCACGCGATTCTGCACCTGCTCTACGCGCGCTTCTACCTCAAGGCCCTCGTCGATATCGGCCTCGCGCCGGGACTCCCGCGTGAACCTTTCCAGCGTCTCTTCACCCAGGGAATGATCCGCCTTGACGGGTCCAAGATGTCCAAGTCCAAGGGCAACTTGATCGCTCCCGAGAAGTACTACGACACCGTGGGCGCCGACGGCCTTCGGCTCTTTCACCTCTTCGTCGGTCCGCCGGCTGACGACGTGGATTGGACCCAGCAGACCGAGGAGGTGATCGAGGGCTGCGCCCGCTTCCTCGACCGCCTCTACCGGCTGAGTCACTACGACGAGTGCTTCTTCCACGCCGAGCGCACGGCCGACGACGACGAGGTCGAGCGCGAAGTGCATCGCACCATCGCCAAGGTGACCGAGGACCTCGAGCGCTGGAGCTACAACACCGCCGTCGCCGCGTTGATGGAACTGCTCAACACGATCTCCAAGTGGGCGCGGCGTGCGCAGGGCGCGCACCGCGCGACCCTCGACGAGTCCCTCGACGTCATGCTGCGTCTGCTGGCGCCCATGGCACCGCACGTGACGGCCGAGATGTGGCAGGAACGCCACCCCGGTGAGCCCAGTGTTCACGAGCAGTCCTGGCCCGAGGCCGACCCCGCGCTGGTGGCCTTCGCGCGGGTGGTCATGGTCGTGCAGGTCAACGGGAAGGTGCGCGCGCGCCTCGAGGTCGCGCCCGACATCTCCGACGACGACGCGCACCGCGTGGCGCTGGCCGACCCCGACGTCGTGCGTCACTTGGCGGGTGCGACGCCGGTGCGCGTCGTGGTGCGCGCGCCGCGGCTCGTCAACGTCATCGTGTGATGGCCGTGCACTCGTCGGTCACCGTCGAGCCGCCGCGCTTCGACCGACCCGAGGTCGAGGTGCGCGCCTCGGCCAAGCGCAAGAAGACCGGCACCGCGCACTGGTCGGGGAGCCGCATCGTGGTGCAGATCCCCGCGCGTCTCAAGGGTAAGGAGCGCGCCCGCTTCGTCGACGAGCTCGTCGAGCGTCTCTTGACCCAGCGACCCCAGAACGCCGCCGGTGACGCCGGCCTCGAGGAGCGTGCGCGGGTCCTCGCCGAGCTCTACCTCGACGGCGTCGAGGCGTCGTCGGTGCGCTGGGTGGCCAATCAACGTCGTCGTTGGGCGTCGTGCTCGCCGGCCACGCGCGAGATCCGCGTGTCGAGCCGTCTGCGCCAGTGTCCGGAGTGGGTCATCGACGCGGTGCTGGTGCACGAGCTCGCGCATCTGCTCGAGGCCGACCACTCGCCGTATTTCTACGAGTTGGCCAATCGCCATCCGCGCCAGGGGGAGTGCGCGCTGTTCCTCGACGGTTTCGCCCTGGGACTGGGACTACGCATCGAGGACGCCGACGTGCTCGACGCGGACGACTAACCCTCGCCGCGCAGGAACTTCTCGAGCTCGGCCGCGAGCTCGTCGCCGCTGGGGACGTCGTCGCCCAGGGAGGTGCCCTCGTTCTCGTCGGCGACCGCTTCGAGCTGTTCGACCATGGTGGTGTGCTCGGGATTGTTGGTCACCAGGTCGTCCACGCGCAGGCGCGCCTCGTCGGCCGCCGAGCGCAGCGACGAGGCGTCGAGCGTGAGTCCGGCGATGCGCGCCAGTCCCTCGATGAGGCTCGCCGCGGCCTGGGGGTAGGGCATGGAGGCCACGTAGTGCGGGACGCGGGCCCACAGGGTCATGACGTCGATGTCGACGTCGGCGAATCCCAGCTCCAAGGCCGCCGAGATGCCCGCGGGGACCTCGAGCTCGCCCGAGACGGTGCCCACGAGGGGGAGGAGATTGGCGCTGGCTTCGGGCGCGGTACCGATGACGCGCACCGGTCGGGTGTGGGGGGTCGGGGCCGGAAAGGCGCCCAGCCCGACCACGAGGCGCACGTCGAAGCGCGTCGCGGCGTCGGTGACGGCCTCGACGAAGTCGCTCCAGTGGAAGTCGGGCTCCGGGCCCACCAGGAAGATCATGTCGGCGCCGTCGCCGTCGCGGCCGTAGCGCAACTGGATCTCGGGCCACGTCAGCTCGGAGGTGACCCCGTCGATGATGCGCGCCACCGGACGGCGAGCGCGCTGGTCAATGAAGTACTCGGTGTCGAAGGTGGCGAGGGTCTCGGTAGCGATCGAGGTCAACAGCGTCGACATGGCCGTGCCGGCGCCCAGTCCCGCGTCGATCCAGCCCTCGAGGGCGTAGACCAGGACGGGCTCGTTCAACTCGGGGTCGGCGAGGAAAATAATGCGTTCGTAGTTGTCGTCGTCCATTAGTGCTCCTGGTGCGGGCGCGTCGCGGTGGCCGGTGTCGAGACATCGACCTTAGGGCCAGTGCGTGCGTCCCGCGTCATAGGTACTCAGGCTAACAGCGCCCCACGGGGCGCCCACCGAGCCCATTAGGCTCGAGCGCGTGCGCCCGGCGTCTCTCTCTTCGTGCGACCTCGGAACGATGATGATCTTCGTCCCGGACGCGCCGATCACGGTATCGCTGGGTGCGCGTGCCTACGACGTGACGCGCCGGGCCCTGGTGATGGGCATCTTGAACCGCACGCGTGATTCCTTCTTCGCCCCGGCCGCCACCTTCGACCTCGACGCCTTCTTGGCGCGCGCCGAGCAGCTGGTCGCCGACGGGGCGGACCTGCTCGACGTCGGCGGCGTCAAGGCCGGGCCCGGTGACGAGGTCAGCGAGAGCGAGGAGCTCGACCGAGTGGTGCCCGCCGTGACCGCCTTGCGCGAGCGCTTCGACGTACCCATCAGCGTCGACACCTGGCGCGCGAGCGTCGCCGCGGCGAGTTTCGACGCGGGGGCGGTGGTGGGCAACGACATCAGTGGCTTTGGCGACCCGCAGTACCTCGCGGTCGCCGCGGCGGCCGGGGCGAGCGTGGTGGCGACCCACATCCGACTCCGGCCCCGCGTGGCCGACCCGACGCCGCACTACGACGACGTCACCGCCACGGTGCGTGATTTCCTACTCGAACGGCGCGCGCGCGCCCGCGCCGCGGGCATCGCCGCCGATCGCATCATCCTCGACGCCGGGCTGGACCTGGGCAAGACCGCGGAGCAGTCGCTGCAACTGCTGCGCGACTCCGCGGTCCTGGCCGGTGAGGGGCCGCTGCTGCTGTCGGCGTCCAACAAGACCTTCCTCGGCGTGATGTTCGACCTCGACGTCCTGCACCGGCGCGAGGCGTCGCTCGCGGCGTGTGCGCTCGGTATCAGTGCTGGCGCGCGCGTGGTGCGGGTGCACGACGTGGCCGGTTCGGTGCGCGTGCGCGACACGTTGGCGGCCGTGCTGGAGTGGGCGTGAGCGTCGCCGCGTCGACCGTCGTGGTGGGTACCGACGCCACCATGGTCTACGACGCGTTGCACCAGGCCATCGCCGAGGCCCTGGGCGACCTCGACCCGTCCTTCGCCCTGCAGGACTTCACGGTCAAGGACGTCACCAACGCCAGCGAGTCGGTGCTGTCGAGCGTGCTCGAGGCCCTCAACACTCCACCGTTCCTGGTGGACCGGCGCGTCGTCGTGGTGCGCGACGCGCAGGGGCTCTTGAGCGACGAGACGGCGGTGCTGGCGGCCTGGATGGAGCGGCCCACCCCCGGCGCGACGCTGATC
>Ga0209067_10000599_pt1 | contig 22861 bp, 20 predicted proteins | sample ColStrG_CSR_2013_FD_187199 | JGI IMG/M metagenome (GOLD analysis project Ga0209067, IMG submission 187199) | Freshwater sediment microbial communities in response to fracking from Pennsylvania, USA - Cold Stream Run_MetaG_CSR_2013 (SPAdes)... | ecosystem: Environmental > Aquatic > Freshwater >...
CAACAGAGGGCATTACATTAATCGGCACCGCCAACCAAAAAACCAGCGTCATGAGTTTTATGTTGGACGGCGCTCACCCCGCTGATGTCGGTGTGTTGTTGGATAAACAAGGCGTTGCGGTTCGCACGGGAAATCATTGCGCACAGCCGATTATGGATCAATTTAAAATTCCTGGCACAGTGCGTGCGAGCTTTAGTTTTTATAACACCTTTGCCGAGGTTGATCGTTTATTCGCCGCGATCGAAAAAGCAAAAATGTTCCTGATGTAGTTGGCAGATTCACAGAGGTTGTTGATATGAGCGTAGAAACATTTAATCCACAACAAGAATCCGTTTCAGTGACGGCAGCAGCGGCTGCGCATTTCAAGCGTCAATTGTCCACTAATACCGACGCAAAAGCGGTGCGTTTAAGTGTGAAGCAAAGTGGTTGCACGGGTTGGATGTACGTGGTCGATTTGGTTCCAGAAGGCAAAACTGATGATTTGCATTTGGTGATAGGCGAGGGCGTCGAGCTGTTGGTTGATCCCGCTGCGCTTCCTGTGGTGAGCGGCACCGAAATTGATTACGTAACCGAAGGTGTTAATCGCCAATTAAAATTCAATAATCCGCGTGTGAAAGATTATTGTGGGTGCGGTGAAAGCTTTAGCGTTGCTGGGTAGCCTCTGAAACATTAACTTGCTTGGTCTAGCTTCGTTAAATTCAGGAAAAAATGCTCATTTACTCCATGTAAACTCCGCTTTTTGCCTGAATTTGCCTTGCTAACCCTGCGCCCTAGACATTTTTCAGTGGCCTCCTAATTAAATTATTCGAGAAAAATTATGTCTGAAAGACGCATGGTTGTGGCTTTGTCGGATTGTCCTGCGCGTCGCGTGCCGGATGGTACGCCACTCAGCATTCCGCAAGATACCTTTGTGACCATTACTCAGGCCTTGGGCGGAAATTACACGGTCACCTTTCACGGTCAAATGGTGCGTGTGGACGGCACCGATGCTCATTATCTGGGGTTAGAGGCAGATTCCCTGAGTTTCCCTTCCCCGATGAACGAAGAAATCATTGAAGCGCAGGTTTGGCAGGCGTTGGGCAGTGTTTACGATCCAGAGATACCGGTCGATTTGGTCAATCTAGGCCTCATTTATGGTGTAACAGTGGATCAATTTGCAAAGCAAGTTGCCATTCAAATGACACTCACTGCGCCGACGTGTGGCATGGGGCCGGTCTTGGTTGGCGATGTTGAGTATCGCGTGAAAAAAGTCCCCAATGTCAAAGATGTTAAGGTAGAGCTGGTATTTGACCCGCCTTGGGCAAGGCACATGATGAGTGAAGAGGCTCAACTTGAAACCGGCATGTTTTATTAGCAGCGCTTTTGGTAGCTATCGTCAGAGAAATGTTATGACTCAGTTTGGAATAGATGTAACTGCCGAGGATATTGTTGAAACTCTTGGTTTTTTTGATTCGTGGGAAGATAGATACAAATACATCATTGATTTGGGTAAAGAATTGCCCGAGATGGCGGAATCTTTGCGAACTGATGAATACATCGTTCGTGGATGCCAAAGCCAAGTCTGGCTAGTATCCGATGTTCGCGACGGCAAGTTATTTTTCCAGGCTGATAGCGATGCATTCATCGTAAAAGGCTTGCTGGCTGTGGTATTGGCTGCCTATAACGGCAAATCCCCAGCAGATGTCTTAGCGGTAGATGTGGATGCTTACTTTACCAGTCTTGATTTGGTGCAACACCTGAGCTCCACGCGCGGCAATGGGCTCAAGGCAATGGTGAAACGAATTCAAGAAACCGCTGCAAGTCTTTAATAATCTATCGTTTTTCCCCTTGGAGTGCATATAAAATCCAGTCAAACCCGCGTATAATCGCGGGTTTTGTATTTATAGGCTGCGGGCAATTTACGCCGAGTCATCTTGTGAGAATCTGGAGATTTGCATGGCTGTTGAACAAACGTTATCCATTATTAAACCTGACGCTGTAGCCAAGAACCACATTGGTGAAATTGTTGCTCGTTTTGAAAAGGCGGGTTTGACTATTGCTGCCCAGCGCATGCTGCAGTTGAGTCGCGCTCAGGCGGAAGGGTTTTATGCGGAGCACAAAGGTCGCCCATTCTTTGATGGCTTGGTTGATTTTATGACTTCCGGTCCAGTGGTGGTACAAGTGTTGTCAGGTGAAAACGCCATTTTATTAAATCGTGAATTGATGGGCGCTACTGACCCCGCTAAAGCAGCTGCGGGTACTATCCGCGCTGATTTTGCCACCGCAATTGATGCCAATGCTGTACACGGCTCTGATTCACCTATATCGGCTGCGCGCGAAATTGCGTATTTTTTTGCGTCTAATGAAGTTTTAGTGCGCGCGTAAATGTTGTATTCAGTTGTTCTTTGTTGTTTTTAGGTAAGTGCCATGTCCGAGTCAGTAATATCCGCTAATACCAATACTGCAGTCGCAGAAACTGGCTCGGCCAAGGTCAACCTATTGGGTTTACCAGAAGCCAAACTTGTTGCCTTTTTTGAATCTATTGGCGAAAAAAAGTTTCGCGCTATTCAAGTAATGAAATGGATTCATCAATACGGTGCCGACAACTTTGATGATATGACCAACGTTAGCAAAGATCTGCGTGCGAAATTAAAAAATATTGCCGAAATTCGCCCGCCAGAAGTAGCCCAACAATTTGATTCGGTCGATGGTACACGCAAATTTTTAATTCGTGTTAGCGGTAATAATATCGTTGAAACTGTATTTATTCCCGATGGTGATCGCGGCACCTTGTGCGTGTCATCGCAAGTAGGCTGCTCACTGGACTGCAGTTTTTGCGCAACAGGTAAGCAAGGATTTAATCGCGATTTAACTGCGGCAGAAATTATTGGGCAAGTATGGATTGCCGCGAAATCTTTTGGTCAATTGCAGCCTAACGGCCCTCGCGCGGTAACCAATGTAGTTATGATGGGTATGGGCGAACCACTGCTCAATTTTGATAATGTCGTCGATTCAATGAACTTGATGATGCACGATAATGCTTACGGCATATCAAAGCGTCGTGTCACGTTAAGTACCTCCGGTGTGGTGCCGCAGCTTGATCGCTTAAGCCAATATACCGATGCCTGCTTGGCGATTTCACTGCACGCACCGAATGATGCCTTGCGCAATGAGTTGGTGCCTATCAATCGCAAATATCCTATCGCCATGTTGCTAGATTCTGCCCAGCGCTATATTGAAGCTATGCCTGATACGCATCGCAAAATTACGATTGAATACACGTTGATTGATCAGGTTAATGATCGTCCACATCACGCGCACGAATTGGCCGCATTGTTGCGCGACGTACCGGTTAAAATTAATTTAATTCCGTTTAATCCGTTTAATTTGTCGAATTACAAACGGGTTAGCAATAATGCTTTGCGCAAATTTCAAGATATCTTAATGGAAGCAGGGTACATTACCACTGTGCGTACTACACGTGGCGATGATATTGATGCAGCATGCGGCCAATTGGCTGGCAGTGTTAACGACATAACCAAACGCAGCGAGCGCTATCGTGCACAATTTGATGAAGTGCAGGCGGTTAAAATTATTAACCAATAATTTGATTGCCACTTTAATACCTTATGGGAGTAACACAATGGAAAATAATAAGTTGTTGCTAAAAACAAAAAGTGTATTTTTGTGTGTATTAATGGCTTTATTGATGGTGGGGTGTGTATCTGAATCCGTTTCTGGAAAAGAAAAAAAACCTGTTGATAAAGCTAAAGCGCTGGATCTGCAAGTGCAAATGGCAATTGGATATATTGAACGGGGAAATCGTGATTCAGCACGGTTGCATTTAACGAAGGCATTTGAAATCAACAAAGAGTCTGCATCGGCAACTAATGCTATGGCCATGTTATATCAGTTAGAAGGTGAGCCTGCGCTGGCAGAAGAGCAATATAAGCTTGCTATCAAGCGCGATAAAAAATATACCCTCGCACACAATAATTATGGTGTGTTTTTGTATAACGAAAAGCGTTACCCCGATGCGCTTGCACAATTTGAATTGGCTGCAGCAGATTTGGCATTTACCAATCGTTCTCAGGCTTTAACTAATGTTGGGCGTGCTGCCATGAAAATGGGAAATGAGGTTAGAGCAAAAGCGGCTTTTGAACATGCATGTATTTTAGATAAAAATAATTCGGATGCTTTTATTGAGTTAGCTGAAATTAATTTTCAGCAACAAGAGTATGCGGATGCCAAACGTAATCTAGATGCCTATACGTCATTGGCTGACAACTCCGCGCGGAGTCTTATGCTCGGCATTCGTTTGGAGCGAGTTTTTGGTAACAGAGATAAAGAGGCTAGCCTCGCGTTGATGTTGAAAAATAGTTTTCCTTACTCCAAAGAATATTTGGATTACAAACAAAAAACGGCTAATTGAGGTTCCAATGGTTGAAACCGATGACGTTATCAGCCACACGTCGCCTGGCAAAATATTATTGCAGGGTAGGCTGCAAGCGGGGTTAACGCAGGAGCAGATTGCTAAAGAGTTGTACATGACTGTCTACAAGGTAAAGGCCTTGGAGTCAGATAATTATGGCTGTTTAAATTCCGATACTTTTGCACGTGGGTATATTCGCGCTTATGCCAATCTGGTTAAGATTGATGTTGTTAATGTATTAGCTGCCTATGATCAATTAATGGAGAAACATAAACCACAGGATTCAGTTGCGCCACCACCTGTGGCAGCAATAGATAATAACTCGCGAGGTGCATGGGGTTTTCTTGTTTTAATCGGTGTGTTCTTTGGGTTGTTGTGGTTAATTTCAGTATGGTTTTTTGATAATCACAGCGATAGCCAATATGCGGATTCAGCGCAGACTTATTCATCGGTGAATAATGACCTGCATGCAATACCACATCATGCTGCGGTGGCGGTTGATGATGCAGCGCAATCAGATAGTTCAGTGCTAGCGCAAGTGGCTGTTAATCAGACCACGCAAGCAAGCATGAGTACATCAAGTAGTGATGCAAGTGTTGTTTCGTCTGCGGCTAGCAGTTCAATTAACCCTATACCCAAAACAGTAGTTCCTGTGGTTGAAGTTGCCAAAACAGTTGCGAGTATTGAGGGCAGTAGCAATGCGGCGAGCGTTCAAGCATCGATAGCGTCATCAATGCAGGCGAATAAAAGCACTGCGAAAAAAACTACTTTAGATGAAATTAGTTTTTCATTTAAAGGTGAATCTTGGTTAGAGGTGAGTGATTCTCGCGGTGATGTTTTGGCGACGGAATTGCAGCCCGCGGGTAGTTATTTAAAGCTTGTAGGACGAGCGCCCTTTGATGTGAAGCTGGGAAATGCGCCCGTGGTGGATGTTCAACTCAATGGGAAAAAATTTGATGTTATTCCCTTGATGGGGTCTAACGTACTCATTCTGAAAATCGGCAATTAATTGCAGATGTTGTAAAGGTAATTTTATGCATTGTGAATCGCCCATTAAGCGCCGCAAAACGCGCCAGATAATGGTTGGAAATGTACCTGTTGGTGGCGATGCCCCTATATCAGTACAGAGTATGACGAATACTGAAACGACGGATGTTGCTGCTACGGTTGACCAAATTCGCCGTATTCAATTGGCTGGTGCCGATATCGTGCGCGTTTCCGTTCCCTCAATGGAAGCGGCGGAAGCATTTGGTCTCATTCGCAAGCAAGTCAATGTTCCTTTGGTTGCCGATATTCATTTCGATTATAAAATTGCGTTGCGTGTGGCCGATTTAGGCGTTGATTGTTTACGCATTAATCCCGGCAATATTGGCCGTGAAGATCGTGTGCGTGCTGTTATTGATAAGGCGCGTGATTTAAATATCCCCCTACGTATTGGTGTGAATGCGGGTTCTCTTGGTAAAGATTTACAGCGCAAATACGGCGAGCCAACCCCCGATGCTTTGGTTGAATCTGCTATGCGCCATGTCGATATTTTAGATCAGTTAAATTTTCAGAACTTTAAGGTGAGTGTAAAAGCTTCAGATGTTTTTATGGCTGTGGCTGCTTATCGTAAGCTGTCTACGCAAATTGATCAGCCTTTGCATTTGGGGATTACCGAAGCTGGAGTTTTGCGTGCGGGAACTGTTAAGTCGGCAGTAGGTTTGGGTGCGCTGTTAATGGATGGTATTGGCGATACGATTCGTATTTCGCTGGCGGCTGATCCCGTGGAAGAGGTGAAAGTCGGTTGGGATTTGCTACGCAGTTTGAAATTGCGCAGTAAAGGCGTGAATTTTATCGCTTGCCCAAGTTGCTCGCGTCAAAACTTCGATGTGATCAAAACGATGAATGAATTGGAAGCGCGTGTTGAAGATATTACGATACCAATTGATGTAGCGGTTATTGGGTGTATCGTGAATGGCCCTGGTGAAGCGAAGGAAGCCGAATTGGGCTTAACGGGCGGCACGCCCAATAACTTGGTTTATGTGGATGGTGAGCCCAATCACAAAATTACCAATGAAAATCTTGTCGATAATTTAGAAAAATTAATTCGCGAAAAAGTTGCAGAGAAGGCCAAAAAAATGGCTGAAGATGAAAAAAATATTATTGCACGCGCTTAAGCGTTGCGATTAGGTGAGTTGGGACATTATTTTGAAAAAAATCCAAGCTATTCGCGGAATGAACGATTTGTTGCCCAGTGATTCCGCTTTGTGGCAATACGTCGAAGCAACTGTGGCCGATATTTTGGCGCGCTACTCTTATCAAGAGATTCGCTTTCCTATTTTGGAGTCTACTGATTTGTTTAAACGCTCTATCGGTGAAGTGACCGATATCGTTGAAAAAGAAATGTACACTTTTGATGATCGCAATGGCGATAGCGTGACCTTGCGCCCTGAAGGTACAGCTTCCTGTGTGCGAGCTTGCGAAGAACATGGCCTGCTTTACAATCAAACGCAGCGTCTATGGTATTTGGGCCCCATGTTTCGTTACGAGCGTCCACAAAAAGGCCGTTATCGCCAGTTCCACCAAATTGGTGTAGAAACATTTGGTATGGACGGTCCAGATATTGATGCTGAAGTTTTATTGTTGAGCGCACGTATTTTGCGTGAACTTGGCGCTGAAGCATTTGTCACACTGCAGATTAATTCGCTGGGTGACGCCACTGCTCGTGCAAATTATAAGCAAGCACTGGTGGCTTATCTTGAGGAGCGTAAAGATCAGTTGGACGAAGATAGTCAACGTCGCCTTACCACGAATCCTTTGCGTATTTTGGATTCAAAAGATCCGGCAACTCAAACACTGCTAGATCAAGCACCTGTGTTGCTTGATTATCTTGATGAAGCATCGCGCACGCATTTTGAACAGCTTAAAGAGTTGCTTGAAGCGGGTGGCGTAAAATATCAGGTAAATCCACGTTTAGTTCGCGGTTTAGATTACTATGGCAAAACGGTTTTTGAATGGGTAACTGATAAGTTGGGAGCACAAAGTACCGTTTGCGCGGGTGGTCGTTATGATAATCTAGTTGAACAACTGGGTGGTAAATCGACTCCGGCAGTTGGTTTTGGTATTGGCCTTGAACGTTTAGTTTTATTGTTACAAGCCATTGAAACTATACCAGACAATTTGAACCAAATTGCGGATATATTTGTGGCAGCCGTAGGCAATGTACAGAAAGAGGCATTTCAGTTGGCGGAATTATTACGGACTGAGTTGCCTCATCTGCGAATAATGCATAACTGTGGCGGTGGTAATTTTAAAAATCAGCTGAAAAAAGCGGATAAGAGTACAGCCGATTTCGCTCTCATTTTGGGTGAAGATGAAGTGGCGAAGCAGGTGGTAGCGTTAAAATTTTTACGTGAAGATAAACCTCAGCAAGTAGTTCCCACGCAGGAAATCGTACAGACTTTAAAAAACCTTGCGTAGGTGTTGTACACAAAATATGTAGCTGAATTTAAACATGCTAATGCATGTACTTTTTAAACTTAAGATGAATCAGGAGTTCATTGTGAGCGTACATTTAACCGAAGAAGAACAATTAGAAATTTTAAAGCGCTGGTGGAAGGACTACGGTAAATCTGTAATCACCGCTATTGTTCTCGCTGTGGCTGGCTATTTTTTATGGTCTACATGGCAAGATAAACAACATGCGAAGGCTGAGTCTGCATCAGTACAATATGATGCATTGGTAAAATTATTATCACCTCAGCAAGGCAAAGCTCTTTCTGACTCCGATAAGTCAACCGCTGAGCATATCGCCAATGAGCTGAAAGAAAAGAATGGCTCTAGTTTGTACGCACAAAGTGCAGCGTTTTTTTTGGCAAAGCTAGCCATTGATGGCGGCAATTTAGATAAAGCAGTGCAAGAATTGCAGTGGATTTTATCTGCTAAGCCAGATATCGCAACGGCGCAATTGGCTCATATTCGTTTGGCTCGTGTGTATGTAGCAAAGGCTGCATATAGCGAAGCACAAGCGCAATTAAATGATGAACCAAGTAAAGCCTTTGCCTCTGAGTACGCAGAAGTTCGCGGCGATATTTTAAAAGCACAAGGCAATAAAGACGCTGCCGTTACCGCATACACAAGGGCGGTGGAAACTGCTGATCCGCAACAGCAAGAGCGTGTTATGGTGTTGCAAATGAAACTTGACGAAATTAAATCACCTGCGGCGATAGCCGAGGAGAAAGCACAATGAAGCACCTCAAATGGGGCTTGATGTTCTGCGCCATCATATTATCAAGCTGTTCAATTTTTTCTAAAAAAACTGGACAGGAACCTATGGACTTGGAAAGTTTTAAAGAAACCGCGAAGCTCACGGAAGTGTGGAGTCACGGTGTTGGCGTGGGTCAAGGTGTGGGTTTGACACAATTAACCCCAGTGATTGATGGCGATAAAATTTATACAGTGGATAGCCAAGGTATTTTGACATCCATGAATCGTCAAAATGGAAAAACCTTATGGTCAAAAAATATAGGCAATGATTTTACCGGTTGGACTGCAAAAATTGTTTATACCTTTAAAGATCGCGATTTAAATAAAGGTATTACGGGTGGTGTGGGTTATGCCGATGGCCTAATTTATTTGGGTAATTATGCGGGTGAGGTTATCGCCCTTTCTGCGACTAATGGTAAAGAAGTCTGGCGCAAACAGCTTAAAGGTGAAATATCTTCTATTCCGCAGAGTAACGGTCAAGTGGTTGCTGTGCAGACAATGAATGGAAAACTGTTTGTATTGGATGCAAAAACCGGTGCCGATATGTGGTTTTTTGAGAACCCACCACCGCTTTTAACGTTGCGTGGTTCTGCTGCACCGCTAGTGACAGATTCAGCAATCTATGCAGGTTTTTCCAATGGCCGCTTGATGGCTTTTAACCCTAGTAATGGTTTGATTTTGTGGGAGCAGCGTATGGCTATGCCAAAAGGCCGCTCTGAATTGGATCGAATGGTGGATATTCATGCAACACCTTTGTTGAAAGACGGTATTTTGTACGTAGGAACCTATCAAGGTCGCATAGCGGCTGTTGCACGTGGTACGGGTGGTAGTGTGTGGGGTATTGATGGTTCGACTAGCGAAAGTCTTGCCGCATCTGACGATAAACTATTTGTAAGTCTTGCTGAAGGGAAAGTCATTGCTTATAGCCTGACATCTGGCGAGCAATTATGGCAAAACGAAAAATTATTGCGTCGCTCCTTAAGTGGTCCACAAGTATTGGGTGATTATGTTGCTGTGGTGGATTTTGAGGGATATATGCATATCCTTAATCAGTCCAATGGTGAATTAGCAGCCCGTACGCGTGTCGATAGCAAAGGTGTTCGCGCGCCCATGTTGAGCGATGGAAAAATGCTTTATGTTTATGGCAATAGCGGTGATTTAATGGTGTTCACCGCCACGGCGAAAAAATAAGCGCCCATCGATATTTGTCGTGATCTATTTCAAACCACTTAAGGGTTTTGCTCTTAAGTGGTTACTTTTTTGTGGCATGTTAATTTTTTCATTTGACACATGCCTTATTTGTTAAATTAATTGATGTATTTACTATGATTCCTGTAATTGCGCTTGTCGGACGTCCTAATGTTGGAAAATCCACTTTGTTCAATCGCCTCACACGCAGTCGCGATGCATTGGTTGCCGACTATCCAGGTTTGACGCGTGACCGTAAATACGGTGAAGGTACTTTTGAAGAGCGCCGTTTTATCGTTATTGATACCGGCGGCATCAGTGGTGAAGAAGAGGGCATCGACAGTATGATGGCCGGACAATCGCTAATGGCGATTGAAGAAGCTGATATTGTATTTTTTATTTTGGATAGCCGTACAGGCGTCCATCCTGCTGATCACATGATTGCACGTCACTTGCGTGTACATAATAAAAAAACCTATTTAGTCGCTAATAAAATTGACGGTATGGATCCTGATATTGCGCTTGCACCGTTTTATGAATTGGGTTTAGGTGAAATATTTCCCACTACGGCTACCCATGGGCGCGGTGTAAAATCCATGATGGAAGAGGTGCTCGCAGAGATTCCTGAATTTCCCGAAGATCATCAGCTCGAAGAGGCCAACGGCATTAAAATTGCGGTAGTCGGGCGCCCCAATGTAGGTAAGTCAACGTTGGTAAATCGTTTGCTTGGTGAGGATCGGGTAGTTGTTTATGATCAACCGGGTACGACTCGCGACAGTATTTATATTAATTATGAACGCTTTGGCAAAAATTACACGCTGATTGATACCGCCGGTGTGCGCCGTCGTAAAAATATTGATTTAATGGTAGAGAAATTTTCTATTGTTAAAACGATGCAGGCTATTAGTGATGCTAACGTTGTTATTTTAGTCATGGATGCGAGTGAGGGCGTGGTGGAGCAGGATTTACATCTCATGGGCTCAACCATCGAGGCTGGTCGTGCGTTAGTGATCGCCTTAAATAAATGGGACGGATTGGATGAGTCGCATAAACAATATGTTAAAAAAGAAATTGAACGGCGCCTGCGGTTTGTTGATTTCGCTACGATTCATTTTATCTCGGCGTTACACGGCACAGGTGTTGGCAATTTGTATAAATCTATCGAGGACGCCTATCAATCGGCAACCGATAAATTTTCTACCAATTATTTAACACGCATTTTAGAAGATGCAGTTCGTGAACATCAGCCACCCATGATTCAAGGCCGTCGTATTAAATTACGCTACGCCCACCCAGGCGGCCATAATCCGCCTATTGTCGTTATTCATGGCAATCAAACGGCGGATATTCCTGGGCACTATACCAAGTATTTAGAAAAAACCTTTAGACGTGTATTGGATTTACACGGTACACCTATACGCATTGAATATCGCACAACCGATAACCCCTATGCGGAGAAGAAAAAGAAAATGACGCAGCGTGAATTTATTAAAAAACGCCGCATGGAAAATGCACATCCTAATGCGAAAAAGTAATGTATTGCTCGTGGCAGGTTTAGTTACTTGACTCGGGTATTGTTTAATCTTTTAACATTTTTTTTGGTGGTTGTTCGCACCGCTATTTGTTTTTGATTCTATGAGTAATTTTGTCGTAATTTTTATTTGCTTAATTGTTGGATTGCTTTTGCAGAAAAAGCGCGACTTGTCTGACGCCTTTGCCGCCTCTCTGAACACCTATGTTATTTATGTGGCTTTGCCGGCATTGGTGCTATATGAAATACATCGTTTGGAATTGAATGCCGCTGCCGTGCTGCCCATTGTATTTGCTTGGGTGCTCATGTTGATAACAGCACTTACCGTTTTTGTAGTGGCAAAAAAAATGTGTTGGTCACGTGGAGTTACCGGCGCTTTAATGCTGACTTTACCACTGGGTAATACGGGTTTTGTGGGTATCCCTCTGTTGGAAGCGCTTTTGGGGCGAGAAGCTATTCCCTATGCAATTCTTTACGATCAGTTTGGTACTTTTCTTGCACTGAATACCTTCGGTAGTTTTTTTGCAGCTTACTACAGCGGTGGTGTCACTCAAGGCAAGCAATTATTTGTCACTATTGTGAAATTTCCACCCCTTATTGCGTTACTACTGGCCTTTGTAACACTTTCATTACCATTTCCTGAATGGTTTTCCAGTGCATTGGCGCGAATCTCTTCTACACTTGTACCTGTAGTCATGGTTGCAGTAGGTGTGCAATGGCGATTAAAACTCGAACGTGAAACTCTTATACCTTTGAGTTTTGGGTTGTTTATAGCTTTAATTTTTACACCTGCTGTTGCTTACTGTTTATTAGTAGTAACAGGTATTCACGGGTTAGTGGCACAAAGTATAGTGCTTGAAGCAGCCATGCCAGCCATGATTTCTGCGGGCGTATTGGCAATGAATTATCAATTGGCGCCTCGGTTGGCGGCAAGTTTGGTGGGATACAGTTTGTTATTTTCTTTACTGACTGTTTGGCTATGGAGGCAAATTTTGTAAAACAATAACGATTAACAAAGCTTCTATTGCCTATCTTGAGCCGGAGCTTTATTTATGTGCGATCGATAATCATGAGTCGAGAAATAGTAACACTTCATCATCCAGCGGCCGCTGTTGATTTTCTAAAAGTTGATGCCTATTGGTATTATCTACTGCTTGCCAGTGCCCAGTGCCGAATAACGGTCACTAAAAATATTTGTGATGCTGAAGGTAATACTTTAATTCCCGCAGCGCATACACTTAGTGCTGATGCATCCTTACTTAGCCCCTCTGTTATTCTGCAATATCCTTTAGATGAAGCTATCCAACTCGAGCATGAAATTACTGCTATACAGTTAGAGCAGGATTTTATGCGCACCTTGCAGAAAGACTCTGTGCTAAATGCTATACATGAACACTACAATTTTGATGAGTTGTTACGTGAAAATTGTGAGTATTTTTCACTCTCAGCGTTATTGCGCCAAAAGTTAACCATGATGTCCATTGTGATGCCGGAAAATTATCGGCGTGCACTTTACTGTGCATGGATTTCTCTGCTCATGGCGAAAGAAATGCGTTTGGCGAAAAAAGATTTGAATATTATTTTTGTTGCTGCGCTTTGTCATGATATGGGAATGCTCCATATTCATCCGCGTTTCATGCAGTATGAGGTAGAGCTTTCTGATGCAGAGTGGCTGCATGTTCAATCGCATTGTTTGATTAGTAAACATATTATTGAACGTGCTCCCAGCTTACCCTCGCAAACAGCTACAGCAGTTTATGAACATCATGAGCGCTGTGATGGCACTGGTTATCCTTTAGGTAAATATGAAAGTGAAATGGAGGTTCATGGATTAATTATTGGTTTTGCCGATTCTGTAGTGGCTATTTATCGCAACCGTTTTATGCATAAAATGGGTAGCTGGCGCGATGTGGTCAGTGTTATTGAATTGAACCGAAGTGCTTATTGGCAGCGCAATTACGACATAATGAATGCGGTATTGAGTCACAGTGAACTGCCACTAGCAAATGTGGTGCAAGATAATCCTATCCCTGAGTTCGCACGTAGTCTTCATGAAAAAAATATGCGTTTGCAGCAATGGTTTATTATTTTACGTGATGCTTTGGTGAGCATTGGATTTATTCATGGTGATCGTCGTTTACACTCTATTCAAAATATTATTTTTCACCTAACCACAACGATTGAGGGGGCGGGTATATTTTATACAGAAAAGCAGGTGTGGCTAGTTGAGCTTGCACAGAGCGATTCGCTGGAGCAATTGCAGGCGTTGAAAGAGTTTCATGTAGTACAACAAGAAATTGTCTTTCATTTGCAGCGGCTAACGCGGATGTTGGCAAATTATTTGGCAAATAATGATTGTGATTTTGTGGATATCAGCACACAACTCAAGGCAGCAATGTTTAAAGCTCAGGCGTTTTTTGTGCATTAATTTTGTTGCTTTTAATCAACTGAAAAAATTTATGTTGGTCCGTTGATTAAAAGCATATGACATAATTACTGATGCCAAAATGGTTGACCGATAGTCGGTGTACTTGGGCTGGCTGTTTGGCGCTTTTGCATTAGTCCAGCCTGATAAGCTTTTCTGCCTGCGTCAATTGCATCTGCGAACGCTTCTGCCATCAATGGTGGGTTGTGCGCTTTAGCAACGGCGGTGTTTAATAAAATTCCATCAAAGCCCATTTCCATGGCTTCTGTTGCTTGTGATGGAGCGCCTAGGCCTGCATCAATAATCATGGGCACATTGTGAATCCGCTCGCGCAGTGTTCGTAGGTTGTAGCGATTTAATAATCCTTGACCGGTACCAATCGGAGCGCCCCACGGCATTAATACTTGACAACCAACATCCAATAAACGCTTGCACAAAATTAAATCGTCGGTGCAGTAGGGCAAAACTTTAAATCCTTTTTTTATTAAAATGTCGGATGCTTCAACTAATCCAAAGGGATCTGGCTGTAAATTGTAGTCATCGCCAACCACTTCTAATTTTATCCAGTCTGTATCAAAAATTTCTCGCGACATTTCGGCTAGAGTCACAGCTTCTTTTACTGATTTGCAACCAGCGGTATTGGGCAGTAAACGGCAGCCACTTTCTTGAATAAATTGCCAAATGGCATCGCCAGATCGGTCGGCAGGGTTTTGTCGACGTAGACCCAAGGTCACAATGTCTGCGCGTGATTGCACAATGGCATCGCGCATTAATTGTGGTGAGGCATAGAGTGCTGTGCCTAATAAAAAGCGGCTTGAAAAGGTTTCACCGTAAAGTGTGAAGTCTTTTACCGGAGCTGTAGGTTTATAAGTCATTCTTAGCCGCCTCCAACAGGCTTAACGATATCAATCTGGTCGCCCTCTTGAAGTTGGCGCTCTGTATAAGTAGAGCGAGGCACAAATTCACCGTTGATGGCAACGGCAATTTTTATTTCTCCAAATCCCCATTGCACAAGAGCATTACTCAAGAGCATGTTGCTGGTTATTTGTGTCGGTTCGTTATTTAGGCTGATATTGATCATGGGTGTTTTATAGTTTGAGTGTTGAGTAATTCATTAAATATTTTTTCACCGCGATTAAAAATATGCGCTAACACATTTTCCACTACCGCCGGTGCTAGTAAATATCCGTGCCTAAATAATCCATTTGCTGTGATTAAACCATCATGAATTGTCACACGTGGTAAGTTGTCCATATATGCGGGGCGCAAGTTTACATCCATTTCGATAATTCGAGCCTCGGCAAATGCGGGTGATAAGGTATAAAGCGCACTGCTTAATTCGAGCGATGATTGCAAGGTCACAGGTGATCTGTCTTCGCTTTCAATTTGTGTGGCGCCGATAATAAAACAATTATTGGGTTTAGGCACAATATACAATTGATAACGCGGATGCATTAAACGCACGGGACGCTGCAATGTAATTTCTTTTGTTTCTACATGTAGAGTTTCGCCGCGCACGCCGCGCAATTTTGTAGACAGATTTTTTGCGCCCAAACCCCGACAATCAATGACGAGATCTGCCCCTTCTTCACCTGACTCAGACATTACTTTATAGGGCAGCACATCGACGGGTGAATGTTCGCGTACATCACCACCGAGTTTTTTAATATGATCGCCCAGTGCTACCAACAATTCTCGGTTATTAACATGTCCTTCTTCGGCCAAAAATAAACCTCCCGCAAAGTGCGGATTTAAATCTGGTTCTAATGCTTGAATTTGTTGTTGGTTTACGCGATGAAACGTGTTGCATTCGGGAAGGACGTAACCCAGTTCGCGCTCAAATTGATCCAACTCGCTAACATCTTGAGGGTGAGCAATGACCAGGCTGCCTTGTTGAAAAAAAAGCGGCGATTTTGTAGGGAGTTGCGTTAACCATTGTGGCCAGCGCTGCAGAGCAAATTGCCCCATGCGATACACATTTGCATCGGAAACCACCGCTTCGCTTAGTGGCGCGATCATTCCGGCGGCAGTAAACGCAGCGGCGCGAGGTGTTTGCGGCAAGTCTGGTGTAAAACTACCAGCTTCATAGAGAGTAACTTTGCAGTTCGCTTTCAGTAATTGCCACGCGAGTAAACGCCCCAGTAAACCAGCACCGGCGATGGCGATATGTTTGGGGCTTGAATTTGTCATTGTGCCTCGGCGATATTACGTTGAGGCAGGGGATTTGGAACGAGGTAGGGGTAAAACCCAGAGATACCTTGTTCCCTCCGCAGGTCTCAACCTGATCAGGTTCTACGGATTGGGCCGAACCCATCTCAGCCTCCGTATACCCCATGAATGGGACACCAAGGCGCTCCGACAAGAAAGTCGTCAATATACTGAGCTGCGAGCGCTAAAGCAATCTGCCTTAATGCGTAATGCTCTCTACCACAGCAACAAATTCACCCTTGGCAATTTGTGTTTTCACTTTATCGCCGCACTTTAGCTGTTGACTACGGGTAATCGGTGTATGCGAATCAGCAAGAGTGCTCAATGAGTAGCCTCGCTCCAAAGTTTTGAGTGGACTGAGCATATTGAGCATTCGTACAGATTCGCTAAATTGCTGCTGCTTTTGCATAAAAATCTGCGATTGCACTTTGATCAGGTTTTGCCGCGCCAGTTGAAAGCGTTGTGTCAGCTGTAGCAGGCGCGTTTGTGGATGATGCGGTTTTTGGCGGATAACCAAGGTATTTAAGCGGTTTTGGTGATTGGTTAGCGCTCTTTGAATAGCATTTTTTAAGCGTATTTCTAAGCTGTCACAGCGCTGTGCCTGCTGTTCCAGCTTGTCTTTAGGGTGGCGCATACGCGAGCGCAGCCATTGTAGCTTTTGCCGCAAATAGGCGAGCTTACGTTCTATGGCTTCTTCTAGCAGCACTTCAAAGCCGATAAATTTATCCAGCCATTCTTCGCTATCGGGGGTAATCAGTTCGGCAGCGGCAGACGGAGTGGGAGCGCGCAAGTCAGCAACAAAATCGGCAATCGTAAAATCCACTTCGTGACCAACGGCGCTGACAATGGGTAGTTTGCTGGCAAATATGGCTCGTGCCACCATCTCCTCGTTGAAGGGCCATAAATCTTCAAGCGAGCCGCCGCCGCGGCCAAGAATAATTATATCGAACAAGTTGGCGCGGTTTGCGAGGGCGATGGCTTTAACAATTTGTGGTGCTGCCTCTTTGCCTTGAACAGCAACAGGGATAATAGTCACCGGAATGCTGGGAAAGCGGCGTGACAATACATTCAAAATATCGTGAATGGCTGCACCTGTGGGTGAGGTGATCACACCTATATGCTTGGGTAGGCTGGGCAGGGCTTTTTTATGTGCTTCATCGAACAGGCCTTCTTGAGCCAGTTTGAGTTTAAGCTCATCAAACGCGCGCTGTAACGCGCCCGCGCCCGCTTCCTCCATATGTTCGGCAATAATTTGGTAATCGCCCCGGCCTTCATACAAACTCACTCGGGCGCGCAGCAATACGTGCTGCCCTTGTTGGGGCTTGAAACGCACCATCATATTGCGATTGCGAAACATAGCGCAGCGCACTTGGGCATCGTTATCCTTCAGGGTGAAATACCAGTGACCGGATGAAGGAGTGGAAACATTGGAAAGCTCGCCTTCTACCCAGAGCAAGGGCAGGTGGGTTTCCAGTAGTTGTTTAGCGCGACGATTGAGCTGGCTGACGCTGATAATCTCGCGTTCGCCGCCGCTCATGGCACTGGTAAAAAGATTTGAAGTCGTCATGTGGGGCATTCTAGGGGATCTGCTCTGAATCGGATAGCTTGAATTTACCAGCGCCATAACCCCAAGCTATTGTGTTTTATATTTACCCAGCTGAGCTAAGTGTTTATAATTCCGCGTTTATTTTCTCTCGGTTTGAGGTTAGTTGGTATGTTGCGAATTGCTGAAGAAGCCCTCACGTTTGATGATGTCTTGTTGGTGCCCGGTTTCTCTGATGTAACACCAAAAGATGTGTCCTTAAAAACCCAATTGACCCGTAAAATTCAGTTAAATATTCCGCTGATTTCTGCAGCTATGGATACTGTTACCGAAGCGCGTTTGGCAATTGCTATTGCCCAAGATGGTGGCATCGGCATCATCCACAAAAGCATGAGCATTGAGCAGCAGGCCGCCGAAGTGCGCGCCGTGAAGAAGTTTGAAGCTGGCGTGGTGAAAGATCCTATTACCATCGAATCTAACGCGACTATCCGCGAATTGATTGCGCTGACCCGCAAAAACAACATTTCCGGTGTACCGGTTATGGATAAGGGCAATCTTGTCGGTATTGTAACCGGCCGCGATGTGCGCTTTGAGACAAATCTGGATGCTAGCGTTTCCAGCATCATGACCCCGAAATCCCAGTTAGTAACGGTGAAAGAGGGTGTGTCTGCTGAGGAAGTACGCAATTTGCTGCATAAACACCGCATTGAAAAAGTATTGGTGGTGAATGATGCTTTTGAACTGCGCGGTTTAATTACTGTAAAAGATATCAATAAAGCTGAAAGATACCCCAATGCCTGTAAAGACCCAGAAGGTCGTTTGCGTGTAGGTGCGAGCGTTGGCACCAGCCGCGATACCGATGCACGTGTCGATGCTTTGGTTGAAGCCGGTGTTGATGTATTGGTGGTAGATACCGCGCACGGTCACTCTAAAAATGTGTTGGATCGCGTGCGTGCCATCAAGAAAAAATACCCAGATGTGCAAGTGATTGGCGGTAATATCGCCACTGGTGCAGCGGCTTTGGCTTTGGTTGAAGCGGGTGCAGATGCAGTTAAAGTCGGCATTGGCCCGGGTTCAATTTGTACTACTCGTATTGTGAGTGGTGTGGGTGTTCCACAAATTTCGGCTATTGCCAATGTGGTTGCCGCGCTTAAAGGTACAGGTGTTCCTGCGATTGCGGATGGCGGTATTCGCTATTCTGGCGACATCGCCAAAGCGATTGTGGCAGGTGCTCATGCAGTGATGATGGGTTCCATGTTTGCTGGTACAGAAGAAGCCCCGGGTGAGGTCGAGTTATACCAAGGTCGTACCTATAAGGCTTATCGTGGTATGGGTTCGTTGGGCGCTATGGCGCAAACTCAAGGTTCATCTGACCGTTATTTCCAAGATGCGAGCGAAGGCGCTGAAAAATTAGTGCCTGAAGGTATTGAAGGTCGCGTTCCCTACAAAGGCGCATTGACCGCGATTATTCACCAAATGATGGGCGGTGTGCGTTCAGCCATGGGTTATACCGGTTGTTCCGATATAGAAGCTATGCGCACCAAACCAGAATTTGTGCGCGTCACGTCTGCGGGTATGGGCGAAAGTCATGTGCACGATGTACAAATCACCAAAGAAGCCCCGAACTATCCAATCGGTGGTGGGCGTTAATTTTTAACGCGAATGGTTGACCTAAAAACTCGGGTGCGCCCGAGTTTTTCATTTAAGTTTCCCCTTTTAGAAAAGATGGGAGATGAAAACAAATTTTTATTTATCTTCAGGACTCAGCATGACTCACGATATTCACGCACAGCGAATTCTTATTTTAGATTTCGGCTCACAGTACACCCAGCTTATTGCGCGCCGTGTGCGCGAGATTGGGGTGTTCTCTGAAATTCGCGCATGGGATATGAGCGAAGCAGAAATTCGCGAATACAATCCGCGCGGCATTATTTTGGCGGGCAGCCCTGAATCCACCACGGAAGCAGGTTCGCCACGCGCACCAGAAATCGTATTCAATTTGGGCGTGCCAGTGTTCGGTATTTGTTACGGCATGCAGACTATGGCCATGCAAATGGGCGGCTTGGTAGAAGGCTCAAATATTCGTGAGTTTGGTTATGCGCAGGTTAAAGCCGAAGGCGAATCTTCGCTGTTAAAAGAGATTAAAGATCATGTGGCGGCTGACGGCAGCGCACTGCTCGATGTGTGGATGAGCCACGGCGATAAAGTAACCCGCATGCCTGAAGGTTTTAAATTGATGGCATCAACACCATCATGCCCGATTGCAGGTATGTACAACGAAGAGAAAAAATTCTTTGGTGTGCAGTTCCACCCAGAGGTGACTCATACGCTTCAAGGTAAGCGTATTTTTGAGCACTTTGTGTTGCAACTTTGCGCCTGCGAAGCTTTATGGACGCCCGCGAATATTGTAGAAGATGCCATCAAAAAAGTGCGCGAACAAGTGGGTGTCGACAAAGTGTTGCTCGGTCTTTCTGGCGGTGTAGATTCATCGGTTGTTGCTGCGCTGTTACATAAGGCCATTGGCAAGCAACTCACGTGTGTGTTTGTGGACAACGGGTTATTGCGCAAAAACGAAGGCGATCAAGTAATGGACATGTTTGCTAAAAACATGGGCGTTACAGTTATCCGTGCCGATGCGCAAGATCAGTTTTTGAATAACCTGAAAGGCGAAAATGATCCCGAGAAAAAACGTAAAATTATCGGTGGTACTTTTATCGATGTGTTTGATGCAGAAGCAACAAAACTGAAAGACGTAAAATGGTTGGCGCAAGGCACTATTTACCCCGATGTGATTGAATCTGCTGCCGCTAAAACTGGCAAAGCTCACGTCATTAAATCGCACCATAATGTTGGCGGTTTGCCAGATGATATGGCGTTCAAATTAGTGGAGCCATTGCGTGAATTGTTTAAAGACGAGGTGCGTGCAATTGGTTTGGAATTGGGATTGCCATACGACATGGTTTACCGCCATCCATTCCCAGGCCCAGGTTTGGGTGTGCGCATTCTCGGTGAAGTGAAAAAAGAATACGCCGATATTCTGCGCGAAGCTGATGCGATTTTCTTGGAGGAATTGCATGCCTCTGGTTGGTACCACAAAACCTCACAAGCTTTTGCGGTGTTCTTGCCCGTGAAGTCTGTGGGCGTTGTGGGCGATGGTCGCCGTTATTCATGGGTAATTTCATTGCGCGCTGTAGAAACTGTAGACTTTATGACCGCACGCTGGGCACATTTGCCTTACGAGTTGTTAGAAAAAGTATCTGGCCGCATTATTAATGAAATTTCTGGCGTGTCGCGTGTTTGCTACGATGTGTCGAGCAAGCCGCCCGCAACGATTGAGTGGGAATAATATTGAGCAACCGCTGCATTTGGTTAAGTGTGGTGGTTATTCCCTTTTATAGGATGTGGTTGACTCTGGTAGGAAGCTGGTTAAATAGATGAGTACACCTTCCAGTACGTTTTTGCAGTCAGAGTATCGGCCTGATATTGATGGATTGCGCGCAGTTGCGGTTTTGTTAGTAATTGGTTTCCACTTTTTTCCAGATGTTTTTAAGGGAGGGTTTGTAGGGGTCGATATATTTTTTGTTATTTCAGGGTATTTAATATCTAGCATTATTATAAAAAATATAAATGCATCGACTTTTAGTTTTTCTATATTTTATGCGCGCCGCATAAGGCGAATTTTCCCCGCTTTGTTATTTGTCTTAATTCTATCTACTGCTTTTTCATATATTTTCCTCTACGAGTCTGAGTTGGTTCATTTCGCCAAGTATCTTGTGGCTGGGCTTTTTTTTGTTTCAAATTTTTTGTCTTGGGCAGAAAGTGGATATTTTGATGTCTCCTCATATGACAAACCTTTGTTACATCTTTGGAGTCTTGGTGTAGAAGAGCAGTTTTATATCGTTTGGCCACTTATTTTGGTAGCTGCCGCAAAAAAAAAGGTGCGGTTACTGTTGTTGATATCGCTGTTAACTGTGATGTCTTTTTTAACCAACATTTGTATTGCTTATGGTGACTCTATTGCTGCTTTTTACTCACCAATAACTCGTTTTTGGGAATTATTAATTGGAGGAGTAATTGCAACACTTGAAATTTTTTATAAATTTGAGGCTAAACTTCATGTCGGTATTCGAAAAGCGTCGTCATCTTTTGGTTTTCTATTACTCATATCTTCTCTTTTCTTTATAAAACCTACGGATGTCTTCCCTGGTTGGTGGGCGATTCTACCTGTTGGTTCGGCTATATTTATTATATTGGCCGGACATCATGGTTTTATAAATAGAAATTTCTTGGCCAATTCCATTTTGGTGAGAGTTGGCCTAATTAGTTATCCTTTGTATCTGTGGCATTGGCCCTTAATTTCATTTGCAAGTTTAATATATATTGGTATGCCTTCAGTTGGTATGCGAATTTTATTGATAATTATCACGTTTATCTTGGCGTGGATAACATATAGCTACATTGAAAAACCAATACGAAATTTTAAGAATATCAGTTGGCGATTACCGTTTGCACCCACATTGTTAATGTGTGCGTCAATTATGGGTATTTTGGGTGTGGCAACCTATTTAAATCATCAAATAGTTACTCAGCCTATAGTAGTTAAAGTGCCGTCACTCAGTTTGGATAAAATTCTTTTGGTGGGTGATTCTCACGCGGATCATTTATTTTTGGGTTTAACTGGTGAATTTGGCGGGGCGATACTTAATAAAAGTATGCCTAGTTGCCTACCTCTTTTCGGCTTGGATACCTTTAGTGTCGCATACAAACCTAAGCGCTGTTTCAACGCAGTAAATGAAATATATAACTCTACTATAAAACGACCTGACATCAAATTAATTGTATTGAGCAGTATGGGCCCAGTATATTTAACAGGCAATCCATTTGCAGGATTAGGTATTGAAAGAACCAAAGGACTACAGCTCTTTTGGGATGCTGATCCATCAATAGTAGATAGATGGGAAATGTATGAGCTGGCCATGAGAGAATCTTTTAAACGTTTAATGGCCGCGAACAAAAAAGTAATTTTTGTGATAGATGTTCCTGAACTTGGAATTGAGCCTAAATATTGCAATGCGAATGAAGTGGAGGAAAAACGAAATGCTAGATTAATAATACCACGTAGGTTTTTATCATGTAGTGTGGATCGCGCGCTATATGATGCACGGACAAAACGCTATAAAAAACTTGTCTATAAAGTGGTAAGTGAATTTTCTCAGGTTATAATATTTGATCCTACTGATATGTTTTGTGATGCAAGTGTTTGTAGTGGGGTGCGTGATGGAAACATTTTATACAAAGACTCTGATC
>Ga0209067_10000600_pt1 | contig 22808 bp, 31 predicted proteins | sample ColStrG_CSR_2013_FD_187199 | JGI IMG/M metagenome (GOLD analysis project Ga0209067, IMG submission 187199) | Freshwater sediment microbial communities in response to fracking from Pennsylvania, USA - Cold Stream Run_MetaG_CSR_2013 (SPAdes)... | ecosystem: Environmental > Aquatic > Freshwater >...
CATGGGTATAAAGACCTGACCCAAAAGACGGCTGTTAAGATTCTGGCGCAGCAGGGTAAGCAACTGCTCAGCTGCGAAGAGTTCAGGCTGATGGCCTCTGGCGTTAGGGAAGGATTGGCCACTGAAACCAAGCAGCTTAAAACCGGTCGCTTCCCTGGCCTCACCAGCAGCTATGGAGCCGAACAGGCGACGGGAACGCTGTGGGTCTGGTCTCGGGAGATAGATACAGCCAAGTGGCCTTACATACTAGGCGGCTCCTGGCTTTACTCGGGCTACGCGGGTCCGTCCTGCGTGGACATCGACCTCCCGGGCAACTCGTACGGCATCCTGGGCGCTCGCGGCCGCTGTGACCACCTGAACCTTTCCTGATCACGGAGCGGAAGCGGAGTGATGGAAAAACCTTACAACAACCCGGCAGGCACCGCCCAAAAAATCATGACTGAAGATCATCACGCGGAAGTAGCCCTATATCGAGAGGGGCTCCTAAATCACGTTGCCCGTCTGATGGCGGCCGGAAACCTGAGTTTGAATGAAGCCTGCCGCCAGGCTGGCGTATCTGCCGCGACGATGTCGCGCTGGCGCCGCGATTACGCCGCCGCCGGCATTGTCGGCCTGCGACCCGACTGGAGCAACTGCGGCCGAAAAAAATCGGCCGAGCTGTCCGACCCTGAAGTTGAGATAGCTCAGCGCCTCTACCTGCAAACCGGCAGCCAGATTACCGCACTCCGCATGCTGGCCAGTCTTCCGGAATGCAGCCAGGAAACCTCTGATGCCATCATGAAGCAGAGGAGCAGTAAGCACGCTGTACCCCGCAGCATCCGTGACCAGGTCCGACTCTCGCACGATGTGGCCACGTACCATGCCTCCCCCAAGCGGACCCGAATTGAGACATTTATTTGCCCGCGCACCTTGACCTACCTGGATGCCCTGGGCGCGCAAAAACAACTCACCCCTGGGGACCTATTCGAGCGCGACGACATGAGCAACAACTTCCTGTGCTGGGTGCCGTGGCCTTATGGCGGTGATCCCTGCTCGGATAAGTACGGAGTCCGTGTGGCTCGCGGCCAGAATCTGCTGGCCATTGATGTGGCCAGCCTCTTCTTCTTTTCGTTCAACTTTTTGATCCGGCTGCGGGATTCCTACCGGGCTGATGACATCTGGGAATGGATTGGACGCACCTATGCTGACGTTGGAAAGCCCCGCATCGGGGAGCGTTGGGAGCGTGGCACCTGGCAGGCCCGGAAGCTGCGCGGCGATGACGCCTTAATTGAAGCTGGGCATACCGATGACAAGATCCGTCTGGGTGGCATGGCTTCGCTCGGCCTGAAGGTCATCATCAGTCAGAGCCCGACCACAAAGATCATCGAGAACCGCTTCAACTTTCTCCAGCGGGTGATGTCCACCATCCCTGGCCAGATCGGACGCACGCGAGGTGGAATGGAGCGGGAAACCAAAATCTGGATGCAATGCCAGCGCGGCGAGCGGGACCCGCGGGAATATTTTCTGTCGGCGGAGGAGAATACCCAGCGCATTGAACAATCCCTCACGTATTGCAACAACGAGCCGGTGGAGGGTGCGATCTACAATGGAGTGCCGGCACAGATCTGGTATGAAGCCGTGGCGGCCCGGCCTCTGGAGCGTTTGAATCCGGAATCCAGTTGGCTGTTTGCGCGGGACAAGCGGACGGTCCAGGCGGACCGGTCGCACATCATGATCCGCTACACCAACCCCCAGGGCGATCGCTCCGCGTGGTGGTTCCACCATCCTGAGTTGCGCGAATTTCAAGGACTCAAAATCCATGTTTACTTTGACGAATATACCCCGTCTGCCGGTGCGGTGCTGGTGGTGGCGGAGGGCCGACGAGCTGGCCGGATACTCAGTGGAGCCCAGCTGGTGGAGGGTTGCCCGCAGTTCTCACTGGCCCCGGGGTCCATCATGACGGATCGCGAAGCGGTTGAGCGCAAGAAGCGGCACATGAATGCCGTCCGCAGTGAGTATCGCGCCACGGGCGCCGACGACTTCCGCTGGGCTCGGGGCAGTCGCGTTGATGATGGTGCCGGCACCCGGATCGAAGTAGGAACCAGCATCCCCCCGCGCCGTCAATCGATGACCACCATTGAGCCGGAAGTAAAGCTGCCGGTCGCAAAAATCAAACCCCGCAATGAAGCGGATGAATTAAAAGCCCTTGAAAATTTGGAAAAGGAAGCCCGCGAGCGCGGGGACATCCTTTCCGTATGACAAATATAAACCCCTCCGCTTCGGCGGAATAAAAAGAAAGAACAGCAGGCACGCATTATGGCACCCGACCTAATAAACAAAATCGATGGAGATGAACTGCGCGATCTGGCCCGGAAAATCCGGGAGTATCAAATGGCGCGCAACATCTCCGACAATGCGCTGGTAAAGAAATTCTCCAGCCTGGGATCAACCAAGACCTACAAACGAATATTGGACGGCGATCTGGCCGAATTGGATCTGGAAAAACAGCTCAACAACTACCGTTCGGTGGTGGCCTTGATTGAGGCAGTCGGCGATGAAAACATAAAGCGGGAAGAACTCTATGATGACCTCACCCCGGTGGTCCACCTGAGGCGTTGTGTTTTCGAGACCATGAAAGAATCCGGCGTCAACCGCGTGGTGGTCCTCCATGCCGACACCGGTATGGGAAAGAGTTCTGCCGGGCAAATTCTGGTTGAACGGTTTGGGTCCCGAATCCTCTGGGTGGAGGCCAATGAGTGCTGGGGTGATTCACCGATGGCCTTTTTGGGGGCGGTGCTCCAGGCCATGGGAGTCCGGGATCTGCCACATAATGTCATGCTGCGACTGGACCGGGTTATGGCCCGGCTCAAAGAAACACGGGTGGCTATGATTGTGGACGAATCCCACCACCTGGGTCCGCGGATACTGAACACAATTAAAACCCTGGTCAACCAGACCCCCGGAGAATTTGTCCTGCTGGCCATGCCGACCCTCTGGCGGCGCTTGGAGCGCGAGGCCTATGAGGAGGTACGCCAGCTAACGGGCAATCGCCTGGCTGAGCGCATCAAACTGGAGGGATTAAAGGACAGTGACCTGCGCAAATTTATCAGTCGGCGCTGCCCTGGAATGAATGGGGAGCTGGGCCAGGCAGTCAAGATCGTGGCCGACCGGGCCCCGCAACGCGGCAATCTGGCCTTTGTCCGGGATGTTTGCACGCGGGCTAATGAGCTGGCGGCTGGTGAGCCGGTCAACATCGAACACTGGAGTATTGCGGTCTCCAGCGAAATGGAGTCGCGCTGATATGACCGCGCACAATCCCGTCAAACGTGCCCAGGCGGCTGGCTTTGAGCCAGTCCGCCTGACACCTGAATCTAGTGGTGGCCGGTGTAGTCATGATTCTGTTACTGGACTGAGGGTCTGGATACCGGTCCAGGGACCGCACCTCAAAGTCATCCGCAAAAGCTTTGCCCGCAGCCGTACCGGTGTTGTGGGAGTGGGCTACGGACACAAAGGCCCGGGCGGTCCCAATGGATTCGTTGTCAACATGGGCAGTAAAAGCCGGTTTTTTAATATCAACCGGCTCGGGCGCAGTGAAGCCTTTCGTTTGGCTGTGAAGGCGCGGGCACAGTGGGAACAGCGGATTGAGGAAATAAACCAGGCCATCCTGGCTGCTCGCGGAGGAGGAAAAGCATGAACGCGCAGACCTTCAAAACCCGCATTGAACTATTTCAGCAGTGCCTGGATTTCACGTTGCGCGATGCAATTGCCGAATCCCGGACGCCGCAGGAAATTACTGCCATAGATGACCAGATCCGGGATTTTCAGGCGCGGCTCAACAATACCCGGCAAATAGCCTGGGGAACCAAATGGCAAATGCTCAGGGCCGGTCAATTTAACAGCATGGAGGTGGTCTGTGGCCGCTGAAATCACCAACACCTGCGGATTGTGTCGGCAACTGGCAAAACCCGTTAAGTACGACAGCGCCATGGGCGTGTGGATCTGTGGGGAATGTCTGCCGTTTATCCAAACAGCAGAGCTAGTCATGGCCGCAGAGACCTCCGGTCCAGTGACATTTACAAAATCAAAAAAGGAGCTCGATAACCAATGAAAAAAGAAAAGCTAAAACCCGTCGCCATCGTCAGTCGCGAGGGCATGCGCGCTGTGGTGGCCAAGGTGGTCAAAGACAAGTTGAAGGTGGCCAGCATCAACATTGAAATGGAAAAGGAAATCGCCGAAATCCAGAAACGCTACCAAGCCAAGTTGGACCCACTCAACCGGGAGATCCAAATGTCAGAAGCAGGACTGGTACTTTGGGCAGAGAAAAACAAATCTGAATTTGGCGATCTCAAGTCCATTGACCTGCCCATGGCCAGGATTGGCTTCCGCACCTCCCCACCGGCCGTGGAAAAGACATCAACCAAGGACACCTGGCTGCAAATTGCCATGCGCCTGGCAACCTACATGGAAGGCGATATTGTGGGCGAAAACTACGTGCGTTATGCCGACCCGGTGGTGGACAAGGAGGGGATCATCGCCGACCGTTCCACCCTGCCGGAGTCCATGCTAAAGGCGGTTGGCTTAAAAATCTCTCAGGAGGAGAACTTTTATATAGCCCCGAAAAGTGAGGTGCTTGAACCCAGCAACAGAGAGGTGTCGGCATGAATCCCTTTTGGAAAACAGCTGACTGGCTGGTCGCGGTTTTTATCACAGCAATACTTTGGGTGTTGTATCTATGGGATGAGTTTTCGATCAGGCTGTGGCGGCGCACTGGTGTGACTGGCGGTGAATACGTTGCTTTTGGACTGACGGTCATCGCGCTGGGCGTTGCCTGCTATGTGCTCATGTTGTCCATGCTAATTCTGGATGTTTTTTTAAAGATCCAAAAATGAAAATTCTCCCGGAAACCCCCGCTGCTCTCTTCCAACGCCTGACCCCTGGCGAGCGCCAGAAGCTCCTGGCCGCCAGGCACGCGGGCGCTTTGGAGCACTTGCGCCGCAAGTCGAGGACCGCTGATCGGATCAGCGCAGCGGTTCAACTCCGGGCACAGCGTCAAGTGCTTCAGGATTTAACACAGGAGAGAAAAATGTTTTTAATGGCCGCCATCAGTTTGGCAGTAGTCAACGGAACTTGTTATGTTACTGAGGATTTAAAGCGCCCTTGTCGGCAACAAGAGTTAATCCGGCTTAGAAGACAATTCTGCGGGATCGCTTACTTTGATTATGGAATCCCGCAACCGGACATAGCCAGCTACCTGGGGCGGGATCACGGCACAGTTTGTCACCACCTCAATGTTTATGTGGCACTGCAACGGCGCCAGGAGGTTGGGATATGATCGATCTTGCGTCAGACCGCGCTGTCCTTGGGTCGGCGAATACTCTGCTTACCAGTCGCCAGAGGTCTGCGCTGGCCCAACTAGCCCGGCGTACGTTTAAGACTCTTGAGGATCACAGGCTGGTACAGCAGGACTTTGACTCCTGGAGGCGCGAGCAGTGCATCAAAGCCTGTGGCCTCCGTATCACGGAGGCTTCAAATCGACACTTTTTGCAATTACAGGCCCATTTTTACAATCTGCAAGGCAGGTCCGAAGTTGCCTTCAAAAAGGCGCTCAAACAGCAAACTGAAGAACGAAACTGGGCCATGCAAAAACTCAAGGATGAGTGTCAGAAGGCAAGCCTTTGTCTCACTTACCCCCGAGCCATCGCCCGGGCCAAGTACAAAACAACCGATCTGGAGTCACTGGAATCTCGGCAGATCTGGCACCTTGTTTTTTCAGTACGCCGGCGCGATCAAAAAAATCGAGCCGGTAAGACTGGTGGCCGGAAGGCGGCAGATGTTATGGACTCCGTTTTGGGGGCGTTAAAAGCGAGGACACAATGAAACCAATCGATTATCGCAACGAAAATTGGTCACAAGTGAGGGAGCGCGTCAGTGGCATGCGTTTGTCTGTGTATAATGCATGGCTCAGATTTGGCCCCGGAACCACCCGGGAAATTTCCCGCCGCAGTGGGATTGATATCCTGACATTACGGCCGCGCACAACTGATCTCTACCAACTTGACTTGGTCGAATTGGTCGATGATCCCGGAGCCATCGGTCACGACCTTCCAGGCACAGAGGGCATATACCGCGCCGTGGCCATGGATACCGCCATGAACCGGTTCTTTTCCAAGCAGAAAGAAATCACCCAAAACCCCGCACAACTGACTCTTATATGAACACTCATCAAAGCGTTAAAATAATCAACTGTGGCGGAGATACTGTTCGGATTGCCCCGGGGCAGGAAGTCACAGATATCCCCCGCAAGGCTATACCGCGCTATGGTTTTGTACACCTAATGCGGTTAACTGATGGCTCTTATACCCCCGTTCTTAAAAGCTGGAATCAGATGTGCCGACTGAGCCTGACCATTACGGAGGATCTTGGGCTGGACATTGAGCGCACCACATTGCTGCGACTGATCCGGGGTGGATTCATTCAGGGGCATTACATTACCCCATCGCTGTGCCTGTTCGACCTGCACAGTCTCTACGAACACCTGGATGCCTGCAAGGACCCAGAGTTCTGGGATGAAAAAAAGCGCAAAGCATACCAGCAGGCCATCCGTGGCTAAAGCCACTCAATTTCTACCCGGACTAAAACGCACGAGAATGCCCTAGGACGATTTGGAAGGTATCGACCATCACAACAGCAAAACAAATTGATTGTAGGGTGCGGCGAAGTGCGGCGAGAAGCACTTTAATTCAACCTAGAACCAGCAAAAGCGGTCGATTTTTAAATTTATGAACAATATGTCTTTCAGCCTCACTACCGATCAGGTGCGTGATCGATCCAAAAATGTCACGCGTCGTATCGGCTGGTGGAACCTCAAGCCCGGGGATCTGGTCCGGGCCTGTAAAAAATGCATGGGGCTGCGCAAAGGCGAAAAGGTAGAGGAGCTGGCGATCATCCGGGTTGTCAGCGTCCGCGCGGAGCCACTGCGTGCCATGCTTGATGACAGGAATTATGGCCTGGACGAAGTTGCCCGGGAAGGATTCAAGGAGGATCGTTTTTTGTGCTGGCCGTCCACCTGGGTGCCGTGGTTTTGCCAGACCCATAAATGCACCCCCGACACCATCGTCAACCGGATCGAATTTGAATACGTCAAACCCAAACAGGAGAACCCATGAAACATAAAGCGACTGAACCGGTGCTGGAAGTAATCCGCGCCGCTGAAACAATGAAAATGCGGGATGGATCGCCCGTTGAACTGATCGATCTGAAGCCCGGCACTGATTACCAGGTGGTGCAGGTCGGCGGCCGGCTGCGGGCGGAGCCGTTCAAGGAACGAGTCGCCGGCGTGGTTGGCGGCTTTCACTTCGATTTAGGAGGCTCGATCCTGCGCACGTCGATCTGGGACGCGAAGCGCCGGCCAGCCGCCGATCCGCGTGGTATGTTCTTTGTCGAAGGCTCTGTCCCGTTCTGGTGCGACATCTACCTGATGAACCGGGATGGCCTGAGCCGGGCGGACTCGGAGATCGCTGATGGGTATGAATATCTGCCTCATGGGTATAAAGACCTGACCCAAAAGACGGCTGTTAAGATTCTGGCGCAGCAGGGTAAGCAACTGCTCAGCTGCGAAGAGTTCAGGCTGATGGCCTCTGGCGTTAGGGAAGGATTGGCCACTGAAAGCAAGCAGCTTAAAACCGGTCGCTTCCCTGGCCTCACCAGCAGCTATGGAGCCGAACAGGCGACGGGAACGCTGTGGGTCTGGTCTCGGGAGATAGATACAGACAAGTGGCCTTACATACTAGGCGGCTCCTGGCCTTTCTCGGGCGTCGCGGGTCCGTCCTTCGTGTCCCGCAGCCACCCGGCCTACTCGTTCGGCTACCTGGGCGCTCGCGGCCGCTGTGACCACCTGAACCTTTCCTGATCACGGAGCGGAAGCGGAGTGATGAACGCGCCAATTAAGGACGAAGTCCTTTCGATGGAAATGCTTAAAATCGTCGAACGGTACGAGGATTTTTTGAATTACGTGTATCCAGTCACTCTAAACATTCCGCGCCAGCACAATGCATTGAAGGACCGGTTCATGGACTGCGCTCTTGAGCAGGTGGAACTGTTTAACCAGGCCGGAAAATCGGGTCAGATCTCCAAGTTGTATCTGGCTGATTCCGGCCTGGCTTCATTGCGATTCTATTTGCGCTTCATGGTCAATCCGCACCGCAAGCTGATCAAAAAAGACTCTGTGCGCCGCGCCCGTCGTAAAATTGACTTTTACCGCCGTACCGGAAATCACCTGGCATTGGAGCGATTCGTGGCCAGTTGGACCGGTCATGCCGGCTGGGCCAATAGTCACAATCTGACGGTGAAATTAGGGCTGTAAACCGTAGCGTTGACAGATGTGTTTGACCAGTTATGATGATGCTCGTTGAAAAAGAAAAGCCTTTGGGAATTGGAACGCGCCAGGATACTTTCGGAACTGGAACGCCGTGGCATAACCAAGTCCCAGCTGGCGGTTCAAATGGGCTTGGATCGTCAGGCCGTAGGCAACTGGCTCAAAGGTGGCCGGATACCCAGTGCCGACAGTTATCTGGACTTGCTCGCCGCGCTGAATGCTTTGAAAGGTAAAATCAAATGAGCGACTCTGATTTTTTGTTTGCACCCGTTGCCCACCAGGAGGCGGTGGATTTCATAAAATCCAAGCCTGTGCTGTCCAGGGATGTTTTTAATAACCTGCTGCCGGATCTGAAAGCCAGGGCCTTTACCATTGCCGGCGTTGAGTCCGCGAATGTCATGCAGAGCGTCCGCGACCGCATCGCGGATCTGCCGGCCGGAGGTGACTGGAATCAAATCAAGAAGGATATTATTGGCGATATATCACCCTGGCTGGTAGATCCGAATGCAGATCCGGAGGCTCGCGCCGCCCAGATGGATGCGGCCGATTCCCGGGCGGAGCTTTTGATCCGGACTCACGGCGGCCAGGCTTATGCGGCGGCCAGCTACCAGGTCATGGATCGGCAGCGGGATGCACTGCCTTACTGGCAATACCTGACCATGGGTGATGGTCATGTCCGGGACACGCACCGGGCTCTGGAGGGGATTTGCCTGCCGGAAGACTCGCCTTTCTGGCATGGACACTATCCTCCCTGGGAATGGGGTTGCCGGTGCCAGGTGGTGCCTATTTCCAAAGAAGATTATGAGGATGTAAAAAAAGAGGATGCCGACAAACCTGAGGACCAGAAGCTGGCCCTGGAAGGCCCGGCTCGCAGTCAGGTGGAACAGAGCAACCGGCTGGTGCGCGGTCCAAACATGATTTTTGATCTGCGGACTCCGACTGAAAAAGAAGGTGGCTCCGGATATAAATTTGATCCAGCCACCTTGAAGATGGACCCTGAATCCCTCAGCAAGCGCTATGACACAGATGTATGGAGAATCTTTCAGACTTGGGCCCGGTCTCAAATGCTCGACGGTCATCTGACAGTGTATGAGTGGCTGGAGGGTAAAACATTGATTACAGGGCCTGCGCCTGTTGCACCACCTACCCCCAAGACATTTGAGGATGTTCTTAAAGGTTTGGATTTGCACCAAAAAATATCCTGGACCCCTGCGGATATAAAAACACTATTTGCGGCACTAAAAAAACCCGGATCTTCCACTTACCCTGACATGATAAGTCAGGTCATGGGGGCAGCGGTAAAAAAATCATCTCCATACACTGAAGAGCGCCTACGCGGGGTGGCGAGGGATGTGGTATCATTATTGCCGTACGATGTCTTAAAAACTCTACCCCGATTCCAATTAGTGATATCCAATGCAAAAGATGCGTTGGGCGAGTATGATCCTGCTTCCCGCATTTTAACTTTATATCGCGGATCTCTCGGTGATAATAAAGATGCGGTTCGTGAAACACTATATCATGAGCTGATGCACTGGGCGCACCTGCATGGTCCACAGGAATATCGGGATAAGATTGCAGCCCACTTCCAATCCCGAACTTCAAATGAAAAGTTGGTCTCTGGTCAGTTCTATAAAGGTTGGTTCAAACCAGACCGATTCTATGATGAATATGCCGGGCGAGTTTATACTGAATCAACAATTGACACCCGGGAAGGGAGAGGGCTGGAAATTCCAACTCGTTATTTCCAGCTTTTCGCAAATCCCAACAAGCTTTTATTGGCAATGGATCCCCTGGCCAATAAAAACGCAGCCTATTTTTTAGAGACATTCAAATTGGTAAACTCAATATTTTTTCAATGAAAACGATTACCTACAACCTTTCAGACCATTCTGGTCTAGTGTTAGTCACCGTCACCGGGAAATTTGATAGCGTTTCCGAATCGGGCCCGGTTGAGTGGCAACACGGGGACTGCCTGTGGGAGAGAATTAAAAACCACTTCCCAAATTCCAAGGGGCTCCCGGACCGTAACCTTGGATGCATGTTTGACGGGTCAGTGCAAAACCTTGCCGCTTTGGCCAACCTCAAAGCCGCACGCACTGAATCGGGACAGTGGAGTCAGCTGGAAATGTGATCATGCCACTCAAGATCACCAAAGATCAGATCACTCCGGATCTGCGCAAAAAACTGGCCGGCATCCGTGACCGCAGGCCGGTGCTGGAAGCCATGGGTATTGAGCTGGTTTCACTCACCAAACGCGCGTTCAATGATGCAGCCCTGCGCGCCGCGCCCTGGCCGCCCAAGAAGGACGGTTCTCCGGCCACACTTAAACGCAAGGGCACGCTCTGGCAATCCATCCGCATCACGTCTGTCACCCCTGATGCTGTAACTGTCGGATCAGACCGTCCCTACGCCGCAGTACACCAGCTCGGGTCTTCCAAATCCAAAGGCCGTGGCAGCGGCATTCCTGCCCGCCCTTTTTTTCCGGTGCTGGGCGGTGTGTTGACGCGAGGGGCCATGGACAGGGTTGTTGCGGTTGCGCAAGCGAAGATTAAATCACTGCTTTAGTAAAATCCGGCAAAAGCAATAAATCTACTCAATTAGCAGAGCTGTTAGACTACTGACCCTTATTTGCGGCACACTGCGCCCGCATGTTCAAGGGAGTTCTCACCTTCAAAGCGCCGTCCGGAGCGGATTTAAAATCCCTCCCTACCCGGATACTGATTGTCCCCTGGGGCAAGTCCGAGACCAGTAGAGGTGTTATCATCTGCAATGCGGTGACCTTGCGCGAACTGCCCCGCCTCCAGGGCAAACTCAAACGCGACCGCATCGCTCTCGATTTCCAGCACAATACCGTTGAAGGCTCTCCGACTTATAAAGGCGAGCCTGTCAAAGTTGCCGCCTACGGCTCCCTGGAAATTGTGGAGGGCGAAGGCATTTACCTATCCGCCATCGAATGGACTCCGGAAGGCAAAGAAGCGGCCCAGGGCGGCCACTATCCCGACATTTCCCCGGCCATCGTTCAAAACAAATCCGGCGAGGTCATCTTCATCCACTCCGCCGGAATTGTTCGCCAAGGGGAAATTGACGGTCTGACCCTTTTTGCTGCGCCCATCTTTTTCAAAACGTTCAACTCTCAAACCCAAACCTCAAATCAAGAAAATACCATGGACTACAAATCTGCACTGATTGCCCTGCTCGGCCTCGAACCCGATGCCGACGACAACACCATCCAGGAGGCTGTGAAAGCTCTGGCTGCAAAAAACAAACCCGAACCCACCAAGGACAAAGACGCTCCCGCCGGTGATGACAAGGTTGATGTGAAAGCCTTGGCGGCCACTGTCAAGGCTCTGGAAGGCAAGATTGTGTCCTTCAATGCGCAGTCTGATGAGAATCAGCGCCAGGCGCTGGTTGCTCAGGCGGCCAACGAAGGCAAAGTCATCCCGCTGTCGGCCGATGAGTTGAAAGATGCCCCCGTCAAAATTCTCTCAGCCATGATCTCCAAGCTTCCGGTCACAGTGCCGGTTGAAAAGCGCACCCCGGGCCAAGTGGAGGAGTTCTCCGCCAACATCCCGAGCAACCGCAGTGAGATTTTGAAAAACTGCGGAGTCAGCGAAGAAGTCTTCAAAAAACACAACTGACCCCCCCAACCCAAAGGATTTAAAAAATTATGTCACTCACAGCATCAATCGATACGCCTGAACGCGCCGGAGAATTTGTCCGTCTTCCGGTTGCCGCAGCCACCAAAATCTATGCCGGCAGCCTGGTTGCCGAGGACAGCAGCGGCAACGCGGTCCCCGCAACGGACACGGCGGGCCTGGTCGCGGTTGGCCGGTCCGAGCAGGAGATTGACAATTCGTCCGGTGCCGCTGGCGACCAGAACATTGTCATCAAACGCGGCGTCTTCAAATACGCCAACAGTTCCACCTATGCCATCGCCCAGGCCAACGTCGGCCAGGTTGCGTATGTTGAGGATGAGGCCACTGTGGCCACTCAGAGCACGCATGGCGTGAAGGCCGGTCGCATCATCCAGATTGATGCTGATGGCGGTATCTGGGTTGACACCCGGGCCATCGCCCAGATCGCGCCGCTTGCGGTTGTGCTCACCAGCACCAATGGCACCGCTGGCTCCGCTGCCGACCTGACTGCCTTGAAGGCCGAAACGGAAAAGGTTGGCGACGATGTACGCGCCATCTACGCGGCACTGGTTTCCAACGGAGTCCTCAAATAACGGAACGTCTTTCAAACCAACGAAACCCACCCCCACTAAGAAAAAAATATGCAAATCAATCAATCCAATCTGACGGAGCTTTTCAAAGCCTACCGCACCATCTTTCTGGAGGCCTATCAGGCCGGAGCTCCCATGTGGGAACAGCTCGCCCTGCGCGTGCCTTCAACAGTGAAGGAAGAGGTTTATGCCTGGCTGGGGGCGATCCCCGGCATGAAGGAGCTGATCGACGAGATCCAGATCAGTAACCTGGCATCAGCTCGCTACTCCATCGTCAACAAGGAGTGGGAGGACACTGTGGCGGTGCGGGAGTTCGACATCGAAACCGACCAATACGGTGTGTACAATCCGCTCTTCGGTTCCATGGGTCTGGCGGCCAAGCAGCACCCCGACGAGTTGGTGGCCAACCTGCTGATCAATGGATTCACCAGCCCGTGTTACACCGGCAAGAATTTCTTCGATCTCAACCACGAGCCGCAAAAGGGTGGGTCAAAATTCTCCAACAAGGGCACCAAGAAATTGTCCGTGGATAACTTCACGGCGGCCCGCGCCAACATCAAGGGACGGCTCAATGCCAAGGGCCGCCCGATGAACCTGGGCAAGAAGCTCCTGCTCATCGTCTCCCCCGCCAATGAAACTCTGGCTCGCCAGATCCTCCAGGCGGACTTCATTCAGCAGACTGCCACCAATAAGGCCGGGACGGAAAACATCGGCGCCGCCGCGGTGACCAACGTCAACAAGGGCACGGCCGAGTTGCTGGTCTGGCCGCAGCTTGCGGCGAACCCGGATGCCTGGTTCCTCTTGGAAACCGGTTTCCCGATCCGTTCCCTGATCTTCCAGGTGAATAAGGAAGCCACCCTCCAGGCGCTCACCCAGCCCGGCTCGGACCATGTGTTCAAAAAGCACGAGTTCCTTTACCAGGCCTACGGCCGCTACAACGCGGGCTATGGCCTGCCGGAACTGGCTTACGGTTCCACCGGCGCGGACCCGGCCTGATCCTAAGGCTTCAGCCTCGGGGCCCGCTTCGGCGGGCTTCGCACTGAACCCTTAAAGACAATAATATGGCCGATTACGTTTTAATGTCTGATGTCAATGCCCGCATCCCGGGGCCGTACCTTGTCCAAGCTCTGGATGATAACGGCGATGGTGTTGCCGACAATGATGTCTGGCTTGGTGTAAAAAATGCCGTCGAGACGGAAATTAACGGCACCCTGGGTCAACGATTCAAAACCCCGTTCATCAATCCGGTGCCGGCCATTGTGCTGGACTCAGCCCGCGTGCTGGCCTGCGACATGCTCTATAAGCGCCGCGGCATTGCCGACAAGGAAAACCCCTGGTCCAAGCAGGCCGCGGATTTCCGTGCCCGCCTGGCCGATATTGTGGCCGGTAAACAACCTCTCACGCCCGACCTCAACCGGGCGCAACCCAGCGTTTCTGTCGTCAGCGAAAAATCCAAAACAACCAGCAGCCAGGCCAAAATTTCAACTTAAGGAAAATCTATGTCAGGATCACCCGTCATCAAAGGAGACAACACCGTTGTCTGGGGCAGTAATGGAGTCTATTCCACCGGAATCATCGTTTCCGGTTCCAAGCAGCTCTCAGGCGAGAAAATGGAGGTCAAGGATAACAATGGTTTTGTCGTGGCGGCGATTTACTTTGACGACAAAAACCAGTGCGATTTTGAAATGATTGTTCAAACCGCCGCGCCGGATCTGGCCCGCGGCGACCAAATCACCATCTGCGGCCTGCTCAATTGTTTGGTGGACGAAACCGACGAGAAATGGGCACAGAACGATGTGCGCAAGTTCAGCGTCAAGGCCACCAAATATCTGGGCATGACTCTCACCTAAGGTGCTCATGTCCGCCAAGGCACGCGACTTTTCCGAAAAGCAGGTCACAGAGGCAATTGCCGCCCGTGACCGCGCTCTGTCCGGTACTCCCAAAAAAGTCCTGGACGCATTCTTTCCCGACGACATCAAGGTCGCTGGAATGAAGCTTTATCCTTTCACCGTGGCTACCATGATGCTGATGGAGAAGTTGGAGAACCCTCTGATCCGCAAAGGATCTCAGTCCATCTCCATAGATCACATCCTGCGTGCCGTGATCATACTCAGCGTGCCTGCTGAACAAGCCCGACAGCTGGTCCTCGAAGATCCCGCCGGATTCGAGGCCACTGTCTGGGCCCTGGCGGATCGAATTGCTCCCACGGAGCTGGGCGAGATCGGGGAGCGTATATCCAACCATCTCAACGCCGCTTTTGAAACGGTTATTGGCAAAGGCTCAACCAAGGACAAAAAAGGCTTGGGGGAGCTCCAAAGCCCGGACACGGGCTCGGATGGACCGCAGTCTTGATCGACACTCTCTGCCACGAGTACGGATGGCAGCTTGATTATGTGCTCTATCAAATTCCGCTGGCCAGGGCTTTTGTACTTTATGCCTGCTGCAACGCCCGATATGGCAATGATCCCCAAGGGCCCACCTACGTGGAAGAGGAGATGATCAACGCATTGCGTCAACTCGAAAACCAGGAATCCAACTATGCCCCCTCCGCTAAAACCAAATGACATCATTCTGAATTTGCGCGATGGCCTTAAGGTCTATACCGACGCGCAGAAAGGTGTGCTGTCGATCGCCAACAATCCCTTTGAAGTCATTGAACTCCTGGCGGAAAGTACCCCCAGATTCCGCATTGTGATTCTTTGGGAAGGTGATGAAGATGCCACCGGCCAGCCCTTGGCGGCCATTGTCCGCACGACCGTTGCGGTGGTGGTGTCCCAGAATCGCGGGCTTCGGCTCTACAAGGGCGAAAGCGTGATGAAGGACACGGAGAGCCAAACCAGTCTTCTGACGCACCTGGATGCCATCCGAGCGCTGGTACGGGCCTATAGGTTTCCGCCTGAGACGAGCGATGAATCGTTTTTGTATCTGGGCTGCGCCCCGGAGGTGACACCGGAGGGCTTCCCCCTGGACGCATACCGCATGCGATTCCGCCTCCATAACTCATTACCCGCCGTGCAATTTTCTTAGCCAGGTCGGCTCGCGTGTTAGCCGCGGGCCTTTCGCGACGGCTATGATCACCCGAAGATGAACACCCTCGCCTACCAGATGTCGTTTGATAATTCGAAATTTATCACCGGCATGGAGCAGGCCCGGGCGGCCATGGCCAAGGCCCAGGAAGTGGGCGAGAAGTTGCACGGCGCAATGACCGCCATTCAGGGTGTTGGCTTGGCCGTCACCGGACTGGGCACCGCGTTTGCCGCATTCGAGTCGGTCCAGACTGTGGTTGAAAACGTTATGGGTATTTTCGAAAAGGGCCACGCTCTGGAGGTGTTGCACCGCCAGACCGGTGAGTCCATCCAGGATCTGGTCGTCATGGAAAAAGCCTTCAAGCTGGCCGGCCTGCAATGCGGAGACATGGGCCACATGATTGCCATGCTCCAAAAATCCTTGGGCGGCGTCAATGAACAGGGCGAGCCGACGAAAAAGATTTTTGACAAAATGGGTCTGTCCATCAGCGCCCTCAAAGCCATGAGCGTTCCGGAGGCCCTCCAGGCCATTGGTGATAAAATGCAAAAGCTGCCCAGTGCCGCCGATCGCACGGCGGCCGCCATGGCCATCTTTGGCCGCAGTGGCGCGGAGATGCTGGCCTTGCTCAACGATCCAGGAGCCATGGCTGAGGCCATTAAATCTGCCAAAGAAATCGGCGAGATTTATGCGCGAAACGCCGTGATATTTTCCAAAGTGGAACTGGCCCTCGCAGCCATCCATGCCAAGGTCGCCGGGCTTTTTGTGGGGATCGCCGAAGGGGTGGCGCCAATTCTGCAACCCATCCTGGATAAAATCAACAAGCTGGATTTTACCAGGGTTGGAAAACAGATCGGGGCAATCATCGGAACACTCCAGGAGGCGTTCAAAAAGGGACAACTGGGTGAGCTGGTCAGCCTGTCTCTTCAGGTTGGTTTTGGAGAGGCGGTTAATTACCTGACCGGTGCCCTCCAAGCTTGCTTCACAGGCCTGACAAACATTATCCCGGACATTTTTACAGGTGATGTTTATGCAGCGCTTGTAGAGGGCTTTATGGCTGCAACGGAAAAGCTGGGTGCATTCCTTCTGGATGTGTTCAAGGAGCCCATCATCAAGATCCAGGCGGCCTTGCAATATGCCGTTGAAAACATGTCGAAGGTTGGGGGTGAGAAGTTTTTGAAGTCGCTCATGCCAGGGTTGTCACTATTGGATAAATTTTTTAAGACGGGCCTCTTTGACAAGGCCGGGAAATTTTTAGGAGACGCCACCAATAAAGCCCTTGGCATTTCCGATACTGGCAGAAGTTACAAAGAGATTGAGAATGAACGGCGAGCGGAGGGAGTTAAATTTTATGACCAGTCCCCTGCTGACATGAGTGCTACTGGGGATCGCCTGGCTAAATTGGCGGGAGACACAATAGCCCCGACCATCGAGTCCATATCAAAAAAATTGCAGGAGGCCATTGCCGCTGGCATCAAGCCGGTTGAGTTGTTCCGGACCGGTCCCATGAAAGATCAGTTGGAAGCGCTGTATAAAGCGCTGGATTCCACGCGAAATAAAGTCAGCGCCGCTATAGATCCTGAAAAAAAGCCGGGTAGCGCGGATGCCCGGGATGAGGGTTCCCACGGCAAAATGAAGATTGATGCAGTGGACCGCTTTGCCAAAGTTGGGCTTTTTGCAGGTGGTGGGCCAGCGTTGGATTACGCACGGAGGACGGCCGACGCCGCTCAAAAGATTGCTGAGTATTTGACTAAAGGTCCAGGAATCAAGATGGCCGCGCAAGCGCCATGGATCGGCGAAGGGGTTTTGGCGTAATGGCGTCGAACTCTCCAGTTTGGAAAGGGTCAAAGTCTTTGCAGTTGCTGCCGGATTTTCCGCAGTGGGACCACGACAATGAGCGGGCCAGTTACACCCTGGAGTACGAGGGACCGTACAGCGCATGTGTCGCCAATGCGCCGGCCACCGGCCAGACAGTGGCGGGCTACACCGGCCCAATCCTAAAAGTCTCTGGCGGCATGCGGGGCGGAGGCGGCAAAGGTTTTTTACGGATCACAATCGAAAATATTTTTCCGCCGGCTGAATCGCAGCCATTCCAGCCGCAGTTTGAAGTAGAATGGATCGAGCTGGATAAAGCCCTGGCCATGGCTCCCTGCTACCGCCCGGGCGGTAATCTGGAATTAACAATAGCCGATCTGCACGAGGTGGAGCTGTGGCTGGCCACGGAGGACTCCGTGCTGCGCGACGCCTGGAAGTATTCCTATCAGGACAGCCAGGGAGCCGTAAAAACCGGAGGCCCGCTCTCTGCTCACGCTCAAAATTACGCCACAAAACTGCGCCGGGGCCAGGATAGTTACCGGCTCTGGACGCCCATGTGTCGTAAGACCACACGGTGCCGGAATTTGCCCACCACCAACCCGTGCGGGATACCCAGCACTCCTGGATTCGGCCCGACTGGCAGTGGCCTGATTTACATCAAGACCGCAGATCGGGCAGTGCGCTCCGGCAAGCACGGGCTTTGGGAGCGGATTGAAGAGTGGACGGCCTTTGATGAAATCGACACCGATATTTACGTGGCACCAGGAGGCGGCGCGTGAAGTCTCCAGGCTGGCCCAAGCAAGGGGAACCGCTCTCGGCGATCTGGACGCGCGACATGGGCAACGCGCACCGGTCTGGCACGATCAGATCCTCATCCAAGGTGCGTGTTAATGCGGGGCCTGGTGGGACCACCATCACGCCGATATTGGACCGGAAGCCCGTGCGGCGCGTTTTTGTGCCCTACAAACCCTGGCAGATTCAGATCACCATGCCTAGTGGGGATAGCACCACTGGCACCGCCAGTATTGCTCCCGGCACGGTCAATGGGGTGTGCCCGACACTGGGCAGCGGTGGGTATTTGTGGTCACAACCTGCCCCTACTGTGAGTGTGTCCATTGACCCGACTGCACCAACGACGTGCACTGGTTTTTACATTAAACTGACATCTGCGGCGGGTGTACTCTCTGCCTGTGAGATCGATACCACCACGTTCAACTCCTCCAGTACCTCGACCTTCGTGCCCACAGACTCCACCACTGTGTCGTACAAGGCCCTTGGCTATGTGGATGGCACAGGAGCCGTCACTCAACTGGTGACTACCAACCTCTCCTATTTTCAGGGCTGTAAATTCTGGGCGGCTGATGCGGAGGCGGTGGAGCATGTATGGCAAACCGCATAAGTTTTCCCCGTTCCGATCCAATCGGATTTGATGGCACGGGCCAGCCGATTTCTGCGACTCTGGGGTTTCAGGCGGATGGTGTCTCGGGAAAAAATCTGTACACCCAATTTTGGGGCCTGAGCGGTTACCCTTGGACGACCGACGAGCAGGTCACGTTGGATAATGTAAACTCCATTTGGACAGCGGGGCACAGCATGGTGGGATTGCCTGCTGATGTGCGGTGTTATTGCTCGTACAAACCAGTTTCAGACAGTGGAAAGCTAAAGATTCCACTCGTAAAAGTGATCGAGACATGGAGCGCGGTGAAAAAAATATTTTCCTCGCCTCCATACACATCGGACCCGCCGGACGAATTGCATGACGGGGATTACAACACCGATGAGCGCATCATCGCCTACGATGTGGCCCGAACTTTTGAGCTCGTGATGCTCTCGCCGTCGAGCTGGACAGAGACAGTTTTTTCTGATGGTACCAAGGGCTACAAAAGTGAGGTGTTGTTCACAATTCCAGAGCCAACGGCTGTCGATGTTACGCTGGATCATCATGCCTGGTATCACGAGTATAACTCAACCACAGGGGAGATCTATGCTCTATCAGACCACCAGAGCACAACCTATGTGCGGTATGAGAGCACGAGAGAGTGTTACCTGCCACTCGGTGGCATGACGCAGGTTAATGGCCGTGCGGGGGGTCACACGGCACAGAGTAACGCGCCTGTCTGGCAGTACCCGTTTACAACTAACTTTCCGGCTCGGGACTTTTCGGATTTTGCAGAGAACACCGCTCCGTTTGCGACAATTATATCCAGTCATGCAGCCGTCAATCGCAAGGCGAGATATTTTATAGCCTTTGACGGGTCGGCTGTTTATGGCACGGTCACAATTACCGCGACGGGGCCGTCCAACCCCTTTACTAATCAGCAAATATCCCTGTTCCCCAGCGGGATCTCATACGATAACGGTCCGTCCGGGAAATGGGTTGAGGCTGGGTATTTGCCGCGCTGCAAGTATGGGGAGCAATCATGGCTGGGCACTCCGGTAGGCGAGTGGGCACTGACAACAAACACGGCCACGGAGCGAGTTTGGACGCAGGCCACTCCGGCGGGAAATAATGTGCTGACAATTATGCTCAGCAACGCTCCGACCACGGCTGACATTGTCGCAGATTTTGGTTTGCCTGATAGCTCTCACCTGGTGACCTACGGCGATATTATTGCGATTATACAACCAATGTTGACCGTGGGAGCAAAGAACTTTACGAGCGTTACAAATGCGTGGGATGACTCTGCGGATGCTGGTACGGGTGCAGCGGTCGCTACCTATACCGCCGAGCATGAATCTATTGAATATCAATGCGTGATTCTGAAATCGGATGGATCGTTCTCCGACGAGTTCCGAACTGCGACCCGCGAGGATTTCACGGATGCAAACGGGAACGTGGATAAGCAAGGCATCTACACAGTTTGGCCGGATTTTGGCGCCGATATCCTGCTGAGTATCGGCAATTTTTCCGGCTACGAAATGGGGGGACCGGTGGGCTGGGCTTATGAGGTTGATTGATCCCCTGCAACATGTAGGCAGGATTGGCCCACATGTTGGACGTTTATGGAGCATTGATTAATAATGCCTCCCATGTCGTGGAACCGATTCTTTCAGCTCGTCTGTAATACCAGCACTAAATCCGGCTCCCCCCTCCGGGCCTCCGTCACTGATAACACTGTCGTTGATTCCGTGATCTGGGTGTCGCGAGACACCTTCCCACTGCGGCTATACTTCGTTCAGGACACCGGTTTGCAAAATGCACCGTTGACTTGCGTAAGGCTCAACACCGGGGACCAAATTAAAGTGATCGGCAATAGCACCAGTGACCTGGAATCAGATCCATCGCTTTATGCTGCCACAGCCTTTTCCGAGACGCAGGACCCCGATGGAAACTATTATTATGAGGCGGTGCTGGATCTCAATACTGAGCCTGGTAATACCGCGGTGGACGCTCTGGCTGGCCAGTTGAGTTTGCCGTGCATATTTGATGTGGTCATTGAGTCGGCTGACAATAGCCAGCGGCGGCGATTCCAGGTCAAAGCCACAATATCCAAGCCGGTGGATGTGGGACAGTCCGCACCGGTGGCGGCCCAGAACCTGGCGGCACTGGGTATAGTCCGTACTATCGTTGCCGGATCTGGCGTCGCCGTGAATAGCACCAACCCCGCCAACCCGGTCGTGTCAGTAATTTCCATACCACCAACCATCCTCACTCCTTCTTCTGCTTGCGTTATTCCTGTGCCCTCCGGCACTCCGTCTGCTGGAGATAGGTCTAAGTTTTACGTCACTCCCAGCGGCAACCAGACCTTGACCGTGGCGAGCGGTATCCGCATCCCATCGGATTCCACTTTCAATAATTCGGTAGGCAAGACCCTGACCAGCGGATTGCTGTACCTTGTGCAGCTTGAGTACAGCGGGTCATTCTGGATGTTGACAGTTATTGAGGGCGGGTTCTAATGACGACACTGTACCAGAATCCGTCTGACAATCTGTGGTACACAGACTCAGGTTTTACCACGCTTGCCGATGGCCTGATTCAGTGGAACAGCGACGGACTGTGGCACAGTTTTTCATCTGGAAATGACAACGGCACAGTTACAGGCCAATACAACGGTGCGGGCATCTGGTACAACGCAGGCGTTGTTGCTGATGGCATTCTGAATAATTTGTCTAATGATGGCACATACCACATCTACTCCTCTGGCACCGACAACGGCGTAGTGACCGGGTTTTATTCCGGTGTGTTTTACGTTGGGGGTAACCCCCTCTCTGGCCTATTAAGCGTCTTGTCAGGCGGGCAAGTGAATTACTCAAGCGGCGACCCGTCAAATCCATATTACACAAATACGGTCCCGATGGACGGTGCTCCGGCAGCAAATGGGCTGTGGCACACGTTCGGTAACGGAGTAGATCAGGGATATTTCACAGGCTTGGCTTACTCGTTGGATGATTCAGTTAGTCCCCCGAACCTGTCCTCAGTCACTGCGGGTGTGGCGACTGGTTTCACTGGCAACCATCAAAAGCCTGACGGATCATGGTGGCTGTATAACAACGGGATGCAGCAACAGCCCATTACTGGGCTAAACCAAAATATCACGGGCGACGGGTTGTGGCACAACTTTGACTCCAACGGTTATGATCTGGGCGTGTGCAACGGCTACCTGCAAGACGGCTCAGGCCTGTGGCACTCGTATACCTCAGGAGTGGACAATGGCCCCCTCTCCGGCTGGTATTACAATGCGTTGAGCGATGGGCTGTGGCACAACTATTACACGGGATCAGACGTGTTCACTCTCAACATCACGATCAACACCTTTATCCCCGACTCCGACAGCCTTTACACATCTGTTGGCAACTGGTCACTCGGCCATCTGCCGCAACTTGGCGATTTACTCGGTTACACGTCACTGCCCACATTCCCCGCAGGCGGCGACATACTTGGTGCGGGGTTACTTTAACAACCACAGGAAAAATAATATGACAACCCCAGCAACAACACTCGCAGTCAAAACCCAAGTCATCGCCGGACAGGCGACGGCAGCAGACACCACCACGGCCATGACGGCGTTGGTTGGCGTCCTGACTCCGGCATTGCCCGCTGGCGTGACAGCAGCAGCCGTGTCCGCAAAGATCAACTCATTCAACGTGGTGCTGACCCGTGACGCATCCGGAAACATTACTGGAAGTCACCTCACCGCTGTGCTCAATGCGTAGTCCGCGACCCTTCCGCGAAGGGACCGCGATAATAAGTTTTCGAGCGACAAACTCAGACGCCCCGATCTGCACGGGGTAAAAATACCCCGTCGGTCTCACCTGGCGGGGTATTTCCTTTTGACCCTTTTGGTAATTTCCAAAGTACCCATTTCAAACTTTTCGCTTGATGGTGTTTCAATCTTTTCGACCGGTTACATCGTCAATCGATTCGAACGCAGTTCGGCGTTTTCGCGC
>Ga0209067_10000603_pt1 | contig 22734 bp, 20 predicted proteins | sample ColStrG_CSR_2013_FD_187199 | JGI IMG/M metagenome (GOLD analysis project Ga0209067, IMG submission 187199) | Freshwater sediment microbial communities in response to fracking from Pennsylvania, USA - Cold Stream Run_MetaG_CSR_2013 (SPAdes)... | ecosystem: Environmental > Aquatic > Freshwater >...
CTGCTGCGGGCCTACCAGGCGCGGTATCTGCAGCGCGCGGTGAACGTGCGCGACACGGTAGCGTTTTCGTACCAGCACGGGGGAGCGTCGCTACTGGATTTTCTAAATTCGCAGAACGATTACCGGAGCGTGCAACTGAACTACCTGAACCTGATCGGTTCGTACCTGACGGCGGCAAGCCAGATGAATCTCGCGGTGGGCCGAGAGGTCATCCAATGAAGCGGAGAAAGGAGACAGGAGTCAGGAGACAGAAGTCAGAAGCAGGACTCGCGCTGATATTCGCGGCCAGCCTGTTGCTGGCCGGTTGCGGCGCCGAGGGCGGGCAGCCGGATCCCAAAGCCGAGGCGCCGCCGCCGGCGCAGGTAGAGCAGGAAGCCGACGCCAGCCTGGTGAAGGTGGACCATCCGGAGCAGTTTCCCATTGCAGCCGCCACCGCCCACGTCACCTCCACGGAACTGAACGTAACCGGAACCGTGAGCGCCGATGTGTCGCGAACTGTGCCGGTGATTTCCCTGGCATCGGGCCGCGTGGTGGAAATCCGTGCCCGGCTCGGAGACGAAGTGACCAAAGGCCAACTCCTGATGCGCGTGCAGAGCTCCGACATCTCCGGAGCATTCTCGGAATACCGCAAGGCGACCACCGACGAAACTCTGGCACGCGCGCAACTGGACCGCGCCAAGCTGCTGTTCTCCAAAGGCGCGATCGCCGCCAAAGACCTGGAGGTCGCCCAGGATACCGCGGACAAGGCCCGCGTGGACGTGGAGAATGCTGTCGAAAAACTGAAGGTTCTAGGCGCAGATTTGAGTCAACCGTCTTCGATCATCGACATTGTGGCGCCAGCCTCGGGTGTGATCACGGAGCAGAACGTTACGGCATCCGCCGGCGTCAAGACGCTGGACAACTCGCCCAACCTGTTCACCATCGCCGACCTCTCCAGCGTCTGGGTGATCTGCGACGTCTACGAAAACGATCTGCACAACGTGCACACAGGGGAAATGGCGGACATCCGTCCCAACGCCTATCCGGAGCGGGTGATGCAGGCGCGCGTCAGCAACATCAGCCCGGTGCTCGATCCCAATACTCGCACCGCCAAGGTAAGGCTGGAGGTGCGCAATCCGGGGCTGCTGCGATTCGGCATGTTCGTCACGGCGACGTTCCACGGGCAGGACAGGCACGCCACGGCGGCCGTACCCGCATCGGCAATTTTGCATCTGCACGACCGTGACTGGGCATACGTACCCGACGGCCGGAACACTTTTCGCCGCGTGGCGCTGACAGCCGGCAATATGCTCCCCGGGAATATGCAAGAAATTCTCTCGGGGCTCAAACCAGGCGACCGCGTGGTGGCTAATGCGCTGGTGTTGCAGAACACGGCCGAGCAGTGAGGGATTGCTCTGAGCGGGTGCGGAGATGATTAGCGGACTGGTCGATTACGCCCTCAACAACCGATTCCTGGTCACTGCCGCGGCTGTGTTGCTGCTGATATGGGGGGCCATTTCCTTTCACAGTCTGCCCGTGGAGGCGTACCCGGATGTGGCCAACAACTACGTCCAGGTGATCACGCAGTGGCCGGGCCGCGCGGCCGAGGAAGTGGAGCAGCAGGTCACGATCCCGCTCGAAATCGTGATGAACGGCATTTCACACCTGGACCATTTGCGTTCGACGTCGCTGTTCGGGCTCTCCAGCCTGATGCTGATTTTCGACGACGAATCGAGTAACGATTGGAACCGCCAGAAAGTTCTCGAGCGATTGTCGCAGGTCAGCCTGCCTAACGGATTGCAACCGCAGATCGGCTCCGATTTCAGCCCGGTTGGCCAAATCTACTGGTACACCCTCAAGAACACCAATCCGCAGTTAGACCTGATGGACCTGAAATCCCTTGAGGATTGGACGCTAGAGAAGCAGTTCAAGTCGGTTCCCAACGTGGTGGACGTAGTCAGCTTCGGCGGCATCACGCGCGAGTACCAGGTCAGCATCGATCCCAACAAACTGGTGTCGTACGGGCTGAACATCGGTCAGGTGGAGCAGCAACTTACGGGCAACAACGTCAATGCCGGCGGCAGCTTCGTGGAAGCCGGTCTGCAACAGATCAACGTGCGCGCGCTCGGCCAGGTGCGCACGGTCGGCGACATCGAAGAGACGGTGATCAAGACGCAAAGCGGCACGCCGATTCGCATTAAGGACATCGGCGTGGTGGCACAGGGGCCGAAAATCCGCCTCGGGCGTATCGCCAAGGCTATCCATCGGGCCGACGGCAAGATTATCGACAATGACGATTCCGTCTACGGCATCGTGCTCTTGCGCAAGGGCGCGGACGCCGATTCCACACTGTTGGCCATCCACGACAAGGTCAAGGAACTCAACGACCACATCCTGCCGCCGGGCGTAAGAGTGGTCCCGTTTCTGGACCGCAGCAATTTGCTGGAGTTGACGACTCACACCGTGCTACACAACCTGGTGGAGGGTATTATCCTGGTGGCGCTGATCCTGCTTCTGTTCCTCGGCAACGCCCGGGGGGCGTTCATCGTCGCATTGACTATTCCTTTTTCGCTGCTCTTCGCGGCCATTTGCCTGAACCTCAACCATATTCCGGCGAACCTCCTGTCGCTGGGGGCGCTCGATTTCGGCATGGTGGTGGAAGGCGCGGTGGTGATGGTGGAGAATATCGTGGGATACCTGGGCCGCAGCCGGAAATCGGGGACGGCGTTGGATTCCATTCGCGACGCGGCGCACGAAGTGCAGCGCCCGGTGTTTTACTCCATCGGCATCATCATAACCGCCTACCTGCCGATCTTCACGCTACAGCGCGTGGAAGGCCGATTGTTCAAGCCGATGGCCTGGACGGTGTCGTTTGCGCTGTTGGGATCCCTGATCTTTTCCATGCTGATCGCCCCGGTGCTCTCCAGCTTTGTCTTCGGCCGCCACGTGCGGGAGTGGCGCAATCCGCTGATGACGTGGATCACGGCCGGTTACCGATCCACCTTGCATCTCGCCATCCGGCTCCGCTGGCTGACGGTGGCGGTCTGCCTGGGCGCGCTGGCCGCCTCTTACTGGCTGCTCGCCAGCGGAATCATCGGCTCGGAATTCCTGCCGCATCTGGACGAGGGCGCCATCTGGGCCCGGGCCACGCTGGCGCCGAGCACCGGCCCTTCCGAAGGCACGCGCGTCATGAATCAGGCGCGGCTCACGCTGGCCTCGTTCCCCGAAGTGACGCAGGTGATCAGCCAGATCGGCCGTCCGGACGACGGCACCGATACCACCGGCTTCTTCAACACCGAATACTTTGTCGACCTCAAGCCGAAAGAGCAGTGGCGGCCGGTCTTTCAACAGAACAAGGAAGAACTGGTGGCAGCCATGGATCGCGAGTTGGAAAAGATCCCGGGCGCCCTGTGGAACTTCTCCCAGCCCATTGCCGACAACATGGAAGAGGCCGTGAGCGGCGTCAAAGGCCAGCTTGCGATCAAGATCTACGGCGACGAGTTGAAACTGCTCGAAGCCAAGGGCGACGAGATCGTCCGCGTATTGCGCACTGTTCCGGGCATCGCCGATCTCGGCTTGTTCCGCGTGATCGGGCAGCCGAACCTGCAGTTCGATGTGGACCGCAAGAAAGCGGCGCGGTTCGGGATCAACGTTGCCGATGTGCAGGATGCCATCGAAACTGCCGTGGGCGGCAAGGCCGTGAGCCAGGTGCTGCAGGGCGAGCAGAAGTACGACCTGGTGGTCCGCTACCAGACGCCGTACCGCAGCACGAAGGAGGCGATCGAGAATGTCCGGCTGCTGTCGCCATCGGGCGAACGGGTGTCGCTGGCACAGCTTTGCCGGGTGGACGTTCTGGACGGCGCATCGGAGATCTACCGCGAAGGCAACTCCCGCTATGTCGCCATCAAGTACAGCGTGCCGGTCCGCGACCTCGGCAGCACCGTGGAAGAGGCCATGAGCAAAGTCGAAAAGCAGGTCAAACTGCCGCCGGGTTACCACATCGATTGGGCGGGCGAATACGAGAGCCAGAAGCGCTCGCAGAAGCGTCTCGCGATTGTGGTGCCCTTGACCCTGCTGGTGATCTGCATGATCCTTTACACCATGTTCAAGTCGTTCAAGTGGGTCATGCTGATTCTGGCCAACGTAGCGATGGCGCCCATCGGCGGTCTGCTGGCGCTGCTGTTGACGCACACGCACTTCAGCGTGTCGTCGGGGGTCGGCTTCCTGGCGCTGTTCGGCGTAGCGGTGCAGACGGGCGTGATCATGCTGGAGTACATCAACCAGCTTCGCTCGGTGGGCCAGACCATCGAGGATGCCGCGGTGGATGGCTCGGTCCAGCGCCTGCGGCCCATCATGATGACGATGCTGGTGGCCAGTATCGGGCTGCTGCCGGCGGCGCTCTCGCGCGGCATCGGCTCGGATTCGCAGCGCCCCTTCGCCATCGTGATCGTCGGCGGCCTGGTAGCGGCGCTGATTCTGGGGGTGTACCTGCTGCCGACCTTGTACGTTTGGGTGGCCAGCGCGCGCGACGTGCTGCCGCCTCCGGAGCGGACGCTGGAAGAGGAGTAGTCCGCCTCTCGATACGGTTATGTGTTCTCCGGGTGTGCCCTGCCGGCCTTGCCATCGGGCGGGCTTGCGTTGCCGTTCTCCGCAGGCTTTCGAAGGTTTCCCAGGCCGCCTTCCATCGCGACTCTTACGAGTTGGCTGCGCGTGCGCACCTGGGTCTTGTCGAATAGTTGCTGTAAGGTTGCCTTGATCGACCCTTCCGACACGCCGATCTCACCGGCGATGCTCTTATTGGTCAGCCCTTCCACCACGCCTTTCAGCACCATGCGCTCCCTGTCCGTCAGTCGCTTGTGGACGCTCTCGGCGATCAACTTCCGGAAACCCTGCTCTTCGCGTTGGTAAAGCCCTTCCGCCATGAGTTGAATCACACGCTGGTCCACCCACATCTCACCGCTGGCCACCAGGCGGATGGCCTTGGTAAGCAGCGACGGCGAGTTATGTTTCAAAAAGACTCCGGATGCGCCCTGGTGTAGAGCCTTCAGTGACTCAGCCCCGCTGAGCCCGGCGGTTACTACCAGAAACTTACCCCGGTATCCGGACCGGCGCGCGGCCACCATGAATGCGGCGCCCTGCTCTTTGCCTAGAGCCAGATCCAGCAGGACCAAATCGACACTCGCGCCGCGCAGCGCGTCGAGCGCCTCGGCAGATGTGCCGCCCTGGCTCACCACTTCAAAATCCGGTTCGCTGGCCAGCAGGCGGCTCAGGCCTTCCCGAAAAAGCACGTGATCATCGAGAAGCAAAAGTCGTACACGTTCCATCTTGCGGAGGCGCGTCCCCGTCCTCCTCTTTGCATGTTACGGCGGTCTGGGCGGGTTGCCAATGGGGCATGGCTAAAAGATATGCTCTTCATCCAAAAGATAGCCTGATATGGAAGAAAGATAAGTAGCGAGATCATTCAGACAAAGGTAAATTCGAATTCTACGGATGCTGCAGCTAGCAGAGAATTTGTCTTGGGTGCTGTTTGTGACATCCTGCCTGGCGACTTTTCTCTTCGCCCAGGCGGCGGTCCTGACCTGGCAGCAGATTCGTGAAAAGTTCCTGGCCACCAATCCTACTTTGCGGGCGGCCCAGATCGGCATCGAGGAGGCCAAGGCGCAGGAAATCACGGCCTACCTGCGACCCAATCCGGACATGACCACCACGCTCGACCAGTTGGCTCCGTTTAGCGGCAACCCCTACCGCCCCTTGGGCTCCACCCTGCCGCTGATTTCCGGCAGTTATCTGCACGAGCGCCAGCACAAGCGCGAACTGCGCCTGGAGAGCGCGCAAAAGGCCACCAGCCTGGCCGTCTCCCAGCAAGCCGACCTGGAGCGCAACCTGCTCTTCAACCTGCGCAGCGCCTTCGTGCAGGCCCTGCAGGCCAAAGCCGTGCTGGCGCTGGCGCAGGAGAACCTGGCCTATTGGGACCGCGTGCTGGTTCTCAGCAACGACCGCTTCCAAGCCGGCGACATCGCGCAAATCGATCTGGACCGCCTGGAATTGCAGCGGGTGCAGTTCGAAACCGACGTGCAGAGCGCGCTGGTGAACGCACGCACGGCCAAGATCCAACTGCTGACGCTGCTCAACGACCGCACCCCGGTCGAGCGATTCGACATCGCTGGCCGGTTCGAATTCGGCGAGCAGTTGGCGGCGCTGGAGGAGTTTCGGCGAATGGCAATGGAAGCGCGGCCGGACTTGAAGGCGGCGGTGCAGGCGGTGGACAAAGCGCAGACAGACCACAAACTGGCGGTGGCCAACGGCTCGAGCGACCCGACGTTTGCCATGGACTTGGGGCGTAATCCGCCGATTCCGGCCTACATCGGTTTCAGCATGACGATCCCGCTGCGCATCTTCGACAAGAACCAGGGGGAGAAGGCGCGGACGGAATTGGACGTGCGGCGCACCCAGCGGTTGGAAGAGGCGGCCGAAGCGCAGGTATTCAGCGACGTGGATTCGGCGTATGCCACGTTAAGCAACAGTCTGACGCTGCTGCGGGCCTACCAGGCGCGGTATCTGCAGCGCGCGGTGAACGTGCGCGACACGGTAGCGTTTTCGTACCAACACGGGGGAGCGTCGCTACTGGATTTTCTGAATTCGCAGAACGATTACCGGAGCGTGCAACTGAACTACCTGAACCTGATCGGTTCGTACCTGACGGCGGCAAGCCAGATGAATCTCGCGGTGGGCCGAGAGGTCATCCAATGAGGCTGAAGAAGGAAAGAGAAGTCGGGAGCCTGGAGCCAGAAGCAAACCGGCGTCACTACGGAGAAGGACTCGCGCTGCTATGCGCGGCCAGCCTGCTGCTGGCAGGTTGTACGGCGAACGGAGGCGAGTCCAGTGGCGGCGACAAAGCGCCTCCGCCTGCGGTTGTCGAAAAAGAGACCGGCGCCGATCTGGTCAAGGTGTCCCACCCGGAGGAGTTCCCGCTTGCGGTAGCGGTTTCCAGAACCACCAGCACCGAACTCAAAGCGACCGGATCCGTGAGCGCCGATGTTTCCCGCGCCGTGCCGGTGGTTTCGCTCGCTTCCGGCCGCGTGGTCGAGATCAAAGCCCGGCTGGGCGATGAAGTCGCCAAGGGGCAGCTCCTGGTGCGCATCCAGAGTTCGGACATTTCCGGCGCCTTCGCCGACTACCGTAAGGCCGACACGGACGCTACCCTGGCGCGCGCACAACTCGACCGCGCCAAGCTGCTGTTCGACAAGGGCGCCATCGCCGCTAAGGATCTGGAAGTCGCCCAGGATACGTTCGACAAGGCCCGGGTAGACCTGGAGAACTCCATCGAGAAGCTGAAGGTTCTGGGCGCGGACGTGAGTCATCCGTCTTCGATCGTCGATATCGTGGCGCCGGTCTCCGGCGTGATCACCGAGCAGAACGTGACCACGTCCGCCGGCGTGAAGACGCTGGACAACTCGCCGAACCTGTTCACCATCTCGGATATCTCGAGTGTCTGGGTGATCTGCGACGTTTACGAAAACGATCTGCGCCACGTCAAGATGGGGGAGTCGGCCGATATTCGGCTCAACGCCTACCCCGACCGGGTGTTGCAGGGCCGCGTGACTAATATCGGCCCCATTCTCGATCCCACGATCCGCACCGCTAAAGTCCGGCTGGAAATCCACAATCCGGGCATGCTGCGTCTCGGGATGTTCGTCACCGCTACCTTCCACGGCGCCGACAGAAATACCAGGGCGGTGGTTCCGGCTTCGGCGATCCTGCACCTGCACGACCGCGACTGGGCCTACATGCCCGCGGAGGGTAACGCCTTCCGGCGCGTGGAAGTGATTGGCGGGCAGATGGTGCCTCCCAATCAGCAGGAAGTCCTGGCCGGCCTTAAACCGGGCGACCGCGTCGTGGCCAACGCGCTGGTCTTGCAGAATACGGCCGAGCAGTGAGTGGGGCGGGCCTCCTGGCCTGCCCGGCACGGGAGAAATCAGGTTCTTACCGAGGCAACCCAGGATGATCCGCGGACTCGTCGATTTCGCTCTCAACAATCGCTTCCTCATCATCGCGGGTGGCCTCCTGCTTCTGATCTGGGGAGCAATCTCCTTTCACAACCTGCCGGTAGAGGCGTATCCCGACGTGGCCAACAACTACGTCCAGGTGATCACGCAGTGGCCGGGCCGCGCGGCCGAGGAAGTGGAGCAGCAGGTCACCATTCCGCTCGAGATAGTGATGAACGGCATCCCGCACCTGGAGCACCTTCGCTCCACTTCGCTCTTCGGTCTCTCCAGCCTGATGCTGATTTTCGACGACGAATCCGAGAACGATTGGAATCGCGCCAAGGTCCTGGAGCGGCTCTCGCAGGTGACGCTGCCCGCCGGCCTGCAACCACAGATGGGCACGGATTACAGCCCGGTCGGCCAGATCTACTGGTACACCCTCAAGAGCACCAATCCCCAATTCGATTTGATGGAGCTGAAGTCGCTCGAAGACTGGGTGCTCGAAAAGCAGTTCAAATCCGTTCCCAACGTAGTGGATGTGGTGAGCTTCGGCGGAATCACCAAGGAGTATCAGGTAAGGGTCGACCCCGACAAACTCGTTTCTTACGGCCTGAGCCTTTCGCAGGTGGAGCAGCAGTTAGCTAACAACAACGTGAATGCGGGCGGCAGTTTCGTGGAGGCCGGGCTGCAGCAGGTGAACGTGCGGGCGGTCGGACTCTACCAGCATGTGAGCGACATCGGGCGAACCGTAATTAAGACGCAGAACGGCACGCCGATCCGGATTTCCGATATCGCCACCGTGGTGCAGGGTCCCAAGATCCGGCTCGGCCAGATTGCCAAGGCGATCCATCGCGCCGACGGCAAGGTGATCGACAACGACGACTCGGTCTACGGAATCCTGCTGTTGCGTAAAGGCGCGGACGCCGACTCCACCCTGGTGGGCATTCACGACAAGGTGAAGGAGTTGAACGAGCATATCCTGCCTCCGGGTGTGAAGGTGGTCCCCTTCCTGGACCGCAGCGTTCTGGTGGAGTTCACTACGCACACGGTGCTGCATAACCTTACCGAGGGCATCATCCTGGTGGCCATCGTTTTGTTCCTCTTTCTGGGGAATGCCCGCGGTGCCTTCATCGTGGCGCTCACCATTCCGTTCTCCCTGCTGTTCGCGTCGATCTGCCTCGAGCTCCGTCACATTCCGGCCAATCTGCTCTCATTGGGTGCGCTGGATTTCGGCATGGTGGTGGATGGCGCCGTCGTCATGGTGGAGAACATCGTGAGACACATGGGCAAGCCGAATCCCGAACATAAATCGGCCATGGAGCGCATCCGCCGGGCGGCCCATGAAGTGCAGCGGCCTGTGTTTTACGCCATCGGTATCATCATCACCGCGTACCTGCCCATCTTCACGTTGGAGCGCGTGGAGGGCCGTTTGTTCAAGCCGATGGCATGGACGGTGGCCTTCGCCCTCCTGGGAGCGCTCACGTTCTCGATGCTGATCGCACCCGTGCTCTCGAGCGTCGTCTTCCGCGGCGACGTCCGCGAATGGCACAACCCCGTCATGACGTTCCTGGTCGCACGGTACCGCAAACTGGTGCGCTGGGTCATCGAGCACCGCTGGGTGATGGTTGCCGTGGCGCTGGCCGGCATCGGATCGGCGGTATATCTCACCTCGAGCGGCATCATCGGATCGGAGTTTCTGCCGCATCTCGATGAAGGCGCGATCTGGGCACGCGGCACCTTGGCCCCCAGCACCGGGCCCACCGAAGGCACCCGGCTGATGACCCAGGCGCGCATCGCTCTGGCATCCTTCCCCGAGGTCACGCAAGTCGTGTCGCAGATCGGCCGGCCGGACGATGGCACCGACACGACTGGCTTCTTCAACACCGAGTATTTCGTCGATCTCAAGCCCAAAGAGCAGTGGCGGCCCGCGTTCCATCAGGACAAGGAAGATCTCATCGGCGCCATGGACAAGGAGTTGGAGAAGATTCCGGGAGTTCTCTGGAATTTCTCGCAGCCTATTGCCGACAACATGGAGGAAGCCGTGAGCGGCGTCAAGGGTCAGTTGGCGGTGAAGATCTACGGAGACGATCTCAAGGTATTGGAACAGACTGGCGACGCCATGGTGGCGGTCATGCGCACCGTCCCGGGAATCGAGGACCTGGGCCTCTTTCGCGTGATCGGCCAGCCGAATCTCAACGTCACCGTGGACCGCGACCAGGCGGCGCGCTATGACATCAACGTGGCTGACGTGCAGGACGCCATTCAGACCGCGGTAGGCGGCAGCGCCGTCAGCCAGGTGCTGGACGGAGAACGGCGATACGATCTGGTGGTGCGTTACCTCGAACCCTACCGGAATACCCGGGAGGCCATTGAAAATGTCCGTCTGCTGGCGCCCACCAACGAGCGCGTCTCGCTGGCGCAACTTTCCAGCGTCCAGGTTAAGGACGGCGCATCGGAAATCTATCGCGAGAAAAACTCACGCTACGTCGCCATCAAGTTCAGCGTCCGCGGCCGCGACTTGGGGAGCACGGTCGAAGAGGCGATCAGGAAAATCGGCGAACGCGTCAAGATTCCGGCCGGCTACACGGTTAACTGGGCAGGCGAATACGAAAGCCAGAAGCGCTCTTCCAGGCGGCTCATGATCGTGCTGCCGATCACCATTCTGGTGATCTTCCTGATCCTCTACACCATGTTCAGCTCCTTTAAGTGGGCCATGCTGATTCTCTCCAACGTGGCCATGGCGCCCATCGGCGGCCTGTTGGCCTTGCTGATCACGGGCACGCACTTCAGCGTCTCCTCGGGCGTCGGCTTTCTGGCGTTGTTCGGCGTGTCGGTGCAGACCGGTGTGATCATGCTGGAGTACATTAACCAGCTTCGCGTGCGCGGCCACACGGTCGAAGATGCCGCTGTAGAAGGCGCGGTGCTCCGTCTCCGGCCCATCATGATGACGATGCTGGTGGCCACGCTGGGTCTCTTGCCGGCCGCGCTGTCGCGCGGCATCGGCTCGGATTCGCAGCGCCCGTTCGCGATCGTGATTGTCGGCGGGCTGGTAGCGGCGCTGATTCTGAGCATTTTCCTGCTGCCCACTCTGTACGTCTGGGTGTCGGGCGACCGCGACAGGCTGCCCGCGCCCGACGCCGAGTTCGACGAAGGCGAGTAGGCACGGAGGTCCCCGCTCCGCGCCGGGGACGCGAAGGCCCCGGTGTCCTCGTTGCCGGGGCCGCAGAATCAAGCGAAGGCGATGCCGGTCTTCGACGCCACACGCTGGATGTAGGCGCGGCCTTCGTCGTACTCCGCGGCGTTCTTCAGGTGCTCCAGCATGAGCGGCGCATCCACGGGCAAGTGCGAAAGCTCGGCCAGGTATGCAGCATAGTCGATTTCGCCGCGGCCGGGCACCACTTCGGCGAAGTGCACGTTGTACTCGGGCACCCACGCCAGATCCTTGGCGTGGCACGACACAATCCAACGGCCGAGTTTGCGGAAGCATTCCTCAATCAGCGCCCGGTTGTTGTAGAACCGCGCCGGGCTGTTGACCACGTTGCAGACATCCAGATGGACTGCGAAGGCCTGCCGGTCTACGGCTTTGATGAGCGCCAGGTAGGAATCCGGACTGTCGGGAATCGACCACGGCATCATCTCGATGGTGAAGCGAGTGCGAGTGGGCTTGACCGCGTCGAGCACGTGGCGGCTGTTCTGCACGGTGGCGTCGAAGAATTCCTGGGTCAGATTTCTGGGATGCATGCCGTACCAGTATTTCGGATTGAACGAACCCGCGATATCCACGCAGCAGCGCGCGCCCACGGCCTCAGCCAGCGCCAGCCGATCGGTCACGTACTCCAGGTTCGATTTGCGCACCGCCGTGTCCGGATCGAGCATGTTCTTCCATCCGCCGACCTCGGCGATCACCACGTTCTCCGCCGCAAAAGCGTCTCGTATGGCCCGAATCCGCTCAGTCTCGTTGGGTTGCGCCGCCGGGCAATAGGCCGCGCTATAACCAAGCCGGCGATGTTCCCGCGCCAGCGCCCGCGGATCGTCCGATGGGAGAAAAATCGGCCCTCCGAGGCGCACCGGCCGGCCGGAGGCTCGCGCCCTGACGAACGGTACGCCCGCGAGGCAGGTCATCATTCTGCGCCGGCTGATCATGCTCCTCACAACCCGTAAGCTTCCACCGCAGTGCCGCCCATGATTCGTTCCTGCTCGACCTTCGACAGCTTCGCGATCGCGTTCGTCACCACGCCAAACCACTGCGCATACTCGGCCGCCAGCAGCATCACCGGCCAGTCAGAGCCGTACATGAGCCGCTTGGGTCCGAAAGCCTGAAGCACCACATCGATGTAAGGCTGCAGGTGCGCCGGAGTCCAGCGCTGATGGTCAGCCTCGGTTACCATGCCTGACAATTTGCAGTACACGTTCTGCCGTTTCGCGATCTCCCGAATGCTGCGGTCCCACGGAGAGAGGACGCGGTCTTTGATCCTGGGCTTGGCGATGTGATCCAGAACGAAAACCTGGTTGGGATGCCGGTCCACGAACTCGATCGCCGCCGGCAAGTGCTTTTCGAAGATCAGGATGTCGTAGCGGAGGCCGAAGGGCCGCAGCGCGCGCACGCCCTCATTGAAGTCGCCTCGCAGAATGTAGCGGTCGTCCGGTTCGTCCTGGATTACGTGCCGCACGGCACGCAGCTTGCGGTCCGCCGAGAAGCGCTCCAGGTGAGGTTTGACCGCCGAGCCCTGCGTCAGCGGCACCCACCCGACCACGCCGCGCATCACTGGGTGCTGGTTCGCCAGTTCCAGCAGCCACGCGGTTTCTTCCAGGGTCTGCCGCGCCTGCACGGTCACGGTCCCCTCAATGCCGAAGTGATGCATCAGCCTTTCCAGATCGTCCGGCAAAAAGTCGCGCTTGATGGCGGGCATGTCAGGGCTAATCCAACCATACTCGGCAGCGCTGTATTTCCACAGGTGGTGATGTGCGTCGATCATCTTAAAGGGAGGTTCATGATCATGATAAAGGAGTTTTGGTCTGGCGGCAGGAGAACGAGGCGTCCGCCTGGGTCTAGGGGCACGCCCTGCAGGCCAGTTTCTGTATTTAAGAATACTAATCAGCCTCATGCGTGGACGCGGCATGGTATGATATGTCGTGATGCGACAGGTCGTGCCACAACCTCTGACGGAGACCGTCCTCCTGATCCTCACCAGCCTGGCGGACCAGCCGCGCCACGGTTACGCCCTCATCCGGGATATCGCCCGGCTCAGCAAGGGCCGCGTGCGCATGAGCACCGGCACCCTCTATGGCGCGCTGCGGAGACTCCTCGAGGACGCATGGATCGAGCGCCACGAGCAGGAGGATACTTCGCGCGACAAACAGGCCTTCCGCCTGACGGCGGCGGGCCGCGCCCGATTGACCGCCGAATTGGACCGTATGAAACAACTGACTCGCGCCGCCGGCGCCCGGCTGCGTGCCCGGGAGGCATGAGGTGGAGCGGATCTACCGGGCCCTTCTCAGGCTCTACCCTTACGATTTCCGAATCTGGTTTGGCGCCGAAATGGCGGAAGCGTTCGGCCAATCCTCGGCCGATCTTCGCCTCCTTGGACGGTGGGATTGGTTTCGCTTCGCCCTCGCGGAAGTGGCGGGCCTGGCGGCCGGCGCAGCCACCGAGTGGTGCGCCAAGGGGACCGGAGACCGCATCGCCCGCGCCCGCTCGCTGCCGGACTGGCGCATGATGCGGCCCGCCGGCGTCTCCAAGGAACTCTGGTTCGGCAAGGTGACCCGGTGTTCGTCGGACACGTAGCCGTCGGCCTGCTGGCCAGGCGCGCGGAGCCGAAGATCTCGCTCGGAACATGGATGCTGGCCGTCCTGGCCGCGGACTTCGTGGCCTTTCCGCTGCTGATTGTGGGCGTCGAAAGCTTCAGCGGCGGCCGGGGCGCTCACATCGCCTACAGCCACAGCCTGCTGATGGATATCCTTTGGGCCGCGCTATTCGCCTCGCTTTACTACTGCGCGCGGCGCAATCGCCGCGCGGCATGGCTGTTGTTCGCGGCGGTACTCAGCCACTGGCTGCTCGACGTGGTGAGCCATCGGCCGGACATGCCGCTCGCACCCGGAGTGCCCGCGGTGTTCGGGCTGGGGCTCTGGAATTCCTTCCCCGCCACCCTGATCGTGGAGGGCGGATTCTGGCTGTTCGGGATCGCTCTGTACGTCCGCGCCACGCGCCCGGCCCGCCGCTCGGGCGTCTTCGGTTTCTGGATCGGGAGCGGCCTGCTGGGCTTGTCCTGGTATAACAACGTCACCAGGGGCATGGAGCCCAAACCGGTCAAAGCCGGTACGGGTGGTCTGATCTTCTTCTCGCTGATCGTGGCCTGGGGGTATTGGATGAACCGCGCGCGCCCGGTATCTGCGGCAAGGCCGGGCTAAGCACTCTCACCCTTCGATTCGCCCCGCCGCCGCGTTCCACCGCAGCCGCCGTCCCAACTTCAGCGACCGATTCGCCATCTGCACCACCAGGGCCGCCTGAAACGCCAGCTTCATCGGGGCGGTCGGCGGCTTCCGCGTGCGCACGCATTCCAGAAAGTTCTGCACGTGCAAATCCGTCGCCCACCCGAATCCCTTTTCGGATTTCTTCACCATCGCCGGCTCGTCCTCGGCGCCCTTCGGGAACACCTTCAACTCCTCGCGCCCGATGTCCATCCGCGCCTTGTCGCCGTCCAGCTGGTTGAGCTGGTCGTTGCGGCTCTTATACTGCATGGCCGCGTAGTTCACCGAAAAGACGCCGATGAAGTCCTCGGGATATTCGGCGATCGCCACCACCGACTCCGGCTGGTCCACCCCAGCCTTGTGCGGCTTGCCCGCGGAGGCGTTCACCGCCAGCGGATAGCTGGCGCCCATCAGCATGTGGATGCCATCGAAGACGTGCGCGCCCTGGTCGGCCAGGATGCCGCCGGCGTACTCGGAATAGAAGCGCCACTGGCGGAAGCGGTTGGCGTCGAACGGGCGATGCTCGGCCGGTCCCTGCCACTGCTCCCAATCGAGCGGCCCGGCCAGCTTGGTCGCCGGCGTGCCTTCCAGATAGTTGTTGAGCCACCACGAGCGCACCATCCGCACCGTTCCCAGCGTGCCGGCGGCGACGATCGCTCGGCCCTCCTGGTATAGGTCGTAGCTGCGCCGCTGCATCCCCACCTGAACGATGCTTTTGGTATGGCGCTCCGCCTCCACCAGTTTCACACCCTGTTCGGGCGTCTGGCAGAGCGGCTTTTCGACGTACACGTCCTTGCCCGCGGCCAGCGCATCCAACACCATCTGGTAGTGCCAGTGCTCCGGCGTGGCAATCAGCACCGCCTGCACGTCTTTGTCGGCCAGCAGTTCCTGGTAATTGCGATAGGATTTCGGATGCGTGCGTCGCAGATGGCAGCGACGCGCACCGAGGCGTCCTTCTGAAAGATGCCCATGACGAACGTTCCCCGTCCGCCGCTGCCAATGACCCCGAGCGTTACCTGGCCGGCCGGGGGCGTTGCGTGGCCCGCCAGCGCTCCGGCCGAAGAGAGCAGAAACATCCGGCGGCTCTGATTCATGCCAGCCTCCTAACCATCGATCATGATATCGGATGGCGTCACACAGCGGCCGCGACCCAGGCCCGCATGGTAGAATGACGGAATCCAAATCAAATGGAACGCGCCAGCAAGCTCATCCGGGGATTGAGACTGTCCGGCGATGTCATCACCGCCGAAGAGGTGGCATGCGCGGCGTGGCCCGATGCCGTCGGGAAGAAGGTAGCCATCCACACGCGCGCCGCCAAGTTGGTGCGCAACCGGCTGGTGGTGGAAGTCGAGGACGCCACCTGGCAGCGCCAGTTGGCTGCGCTCTCCCGCCACATTCTGGCCAACCTCGAACGCAGTCTCGGCCCGGGCCTGGTGGGGGACCTGGAGTTTCGCGTGACTCCCCGGCGCCGGGAACCACAGCGCGCCCAACAAGCCACCCCGGCCCGGTTTGCCGATGAGGCCGACGCCATCGCGGACCCCGTGATGCGCGGCATCTACAAAGCATCTCGAAAAAAGGCGCTGGCGTGAAGATTACGGAGAAAGAAGTGCGTTACGTGGCCGGTCTGGCCAACCTCAACCTCAGCGACGCCGAGGTCGCCAAGTTTCAGGCGGACCTCGACGGCATTCTCGAACACGTGGACCAGCTCAACGAAATCGACACCGCCGGCGTCGAGCCGATGGCGCAGGTGCTCTTTGACGCCGACGAGACCGCCACCTTGCGCGCCGATGTCCCGTCGCCGCCGTTGGGGAACCAGGCGGGCCTGGCCAACGCTCCGCAGCCCGGCGCCGGATATTTCAAAGTGCCTAAAGTGATCGAACGCTGACGCATGACCATTGCAACCTTGACCATCGACAGCGTGAGGGGGGGCCTGCTCTCGCGCCAGTTCAGCGCCAGCGAGCTGGCGGCCGAGGCGTTGCGCTTTGCCGAAGCCGAGAATCCCAAAACCGGCGCCTATCTGCACTTTTCGCCGGAGCGCGCGCTCGCCGCCGCCGAACTGGTGGATGACCGCATCGCGCGCGGCGAAGATCCCGGCGCGCTGGCCGGCGTGCCGGTGGCGGTGAAGGACGTGATCGTTACCAAGGGCATCCGCACCACCTGCGGTTCGAAACTGCTGGCCAATTACATTCCGCCGTACGATGCCACGGCAATCGTGCGCATCGAACAGGCTGGCGGCCTGCTCATCGGCAAAACCAATTGCGACGAATTCGCCATGGGCTCCTCGACCGAGAATTCCGCCTTCGGGCCGGTGCGCAATCCAGTCGCGCCCGACCGGGTTCCCGGTGGTTCGAGTGGCGGCTCGGCGGCGGCGGTGGCGCAGGGCACGGCGGTGGTGGCGCTCGGCTCGGATACCGGCGGCTCCATCCGCCAGCCAGCCTCCTTTTGCGGCGTCGTGGGCGTCACCCCAACCTACGGCCGGGTTTCCCGCTACGGCCTGACGGCCTTCGCCAGTTCGCTCGACCACATCGGACCATTGGCCCGGTCGGTCAGGGATTCGGCCACGTTGCTGGGCGTGATTGCGGGCCGCGATCCGCACGATTCCACCTCGGCAGAAGCGCCTGTCGCAGACTACACTGCAGACCTGACGGGCGACGTACAGGGCCTGAAGCTTGGACTGCCTCGCGAGTATCTAAAGGATCTGACGAGCGAAACCGGCGACTTGATCTTCCAGGCCGTAGACGTGTTGAAAAGGTTGGGCTGCGAGGTCCGCGAGATCAGTTTGCCCGCCACCGGCTTTGCCATCGCGAGTTATTACATTATCGCGACCGCGGAAGCCAGCTCCAACCTGGCGCGCTACGATGGCGTGCGCTACACCTTTCGTTCGCAGCAGTCCGATACGCTCTCGAATATGTATCGCAACACACGCGGCGAGGGTTTCGGCGCCGAGTGCAAACGGCGTATCATGTTAGGCACCTACGTGCTGAGCCATGGGTATTATGACGCCTACTACCTGAAGGCGCAGAAAGTCCGCGGGCTGATCGCGCGCGATTTTGCGAATGCGTTCGCGGAGGTGGATGCCGTAGTGGCGCCGGTCTCGCCCTTTCCGGCCTTCAAGCTGGGCGAGAAGGTGGACGACCCTTTGGCCATGTACCTCTCGGATATTTATACGATCACCGGCAGCCTGGCGGGAATTCCGTGCATGAGCGTACCGTGCGGAAACACAGCCGGAGGACTGCCGGTGGGGATGCAGATTTTGACGCGGCATTTCGGCGAGTCCACGATGTTCCGGCTGGCCGATGCCTATGAACGAAACGCTTGAGGAGAAATAAGGAGACGATATGCCATTCACCCTGCCGCCGCTGCCGTACGCGCCCGATGCGCTCGAGCCTCACATCGACAAGATGACGATGGAGATTCACCACGGCAAGCACCACAATGCGTATGTGACCAACCTGAACAAGGCGTTGGAGTCGGCGCCCGACCTGTCCGGCAAGACCGTGGAGGAACTGCTGGCCAACCACTGCGCCGCCGTTCCCGAGGCAATCCGCACCGCCGTCCGCAACAATGGGGGCGGCCACTACAACCACTCGATGTTTTGGAAGATCATGACGCCGGGCTCGGGCGGGGCGCCGGTGGGGAACTTGTCGGCGGCCATAACCGGCACGTTCGGCAGCTTCGAGAGCTTCAAGGAGAAGTTTACCGCCGCCGGGGCGGGACGCTTCGGTTCCGGCTGGGCCTGGCTGATCAAGTCGGCGGGTAAGCTCGAGATCATCTCCACCGCCAACCAGGATTGCCCGTTGATGGAGGGCAAGTATCCCGTGATGGGGCTGGACGTGTGGGAGCACGCATACTACTTGAAGTATCAGAACCGCCGGCCGGATTACATGGCGGCATGGTGGAACGTGGTCAACTGGCGGGAGATTGAGGATCGCTTCAACAAGTAAGACAGGCCTCCCGGCCTGTCCGGGCAGGCCGGGAGGCCTGCCCCACTCCCATGCAGAAATTCGACATCATCGTAATTGGCTCCGGCCCAGCCGGCCAGAGAGCGGCCATTCAGGGCGCCAAGTGCGGCCGCAGCGTGGTGGTGGTGGAACAGCGCGAGATCGTCGGCGGTGCTTGCGTCAATACCGGCACCATTCCCAGCAAGACCATGCGGGAAGCCGTGATGCACCTTTCCGGCTTTCAGTATCAGGGAATCTACGGCGTCAATTACCGGGTGAAAGACAAGATCACCATGGCCGACCTGGGATTCCGGGTCAACCAGGTGATCAAGACCGAAGTCGACGTGACCCAGGCGCAACTGACTCGCAACGGCGTCGAGGTCCTTAACGGCCGCGCCAGTTTTCTGGACGCCAACCACATCCGCGTGGAGAATTCCAAGGGCCTGAGCGACCTGGAAGCACCCACGATCATCATCACCACCGGCACCAAGCCCGCGGTCTCGTCCACCGTTCCGATAAACGGCCGCACCATCATCAACAGCGACCAGATCCTGCAGGTCACCGACATTCCCAAGACCCTGATTGTGGTGGGCGGCGGCGTGATCGGCGTGGAATACACGTGCATGTTCGCCGTGCTGGGGGTACGCGTCATCCTGGTGGAGAAGCGTCCGCGCCTGCTGGAGTTCGCGGACACCGAAATTGTCGAGGCGCTCTCGTATCACCTCCGCGACCAGCGCGTCACCATGCGGCTCAATGAAGAAGTGGCCAGCGTGGAGGAGTTGCCGGCCGGCGGCGTGGTCGCCAAGATGAAAAGCAACAAGGTCATTTCGGGAGATGCGTTACTCTACGCGGTGGGCCGGTCGGGCAATGTGGATGAGCTGAACCTGGCGGCGGCGGGCCTGCAGGCGGATTCGCGCGGGCGCATTACGGTGGATGGCGAATTCCGCACCAGTGTGCCCTCGATTTTCGCCGCCGGCGACGTGATCGGATTTCCCAGCCTGGCTTCGGTCTCCATGGAACAGGGGCGCATCGCCGCGGCCAACGCGGTGGGGCTGAAGATTCATTCGAACCCCGCAACCTATCCGTACGGGATCTACACCATCCCGGAGATTTCGTTCACCGGCAAGACGGAAGAACAACTGACCGACGAGGACGTGCCCTACGAAGTCGGCGTGGCCTACTATCGCGACACCGCGCGCGGCCAGATTCGCGGCGACACGGCGGGCCGGCTCAAATTGATCTTCCATCGCGAGACACGCCAGATTCTGGGTGTCCACATTATCGGCGAAGGCGCCACGGAGTTGCTGCATATCGGGCAGGCGGTAATGATCCTCAAAGGCACGGTGGATTACTTTGTGGAAACCGTTTTCAACTACCCCACCCTGGCGGAATGTTACAAGGTGGCGGCATTCAACGGAATCAATAAGCTGATGCGGTTCTGAGAGAGCTCAACATGCCACGTAGCATCGGAGTGATAGCGACGCGATACATCTGGGTGGGAATGGTCGAGGGCAGCACCCTGGGCGATGTGCGGATGTATCCCGATCCCGGCGATTCGGTCGACCTCAAGTCGATTCCCGCCGATGACTTTGTAGGACACATTCGCCGCCTGGTCGCGGAGGTGCGCAAGGGCGAACCCGTGGAGTCGGTGGGCGCCGGCTTTCCGGGCGTGGTGCGGGGCGGCGTGATTCAGGAATCGCCCAATCTCGGCCAGCTCAAAGGGCTGCACATCGAGACCGACCTGCGGGCGGAATTGAAAGCCGACGGTCTGGACGTGCCGGTGGTCATCCTCAACGATGCCGACGCGCTGGCCGCCGGCATCGCGGCCACGCATTCCAAGCTGGAGTCGCTGATCCGCGTCTGGTATCTGGGTGACGGCATCGGCTTCGGCCGGTATCCGCTCAACGGATCGGTGGGAGAAGCCGGCCACATCGTGGTTTCGCTCGACCCCAAGGAACGATATTGCGGCTGCGGCGGCCTGGGTCACCTCGAAGGCATCATGGGCCATCGCGCCATGCGGCTGCGTTTCCTCGATATGGAGCCGGAAGAGATATTTGTAGCCGCGCGTCACGGAGACCAGCGGGCCGTCGACTTCGTCAAACTCTGGCACCGCGCCCTGGCCGCCGGCACCGCCACCAGCATCCACATGGAAGGCCCGGGACGTTTCTACATCGCCGGGCCCAACTCCGATTTCGTGGATTTGAACCTGCTCGGCTCGCAAATCCACGACATGGTCAAGATGAGCCCGCTCCAGGGCAGTTTCTTCGAACTGGTGCCGACCAGCCACGACCTGGCGATCATCGGCGCGGCGGTAAGCGGCCGGATTAAGTAGCGGCAGTTCGCTGGATGGGGCGGCAGCGCGCGGCACGCGGCGTCAACAACTATGCCGAGTGTCGCCGGGTCAACAGCAGGTGAAGACTCGTGAAGCCCGGACCGAAACGGATGGCGGACTCTACGTCGCTGTGATCGGCGGCATGGTTGCATCCCGATCGCTGCCTCCATACCAGCGCTCTCGCGCTCCAGAAGATTTCACTGCCTTGATCGAAATGCTGAACCGGCCTCCAGGGGACAACTCGCCCCGGCAACTTCTGTTGCGGCCCGCAGATTCGCCTCAACGGGAATTCCCGGTCGGCGACATCTTCAACTTGAGTCCGCTTTTGGCGTCCGTTCGAGCAGCGACCGGAGCCAGTCGTTGACGATGCAGTCCAGAACCATGTGAATGCGGTCGGCTGTACCGCCATTGTAGACGCTGTGGGGTTGGCTGAAATCCAGGTACCACGCTTCACCTTCATTCATAAAGACCCGCTGACCAGCCAGGTAAAACTCAACCGCCGGGCTGGTGACGATCGGAATGTGCAGACGCGCGTCGCCGGCTGCGTACTCGAGCATGTAGTCCCGGTGTTCCCGGATGCGCGAGCCCGCGCCGAGCGATAGCAGCCGGACGGACGACATCGGGCACGCAAACCCTGCGAGCACTTCCTGGAAATACGCACACCGCGATAGGATCGGGGTGGCCACGAAATCCTCTAACGTGGCTGTAGGATCGGAATAGATGTGATTTGCCTTGCCGCCGACGGAGCGCAGCGGCACCACGCGCCAGTCTCCTTGGTATTCGCGTGGATTGAAGTGCGGCGTCCAGGCATCCGGCGCAATCGACGCCAGATCGGCTTTCAGGCGCGCCGGTTCGAAACACAGCGGGAGCTTGATTGTTTCCATCGAGGCGGGGCTTCGGTATCAGAAACTACTATACCCCAACGCCGTCTTTGCGGGATGCCAGGTGAGCTTGATCGACCATGGCGGAGCTTGGAACGGATCGCATCGAGCACTCGATTTGCGCGACGGCAGCAGGAGGCAGCGCAGCGGCGATCCGGGTTAAGATACCTGGAAAGACGGGTGCTGTCCCCAGACGATTTCTGTGCCCCCGCTGGACAACGACCGCACATGAGTGTGAGGTATGAGCATGGCAAAGACACACCGGCCGATCAACGTGAAGGCCTCTCCATATCGCGCTTCGGGAAATGGAACAGTTGACGATACCCGTGCCATTAGCGCTGCCGTCTCAGCCGCTGCGCGGGGCCGGCAATCGGTGTATTTTCCAGATGGCGTTTACAAAATCACCGATACGGTTACAATTCCTCCGGGAATTCCGTCGCTCTTTGGAACGGGAGTCCTCAGGATGGCCCTGTCTCCTGCGGCAACCCCGTCCAAATTATTCGACCTTCACGCTAGCGATCTTGTCATCGATGGTCTTACATTCGACGGTTCGGGCTCTGATAGGGAGGCGGCAGGTGGTAACAAATATGTGATTTATGCCGAAGGTAATGCCTCTGCCCGCCTTAGCAACATCACCGTTAAGAACTGCTGTTTCAGGAATATCTTATACACCGACAACAATCCTCCACTTACTAATCTACTGGTCGCGCACGCCGTGTACTTCACCTATGTAGATCATCCCGTTCTATCGCTCAACAGACTTACGGATATTTCAGGCGCGGCGTTCTTTTTGTCCTACACCACGGATTCTAAAATCGTTGACAACGTCATCAATAACACAGGCTGGTACTCCATTCAACTTCAAAGCGGCAACGCCGTTGGGCTGATCTCCGGCAATACCATAACCGGCGCCGGAGCTCCCAAGCGGATGTGGGGCGGCTCGATTAACCTGATGAGCGATGGCAGCCGCAATGTTGGCCCGTTCCAGATTGTCAATAACTACATATCCGGATACCACAACTATGGCGCAGTTATCGACATACAGTCGGTCGACGGCGTGATTGTCTCCGGGAATGTTATCGAGGCGATTACTTCGTCGGATATGGTTTCGTTTATTCGCGTTGAGTCCCGAGGGGTGGGCGCTTACC
>Ga0209067_10000606_pt1 | contig 22664 bp, 14 predicted proteins | sample ColStrG_CSR_2013_FD_187199 | JGI IMG/M metagenome (GOLD analysis project Ga0209067, IMG submission 187199) | Freshwater sediment microbial communities in response to fracking from Pennsylvania, USA - Cold Stream Run_MetaG_CSR_2013 (SPAdes)... | ecosystem: Environmental > Aquatic > Freshwater >...
ATCCTGACGACCGCTGCATTATTAAAAGGCCAAACAGATTTGTTTGCGATGCTCATGGCACTGAAGCCAAAACTGGAAAAAGCCCGTGACACTCCACTATTAGCAGCACAATCAAGGTTATTTGATAAAGCCCTCAACGCTTTCATGCTGCAACCGGATTCCTACCTGACTCATGCCAAATGCGAGCAGGTTATAGCTTATCTCGATTTATGGACTGAAGAACTTGGCTCAATCCTCGCGTATCCTGACGTGCATCATCCCGTCGATGAAGACCGAGCCAAACTTATACAAAGCACGAAAGAAGACATTGCAGAAATAAAAAAATTTTGCGAGGCCGCCAGTTCTAAATGTCCAGACCCATTAGATCCAAGAAGCCGTGTCGGCTTTCTGAAAATATTCAGAAAAATTCACGGCGCACTAAAAGATTTTGATCAGTCAAAAGATACATCGAACAATGTCGAAGTCAGGTCGACGATTGACCTCTTGTACAGGTACATATTGGCTGGAAACATGCATGCTATATCACCTGAACAATGGAACTTCATCTCTCTCAGCCTAAAAAAAGTTTTGACGCTGTTGCCCAAGGATGACGAATTAACCTTTAGCGGATACAAACCTGGATTCATCAAAGAGAATCTTAAATATCTCGCCTTTGTCAGTGATGCCGGGTGGGCAGCCGGTGCGCGTAAAAAAATCATCGATTATTTTTGTTCTCATATTTATAAAGACCAATACGATCCATCTTACGCTACGACAAAAGTCAACACTGGCACGCTAAGTTTTAATTTACCGTTTGTTAAAGTCAGCCTCAGTGGCGGCATAACAAGTGCAGAAATGACCGATGATGAAGGCTATCCTGGCGCTAAAGAAACGACAACAGTTGGAGCAGGTGTCGAAGCAAATATCGGCAGTTTCGTAGGTGGTGCGAAGGTATTTTCAGTGGGACTTGACGGATCCTATGAAAGCGGCAGATATAGGGAATGGGACAATGTCCGCGACAAAATTGCAGAAAATTTCCAAGAGTTGGTCAAGCTCAATCTTCACGACGAGATTGTCAAACAATATTCCCGGCAGAATCAATATCCGGCGGAACAATCAGAAAGAACATCACTGTTCGCCTTTGCAAGATCAGCGATAACCAACGCTACAAATACCGTCGCAACAAAGGCTGCTGAAAAAGATACGCCGCCGCTGAGAATTGAAACGTTGGCCATCACTTTGGAAAATGTTGACAAAATCCGGACGCTGTACGACATGCAGCGCGAACACATGTCGAAACTGTTTTCAACCACGGTTGGTGGCCAGATAATGCGCAGCGCTGAAAGGCCTGTGGCCAGAGAGACCACTACCCAAACCACTAATATTATTCCCACGGAACTGCCGATGCCGGAAAAGGCAGGAATCAATATACCTGTCGAAACGCTCAGCGGGAACGTCACCGCAAAGGTCGGGGTCGAATTAACATCCGTGATAGAACTTTCGTTGAGCGGAGCAATAGGCGGCACCAGATCAGCTGTTAAGGTACCCCGGCATTCCGGACTGTGTGTCACGCTGGGAAGACTGCATGCCAACGAAACCTACAACGATATCGGTAAAGAAAAGCGAATAGAAGCCGCAGCTAAAATCAAAGCAAAAATCGCTTCCAGAAGTGCAAAGTTCAAAATGACGCTGGAGAGCGTACAACGCAAGTCGGTAACATTGAAATTGGAATCCACAATGAGACAATTAGAGGCTCATTGGAGGGAAGTTGAAAAGATAGGACCAGAAGCTGCGTTAGACCTGGCACAACAAGCCAAGCTCTCGACTTTCATGCGGATAGAACTAGAGGGTTTAAAAGATATCTGGGCAGACCTGCCCATTGCAAAGCCAACAGTTAATGCTACAGATAGCGAACTGAGCGAACTGCAGGAGCAGACTGACATACAATTGCGCCGCCTGAGCAACGCGCTCAAATACCTTGAAGAGGATTTTGACTGCTATACCAAATTCCAGGCGCAGGTGAGCTATGGCGACCATACCAGCTATGAGTCAATCGCTGCCATGCACGAACGGCTTGGCATCGAAGATAAACCTGGCAGCAAAAAGGTCAGGCAGCGCAAAGAAACACGAATCAAAACTGCCGGGGAATACATGTATCGGATGCAGATACTGACCGCCTGGACTTATGCCAGAGCGCAGGAACTCGAAGAAGCAGCACCGCACATGTCTGACCAAATTCAAAAAATGAAAACTGATTTGGTCGCGCTTGAAAAGTCCATGCGCGAATGCAGATTTGAAATCGATCAAAAGGACATTAAGGAGCGCGCCAGCTATGTCGAAAGCGCCATACTTGAAACCAGAGAGGTAGCTATCAAAGTTTCAGCAAAAGCCGCCCTGTTGGGTGTCGTTGGGCCACAATTAGCGCTGAAAGGAACCTGGCGCGGCCGCGATCATACCAATCCATTAAGAAGTGGGGATTATATCGATCTGGAACTCAGGCTGACTCCGGCAATGCTGAATACCATGCCTAACTCCATGCTGATTGAATACGTACGCGAACACACACTTAAATTTGGAGAAGATTGTTGCAATCAGGTGTGCGACAGTGTGGCCAAATTTATGGCTTCCGGAATTACTGCTTCAGTCGATCTGGTACTCAATTTCAAACTGTTCAAGCCAAAATTATTTCCAGGTTTGGGATATCGCTTCTGGAATTTGCGCGTCAACTGCGTCACAGGAAGAAATATCACCGTTAGTACGCCCGGCTTTTTGATGACTGCCAGCTACAACAATGAAAAAACCAAAGTCGAATCCCTCGCTGATTTTTATTCCAATGATTCCATTTTGTATTTTGGATTGAGATATTTTCACGACTGGGTCACGAAGGATATCTCAAAAGAGGGTGAGATCGGACCGCAAAGCTACTGGGCGACAGTGAAATTTCAGCAAAAGAAAACCTTAAGGGATTTACTGCTTAAATTAGGAAAAGTCGAACTGGATAAAGCACAAGAAACCGACGAAAGTCGCAAATTGGCATTAACTTGCGGCGTTCTCGACGAACTGACGGCACTGGAGTCTGTATTTAAAGGTATCCCCAAAAACCCAAAAGTAGGTCATCAGGCGGCAATAGATCATGCCAGAAAAGCATTAAGCACGGCGACCAGTAATTTTGCGACAACGAACAGCGACAATGACTATGAAGCAGCGCTGGCGGCTTTGGAAAAAATAATGTCGGCCTATGCACCGCTGCTGAATATCATGAGGAAGAAATCTGATTTATTCAAACCGGAAGAATTTTCTCTGCAAGAAATTGAATGGCAATTGTAAGGCGTGCCATGATCCGGAAGCAGGTAATAGTCTGATCAGACGTCCATTCCGGCCACATTTGTGGCCGGAATTTTTTTACCAGCCTAAACTCACAGCAATTCAATCCAGACTTCATCGTCCACCGAAAAATTTCTTGTCTTGAATCAGTCGGTCAAAAATCAGATTGAAGGAGAACCTGATTAAGTGTCGCGAGCACCGCAAGTTTGCATCGAGAACCGCAGCTGCACGCCTGTACAGCGGGCATTTCAGATACAAAGCTGCAGCGCACAGCAAGTTAATCAAGCTACTTAACGTCGAAACCAGATTGGTATTAAGTATGAATCCGGTTGCAGCCTCTGAATGTCGCACCAACCGCGATAATGGGACTCAATGACATATTGCTGAAATCAAGATCATTCAGGTCAGTATTACAGAAGTCAGCTTCACGATTGCAGCAGGCAGCCTCACACCACATTCCGAAGTAGTCAGACAAAACCGAAATTTTGGCACGAAGCTGCAAAAGCCAGTCGGAAGGGCACCTTCACAATACCCATCTGTTTTTCGCCCGCACTTTACCTGCATGCCCAATCACAAAATTGAACATGAATCATCCCAGGAGCCATCCACGCGGATTTTATTGGGCAGGCTATCAGCCCCTGTCACATTTGCAGCAGCCGGCTTCAATTTGGGTAAGTTTGCGTCAGCCAGATACGCCCTGCTTAAATCAACCCCAATCAAATAGGCTTCAGTCAGGTCAGCACCAAAAAATTCGGTATATTTCAAAATCGAATAACTTAATTCGACGCCTTTTAATTTCAGACGAGACATTTTTGCGGACGACAAATCCGCGCGATACATCGTCGAATTCAACAGGTCAGCGCCGGTCATATCAGTTCCGTTCAGCTTGCAATATGAGAAGCAGGTATTCAGTGTCTTCACACCAGTCAGATTGGCTTCTGACAAATTGGCACCGCGAAAAACCGCCTTGATCAGAATGGCCTGGCTCAGGTTCGCATTAATTAAATCAGACCCCATCAAATCGCAGCGGGACAAGTCTGAGTTCCTCAGGTCGCAGTTGGTCAAGCAGGCACTGTTCAACTTTGCATCGCTCAGATCTGCGCGGACCAAATTAACCGATAACAAATTACTTCGGGATAAATTTGCTTTCTTCAATTTTGCGCCGGAAAAATCAAATTTTCTTAAATCAAGATCGCTCAGATCAACGCCTTCTAAATTGAGACAGGTGCCCAGCTTGCGCAAGATTTCAAAAACAGAATTTAAATATTGTTCGGCACTCTGATGTACAGCCATATCAATTATTTTCCGTTTCACAACCACATCTTCACCGGCCAGTTCACTGATAATTCGGCCTGAATTTTCAGGCACAATAGCCATCTGACCAGACTGGGGTACTTCTCTGAAAACTCTGGAGGATCTGTCAAACAGATCAAAAACTAAAGGGGCGGTGAGTGTCGGTTGCCCTGGTGACCCAGAATAATACGCAGTTGCCGGAAGCCGTAAGCTGTCTGGCCTGAAATTGTTTAAGACGACTTCGGAGGCACCCAGCTTGGTTAAATCTGTTAGCACAAACGTGGCCCAGCTCATGTCGGTTTTGCGTAGGGTGCAGCCAGTTAAATCTACCTCAGTCAGGGACGCGGCAACAAATTTGGCTCCATCCAAATTGGCAAAGCTCAAATCGCATTTCGTCAGCTTCGTAGTTTTCAGATTGGCATCAGTCAGATTAGCCCGCATGAACTGTGTTTGGAATAATTTTGCGCCCGTCAGTTTTGATCCGCTCAAATCTGCGCCTGACATACGTGTTCTGGTAAGGTCAGCGCCAGTCAGGTTTGCCTTTTTTAAGGTTGCTGAATTAAGCAAGCCGCCAACTAAATCGGAGTCCTGCAAATTTGCGCCCGTCAAATCAGCCCCGGTAAAATCAAAGTTTCTCAAAACCAATCCACTCAAATCGACACCTGCTAAATTCATGCTCATGCCTTCGCGATCACTTGAACAGAAACAACTATTCAAATATGGTACACACCCCTGATAGACGGCAGATTGAATGACCTTTCTTTTCAGATTTCGATCATTGCCATTCATCACATCAACAATGTACAGGTTTCCATATTCCGAAATCGGAATATGTTTCTCTTCATCATAGGCATAAATTATGTCCGTCAATGCCTTGGGCAGCACTGTCGACAGAGACTGATCTATACTGGCATGTCGTTGAGGCCACCGACTTCTCTGAAAACCAAATAACATTTGGGCATAACTATTTTCGATAACGCTCTCCTGAACTTCGGTCGGCTGCTTGAAATTAAAACGAAATCCAGCCCTCTCCAGTCGAACTACAATACCCTTTGCGCTCAGCAAATCTCTCACCTTCTGGCTGAGGATGAATTCAAGAGGGTCAGTCTGACTTCCATGACCTGATACGCCACGGCGCAGATCATCAGTAATGATATCGAGCTCGTAGACGGTACCGGAGTCAATGGTATTTTGTAATATCATGGCTAGCGTTGCAGGATCGGCGTCACGATTTCCCAAGGCCTGCCGTACCGCTTTCCTTCCAGAATCCGTAGACAAATTGAAATCGGATGGCTTGGGTGGTGATTTAAATCCCGTTGAATTTGGATACAAACCTGATGCTGATGAACGATAAGAAATCGGTGTCATAAACAGTACTCCTCGCTTAAGTGAACAGAAAACAGTGATGGTTGAATGTCAGAACAGACATTCGCGCACAACAATATGGGAACCTCCCCTGAAAATATTTTCTTCTGTGTCAATTCCCAAATCGGCCCGGGTGACTTGAGTGAAGCGGATGGTAGGCTTTTGGGCAATTGATATCTACAAGCCGAAACGCGTAGCACGGCCAATGAAGATGTCGAGTTAATCTGAAAATTTATTTGATCCTGATTACAGTTTTAAAATCAGATCGGCGGAGTCAGAATGGTGAATGGCGCACTGGTAAATAATCGATTTTCCCAATAGCGTGAGGTGGGAAATATTGGGATGGATGGATGGATATTTTTCGTATTACCTGAAAAAAATTTGATGTGCGGCAGAACAAAATTTGCAGTCAGCCAATCTAAAACCGACGGGCGGCCTGAATTTGGTAAATTGATTTCTGAAGAAAATTTAATTAATCGAGGCCAATTCAACCGACAACCGGAGTGAACGGATTACCTGCAAAGCCTCGGATGACGCCAGTATTATCTGATCGAACCAGCGCGCGTCGATCCGCCAAACACCACACCGCAACAGGGATTGGCGCCCATCGCATAAGACAGATCTGCCGGCCTGTCCACCTGCCACAGTGCAAAATCAGCCTGCATGCCGACAGCCAGCTTTCCAACCTGCCTTGCCAGACCCAATGCCTGCGCGGCGTGGCGTGTGGTGCCCTGCAACGCCTCCAGCGGTGTCATCCGGAACAAGGTGCAGGCCATATTCATGGCCAGCAGCAGCGAGGTCATGGGCGATGTGCCGGGATTGCAGTCCGTCGAAATGGCTATCGGTACTGACGCTGCTCGCAATCCGGCCACGGGAGGCAGTTTGGTTTCGCGTAAAAAATAATACGCGCCTGGCAACAGTACGGCCACCGTACCGGCCGCAGCCATGGCGGCAATGCCCGCATCAGAAAGGTATTCCAGGTGGTCGGCAGACAGGCCCTGATAGCGCGCAGTCAGCGCCGCGCCGCCCTGATCGGATAACTGCTCGGCATGCAGTTTGACCGGCATACCATGTTGGCGGGCTGCCTTGAATACCCTCTCGGTCTGGTCGGCACTGAAGCCGATTTCTTCGCAGAAGGCGTCGACTGCATCGACCAGCCCCTCAGCAACCAGTGCTGGCAGCATCTGTTCGCATACTACGGTGATGTAATCATCCGCCCGCCCGGCGTATTCCGGCGGCACGGCATGCGCGCCAAGGAAGGTGGTGCAAATGCGCAGCGGCAGTTGCTGTGCCAGCCGACGCGCCACGCGCAGAATCTTGCTTTCGCTGTCCAGATCCAGGCCATAGCCCGATTTGCATTCCAGTGTGGTCACGCCCTCCTGCATCAGGCGTTGCACGCGCACCAGACTTTGTGCCAGCAGCTCAGCCTCACTGGCTGCCCGGGTAGCCGTGACGGTGGAAACGATGCCGCCGCCGCGTCGCGCAATGTCTTCATAAGTCACGCCGTTTAGCCGGTCTTCGAATTCATTGCTGCGATTGCCGCCGTACACAATGTGGGTATGACAGTCGATCAAACCGGGTGTCAGCCAGGCGCCCTGTCCGTCGTGGGTAATACTGGCAGTGTAAACAGGCAGTTGCGATTGCGGACCCAGCCAGGCGATCAGGCCATCCTTGACGGCAATGGCAGCATCGCGGATCTCGCCGTAACTGTCGTCGCCCGACATGGTGGCCAAATGCACATTCAGCCACAGGCTGTCCCACGTTGCTGTCGTCATAAATTGCTTACCTGTGAATTTGCACGCAATAAAAGCGGCTGCCACTATCAGCGTGCAGGGTGAATGTGTGGACTGGATCAGACGATGAAAACTGCACCGACTCGTCTTGCGCCAGCGTCAGTTCTGCATCCCCGGTTAACAGCCTGCCGCAACCCTGGGCACAATACAGCAGCACGGTATGTTCAGGCAAGGTCCGTTGCGTTGCATCTGTCCAATGACTTAGCTGATGACTGCACAGCGCGCGCCGGCTCATCAGATTGAAATCGCTGATCGCACCGTCGAGCAGGGTAGCGTGGGTGTCGATGTCACCGGGAAAGCAAACGATATTATTGCTCGCATCGACCTGGTTGATGGCACCGTTCAGACTCAGGCGCATCCCGCTGCCCTGCAGCAGCGCCAGCGAGCGATCGATGCCGGCAAAGTGAGAAAACCCGCCATCGGCAACGACCGAGGCGCGGCTCACCCGCCACGCAAAATCATCGATCCCGGCATGCGCCGGAAACAGCGCTATTTCTGTCGTGGTTCCTGCGCCGTTTTTCCACGGCATGCTGCGATAGTCGGCCGGTGTCAGTTTTTTCATGGCAGCAGCGGCGTATCAGGCCAGAAACCAGCCATCAAACATGTCATGACAATTTACGCTGACTGCGCCGCCCAGCACCATCTGTTTGGCCGCTTCGATATCCGGAGCAAACAGTCGGTCGGCGGCATAAAAAGGTACCTGGGCGCGCAGGCGGCCATGCACATCAGCCAGCTTCGGCGCAGTCACCAGCGGCGCGTGGAAATCGATGCCCTGTGCCGCGGCCAGCAGTTCAATGCCGACGATGACGGCGGTATTGTGGGCCATCTCATGCAGACGTCGTCCGGCAAAGGTCGCCATGCTGACGTGATCTTCCTGATTGGCCGAGGTCGGTATGGTATCGACCGAAGCCGGATGCGCCAGCGATTTGTTTTCCGAAGCCAGTGCTGCGGCAGTGACATGCGCAATCATGAAGCCGGAATTCAGTCCCGAAGATGGCACCAGGAATGGCGGCAGGCCGGAAATGGTGGAATCAATCAGCAATGCAATGCGGCGCTCGGATATCGAACCGATTTCAGCAATGGCCAGCGCCAGCGTATCGGCAGCAAATGCCACCGGCTCGGCATGAAAATTGCCACCCGAGATAACTTCATTGGTGTCAATAAATACCAGCGGATTATCGGTGACGGCATTGGCTTCAGTCAGCAAGGTCCGTGCTGCATTGTTAATCAGATCGAGACTGGCGCCCATCACCTGCGGCTGGCAGCGCAGGCAATACGGATCCTGCACGCGCTCATCGTTGACCAGGTGGGACTGACGAATCGCGCTGCCCTTTAACAATTCACGGTACAGTCCGGCCGAAGCAATCTGCCCGGGCTGACCGCGCACGGCGTGGATGCGTGCATCAAACGGCGCATCGCTGCCTTTGGCCGCGTCGACCGACATGGCGCCGGACACGGTCGCGGCCATCAGCAACCGCTCTGCCAGAAACAGGCCGTTCAGTGCCAGCGCGGTAGACACCTGGGTACCGTTGATCAGCGCCAGGCCTTCCTTGGCCGCCAGCACCACCGGTGTAATACCCGCCTGCTGCAATGCCTGTTGCGCCGGCACCAGCTCGCCGTTAACGCGCACATTGCCCTCGCCCATCAGGCCCAGAGTCATGTGCGACAGCGGCGACAGATCGCCGGAGGCACCGACCGAACCTTTAACCGGAATGCACGGCGTAATGCCTGCGTTGAACATCGCGATCATGGCGTCGATCACGGAGCGGCGAATGCCGGAAAAACCGCGAGACAGACTGCCTATCTTCATCAACAGGATCAGGCGCACGATGTGGTCTTCGATCAGTTCACCGGTACCGACCGAGTGCGACAGGATCAGATTCCTCTGCAGCAGTTCCAGCTGTTCGTCCGGAATGCGGGTTTTGGCCAGTTTGCCGAATCCGGTATTGATGCCGTAGGCAGCATCACCCTTGGCAACGATGCGGGCAATGGCTGCCGATGACGCATCGATCTCTTTGTAGGCCTGCGGCGCGAGTGTCAGCGTGGAGCGGGTCTGCCAGACCGCGCGCAGATCAGCGAGGGTGAATTTTCCGGGTTGGATCATGAACGATGCCATAGGATTTCCTTGATGTTTTTTTAAAGTCGGTGAGTGGAAAAGGCTTATTTAATCATCGGCAAATTCAGATGATGCCGCTTGGCACAGTCAACCGCAGTCTCATAGCCCGCATCGGCATGACGCATCACGCCAGATCCGCAATCATTCACCAGCACGCGTTCCAGACGGCGCGCAGCAGCGTCCGTGCCGTCAGCCACGATGACCATACCCGAGTGCTGCGAATAACCCATGCCCACACCGCCGCCATGATGCAGAGAAACCCAGGAGGCACCGCCAGCGGTATTCAGCAAGGCATTGAGTAACGGCCAGTCAGACACGGCATCAGTACCATCCTTCATGCTCTCGGTTTCGCGATTCGGGCTGGCCACTGAACCGGTGTCGAGGTGATCACGACCAATCACAATCGGCGCTTTCAGCTCACCGTTTTTGACCATTTCATTAAATGCCAGACCGGCGCGATGCCGTTCGCCCAGACCTAACCAGCAGATCCTGGCCGGTAATCCCTGAAACGCAATGCGCTCACGCGCCATATCCAGCCAGCGATGCACCGGCTTATTGTCGGGGAACAATTCCTTGATCTTGGCATCGGTTTTATAAATATCTTCCGGGTCACCGGATAAGGCTACCCAGCGGAACGGACCTTTTCCGTCACAGAACAGCGGACGGATATAAGCCGGAACGAAACCTGGGAAATCGAACGCATTCGCTACACCATGATCAAACGCGACCTGACGGATGTTATTGCCATAATCCACCGTGGGAATACCCATTGCATGAAACGCCAGCATCGCTTTGACCTGCGCGGCGCACCCTGCAGCAGCATCGGCGGTGAGCCGGGCGTGCTGTGACGGATCAGCTTGTGCAGCTTTCCACTGCGCCACTGTCCAGCCGACGGGCAGATAGCCGTTAATCAGATCGTGCGCCGAAGTCTGATCCGTCACCAGATCCGGACGATATCGGCCACCGGCAGCGCGCCTGGCCAGCTCCGGCAGAATTTCTGCCGCATTACCCAGCAGGGCAATCGACTTCGCTTCTTTCTTCGCGCAGAATTCGGTGACCAGTGCCAGTGCATGATCCAGATCACGCGCCTGCACGTCCACATAGCGGGTACGCAGACGGAAATCGATACTGCTTTGCTGACATTCGATATTCAGGGACACGGCCCCGGCCAACGTCGCCGCCAGCGGCTGCGCACCGCCCATGCCACCCAGACCGGCAGTCAGAATCCAGCGTCCGGCCCAGTCACCGTTGTAATGCTGACGACCGGCTTCCACAAAGGTTTCAAACGTGCCCTGCACTATGCCCTGGCTGCCGATGTAGATCCAGCTGCCGGCAGTCATCTGTCCGTACATGAACAGACCCTTGCGGTCCAGTTCATTGAAATGTTCCCAGTTGGCCCATTTCGGCACCAGATTCGAATTCGCAATCAGAACCCGCGGCGCATCCGAATGCGTCTTGAACACACCCACCGGCTTGCCGGACTGAATCAGCAGCGTTTCATCTTCGCCCAGTTCTTTCAGGCTGGCCAGAATCTGATCGAAACAGGCCCAGTCGCGCGCCGCACGTCCTATGCCGCCATACACCACCAGATGGGTCGGATTTTCTGCCACTTCGGCATCCAGATTATTCTGAAGCATGCGGTAGGCCGCTTCGGCTACCCAGGTCTTGCAGGTTTTTTCAGCACCGCGGGGAGCGCGGATCACGCGGCTGGCATCATAGCGGGGATCGTTTTTTAAGCTGTTCATGGCGTTCTTTCATGATGGGTGATGGCGATTACGGGATTTTAAGTTGTATATACAACTAACGCAAGCACTTTTTTTGAGGTGAATTTCACTATAAGTCAATGGCGGTTTTACTCAAGGTCTTAAAGGCATTACTATTCGGTACTGACAAGCACAAACCCATTTTGTTATCCCCATGACATTACAAAGCCCTGCAACGCTCAGCATCGATTCCGAGCTCCCTGCGTTCCAGCAAATTAAAGATTACCTGATAGCACAGATACACAACGGCGCCTGGAAAGAAGGTGATGCAATTCCTTCGGAGGCGGTGCTGGCGAAACAGTTTGGCGTATCGCGCATGACGGTCAATCGCGCAGTGCGCGAATTATCGAGCGAGCAGTTATTGACCCGGGTGCAGGGCTCCGGCACCTTTGTCGCCCAGCAAAAATATCAGGCCACGCTGGTCGCCATTAAAAGCATTGCGGAAGAAGTGCGTGCGCGCGGCCATATTCATCACAGTGAATTGCATCTGCTGGAGCGCGGCAAGCCCAGCGCCCAATTGCTGCAACAGTTCAAGCTCGCTGCCGGGCAGATTCTGTTTCATTCGGTAATCGTGCATTTCGAAAACCGGATTCCCATTCAGGTCGAAGACCGCTGGGTGAATTCCCGACTGGCACCGGACTATCTGCAGCAAAATTTTTCCAGCATCACGCCCAACGAATATTTAATGGATGCAGCACCGCTGCAGGAAGTGCATTACCGGATCGAAGCCGTGACTGCACCTGCCCGCATCGCCGACATGCTGGAAATTTCCGCCACCCTGCCCTGTCTGGTGCTGCATCGCGAAACCATTTCGCAGGGACAGGTGGCCTCCATCGCCACGATGTGGCATCCCGGAAACCGCTACCAGTTTGCCGGGCAATTTTAAAAACCGCAGCACTGATTGTTCGATTTGGCTATGGAGATTGACTGTTTTCCGTGACCTGAACAATCCGACATTTTTTCTGAGCGAACAAAAATAACATTGAATGGAACTGAAATGAAAAGCGACCTCGACATTGCACAAGCCGCCACACTCAAACCGGTGATCCCGCTGGCTGAACAAAAAATCGGCATCCCGCCAGAGGCCTTGAGCCCTATCGGCCATTTCAAGGCCAAGCTGTCGCAGGATTACCTGCGCTCACTCGGCGAGAGGCCACAGGGGAAATTAATTCTGGTGACCGCCATTTCCCCCACGCCGCCGGGCGAAGGCAAAACCACCACCACGGTCGGACTGGGCGATGCGCTCAATACCATCGGTGAAAAAGCGATTATCTGCATCAGGGAACCTTCTCTGGGGCCGGTGTTCGGCATGAAAGGCGGCGCTAACGGTGGGGGAATGGCGCAGGTCGTGCCGATGGACGACATCAATCTGCACTTCACCGGCGACTTCAGCGCCATCGCGCTGGCCAACAATTTACTCGCCGCGCTGATCGACAATCATATTCATCACGGCAATGTATTGAACATCGACACGCGCCGCATCACCTGGAAACGGGTGATGGACATGAATGATCGGGCACTGAGAAAAATCACCATAGGATTGGGTGGGCCGGGTAATGGTTTTGTGCGGGAAGACGGTTTTGACATCGTGGTCGCCTCCGAGGTCATGGCGATTTTCTGTCTGGCCAATGATTTCGAGGATCTGAAAGCCCGGCTGGGCCGGATTGTGATCGGCTACAGCGTCGATAAAAAACCGGTATTGGCCAGTGATCTGCAGGCACAGGGTGCCATGGCGGCGTTGCTCAAAGATGCCTGGTCTCCGAATCTGGTGCAGACGCTGGAAGGCAATATCGCCTTTGTGCATGGCGGTCCGTTTGCGAATATCGCGCACGGCTGCAATTCGGTGGTCTCAACCAAAACCGCGCTAAAGCTGGCCGACTACGTCGTTACGGAAGCCGGATTCGGCGCCGATCTGGGTGCGGAAAAATTCATCGATATCAAATGCCGGAAAGCCGGACTGGCCCCGTCCGCCGTGGTGCTGGTAGCTACCGTCAGGGCACTGAAATACCATGGCGGCATGGAAGTGCCGGAACTCACAACTGAAAATCTCGATGCACTGAAAAAGGGGCTGGTAAATCTGGAAAAACATATCACCAATATTCAGGGCCACTTCGGTCTACCCTGTGTGGTGGCGATCAACCACCGTACTGAAGACACGGTCGCCGAGATCGAATTGCTGAAATCGACTGCTGCGCAATATGGCGTCGAAGTGATCACGGCCAAACACTGGGCGCTGGGTGGCCAGGGGGCGGCTGAACTGGCGCATGCAATTGTCAGACTGTGTGAACGTCCTTCACAGATGACGTTTGCCTACGAAGATTCTGTCCCTCTGATCGACAAAATTCGCGCCGTCGCGACCAAAATCTATGGCGCCAAAGACGTCTCCGCCGACAAGGCCATTCTGGAAAAGCTGGCGGAGTATGAGCAGGCAGGATACGGACATTATCCGGTGTGCATTGCCAAGACCCAGTATTCATTTTCCACCGATCCGACGCAGCGCGGTGCGCCAACCGGTCACACGCTCAACATTCGGGAAGTCCGTTTATCTGCCGGAGCCGAATTTATTGTGGCGGTATGCGGCAATATCATGACCATGCCGGGGCTGCCGAAGAAACCTGCAGCGAATTCGATCGATGTCGATGCTGACGGAAAGATATCGGGGCTTTTTTAAATATGAGCCAGATGTGGTGCCCTGTTATTGGGCCACATCCGGCAGGCAACGACAGTTTAATAGTTCGCTGCAGCACGCACTTCCTGCGCCGACTTGTTCAGGTCCTGCAACAGCTCAGGTCCCACCACAGAAAACGGCGCAGAACCGTAAGACAGCAGCCGGTCATGGAAATCGCGCAGCGATCCCTTATCACCGGTGCGCAACAGATACTCGCCCAGCAGCGTCTGCAACTGCAACCGTCCAACCGTGTAAGCAATCATGTACCCGGGATTCTTGGCAATGCCGGCGACGGCGGCTTTGGCCGCTTCGAGGGTAAAGCCGGACTGTCGGGAATAAAATTCGGCCGCCTGCTCATAACTCCATTCACCGGTAATGAATTTGAAATCGACAATCGCCCGTGCGCCGCGCACCCGTTCCCAGCGCGCGGTAAATAAACGACCGTCCAGATGATCGCCATACATTCCAAGCCGCACAAACATTTCCTCGCCATAAAATGCCCAGCCTTCCGCGAACACGCCGCTGTCCTGAATCTGGCGGATATAGTCGGAATGCCGTTTGGCGATCGACAGCTGCAGGAAGTGGCCGGGCATGGCTTCATGTGCCGCCGTCGAGGTGATGCGGTCGCTGTCAAAATCCTGATTCATGTCGAGACGCCCGGCCGCTTCTTTCAATGATTTCGGCGGTGTGATGAAATAAAAACCGGTAGTCGAGGTCGAAAACAGTCGGGGTGAATTCATCGATGCACCTGGCGACACGGATTGCAGGAATGGCGGGGTTTCAATAATTTTCATCGAGCCCAGCCAGTCTGGCACGGTGACGACATCGTTCGCGATCATGAACTTCGTCAGATCAGCGATGCGGTCACGGTAGTAATCAATCAGAGCAGTACCGTCCGGCGCAATCCCGCCACCGCTTTGCGGACCAAAAGGTATGCCTGATTTGGCCGAGAGTGCTTTCAGCCACGCCTCTTCGGCCCAGCCATGCGCGAGTTCATCCCAGCCCATGCGCTGAATATCGCCGCTGGTATAGGGCAACAACTGTTCGTCGCGCAGCATGTGGTCGTAGGTCTCCTTGCTGATGATGTGATTCTCCGGCCAGCTCTTCACATGCGCATCAATATAGGATTTGGTTGCTGCCAGTGTCTGCAGCAGTTTGTCTCGTGCGGCGGTGAATCGCTGAAACTCAGGCGAGGGCTCTCCGAGCTGGCTGTTGGCTGCAGCGCTCAACGCCTCATTAAAAAATTCGGGCGCATCGCCCAGTTGCCCGCTGCTGATCTCGCCATACAGATGACCTGGTGTGGTTGCCAGACGCTGTCCGGCGACGATGTATGCCGGCGCCTTGCTCATGCGACTGATGATATCGTTCCAGGCCTTGGTGACATCCACCGCTGTGGCACCTTCAACGCCGGCAACCGGCAGGTGCAGGAACTGATCAAAAATAACATTGACGATAGCCAGCGCCGGTGCGCCGTAATCCTTGCGGTCCTGGCGATAGACGGTGAGCTGGTTTCGCTGTCTGGTGATCTGGGACTGCAGCAGTTTGATGTCATCGCTGTCAACCAGTGTCGCCGGATTATTATCTGCAGCCGCGATGATCTGCAGCTTTTTCTGCCATGCGTTTAACTGGTCCAGATAATGCTGACGGTAGGCTTCGCCAGGCTGTTCCAGTTCGCCGTCGTGACCGGTGATACCCAGCTCGGTCGCCGTGATGGGAAACAGCCTGGCCGTTGTTTCAGTCATTTCCTTTGCCAGCTGCACCAGCTGCTGATGGGTTTTGGTTTCCGGTGCCGCGTGCAACGCCGTCGTGAACGCCAGCAGACAGGCGGCACTGACCAGTTTGAGTTGTGACATGATTTTCCTTTTTATGATTAGGTGAAACGACCTGGAGCCTCATATACATAAACACAGGCCGGTTGGGTGCAATCGCATTGCATCCCATATGCAGCAACGTAAGCTCGTCTCGCCAAAATGCCAGGTGCGTAGGGTGCAATACCATTGCACCGGGTGCTCATTATCCGCGAGATGGTGCAATATCATTGCACCCTACGAATCTGGGTTCAACTTTCAACATTAATGGCATTCCTGTTTCAATTTACTCACGGTACAGGTCGTCATCAGCACACCATCCTGATCCCAGGACTTGATGATCCAGTCGGAGGAGCTTGCCGATGCGCGCTCCAGGGTGCTGAATCCGCTGCGGCTGGTGCTGTTGAAATGATCGACCACAGCCAGTTCAAACGGTGTCGAATGAGGCGGCAGCTGCGCGGGCAAATCCACGTCCGGTGACGAGCCGCCATTGCCGCTGACGATTTGCATCGGATGATCGCTGCTGAATGTCAGCGCCTCAAACAGATGCACATGGCCGGCCAGCAGCAATTGCACATTCGGATCAAACAGGCGCTGAGGATGCAGTTCGCTCAGTATGCCCTGCAGTGCCGGATTGCCGGGCCGCACTTCCACCCCACCGCCTTTGCCTTTTTCAGGCGCGAAACCGAGTATCGGATGGTGTTCGATGAATATGGAAAACGGTGCCTGGCTGGCCAGCTGATCGACCTGCTTGAATTCCTGCTGGTACTGCGCATACGCCGGCTCGGTTTTCGACAACGGCTTGCCGGCTGTCTTGGAAGAATCAAACACAATCAGTTGGGCACCGGCACCCAGCGGCACTGCATACGGGGCGCTGAAGTCACCCTGCATATCATTGGCAGCCAGATTGCAGTCGCGCCCGGTTTGCAGTGCGCGTGGATCCAGAAAACGCCACCAGCCCTGTCCGGCGCGCGCGCAGCTCTCATGATTGCCGCGCGCCATGACCCACGGTGCTGCAGCGAGCAGCGGTGCAGCCGGTTTGAAAAAATCAGCCTGCCAGGTATCCCAGCCAAAACCCCAGGGACTGTCTGCGCAGGCCGGCACATCGACCGGGCAGGGACTTTCACGATATTGATAATCACCGACATGGATCACCAAATCAGGGGCAAATCCGGCAGCCGTTTTTGCGACCCTGGCAAAAGCCCATTTCGCCGCGTCATTACAGGCCTGAAAATAATTCCCCTCTGCTTTGAGGCGGCAGCCGGTATCGCCCAGCACCAGAATTTTCAGCGGAACGGCTTTCGGCACCGCCAGACTCTGACCGGCCACATTCGCGGTGACCACTCCAGGCTTCAACGCCGCTTCACAGGTCAGCACCGGAAACGATGCCGGCTTGCCGGAACTCATCACGCTGTTGCCGGCAGAGAGTGGCCGCTGCGCAACCGTTGCTGGCAAGGCTCGCGACTGCATCGCTGCGGCCACGCCGTCCTGAATCAGCTCGGGACAGGTCGTTGCCTCGGTAATCACCCGCGCCGTTGCCTGTCCCTGCTCACCAACAACGACCCAGGCTGCCTGAATGTTCCGGGACGCTGCCGCGGTGACAGTGGGAGCATGACTGCACGCAGTAATCAAGGCAAGAACAGTCAGAGTAAAGACGGCAGCTAGGGTCGATTTCATGAGAATTTCCTGACGAAAAATATTGGCAACGGGGTACGCATTCTACCGCAGAATGCAAGCCACTCCGGACCGCGCTCTCATTTGATGAAGTCGATTTTTTTGACCAGGCCAAAAAGAGAAAATATGGAAAAGATTGTGCCGGCAAACTGAAGGTTCCAACAGTTTTGGCGGAGCACCGGCAACACCAACATTAAATTAAATTTAATCAACACTGTGGCGTATTGCGCAGTTCGATTGAATTACCGCGTATTTCGTGCACTAACGGTTGATGCTGTGGAATAATCACCTGCCAATACGGCGTATTCTGAAAGCGAACCCATGCTGTCCTGTCCACCCACGACGTATGAAAAAATGAGCTACGTCCGGGCAGTGCTGACGCGGCAGACAGGATTGCCCAGGGCGCTGGTCGGCATCACCTGTGACTACCTGCCATTGGAATCCGATTTTGATCTGGCAAGACTACCACTGATGTTTAACCCGGACGGTGAAATTACCAATCCTCCGGTCCGCAAAATGATACGCGAGGCGCTGATTTCCAATGTGTGTGAACTCAGCATCAAACGCCATATCTTTCTGAATCTGCTGGCAGATACGTCCGGCTACTATTTTGGCGCGTTCGAGCAACTGCTTCTGGAAATCAGTGAGGCAGACTACCTGGTGAATCTGGATCATGTCGACCTGAGTCAACTCGAACTGGTTCGACTGAAGTTGAATAACATGAGCCTGAAGTTCGTCAATTTCAGCGCCTCATTTCTCCACGGGGTGAGTTTTCTGAACGCCGATCTGTCAGGCGCACAATTTATCGACAGCGAGTTGCGACTGGTGAATATGGAACACGCTTGCCTGCGCGACTGTGTATGGACCGGGGCGACACTGGTCAGAGTCAATCTGCATGGAGCGAGTGACATTGATCTGGCCGGGGCGGGAATCATCAATGGGATCTTTATGGAAGAACATATCGTGGAATTGCCAGTAAGGAACACGGCGTATCATCTGGTGACAGCTGAAGACGAGAATTCGTTCAGTTCGATTGCGCTGGAAACCGACAGCCGATGCTGCTGCACGATACTGTGATCACGGCAACCGCACCTTGGCTGACCGGCTCTATTCTGGACTTTTCAACAATTCAGAATCAATGACATGGGTATCTTTGAGTGTTTGCAAAACAATATTCGAACGAATATCCAGCACGCCGGTCGCTTTATACAGCCGGTCCATGATAAAGGTCGAATAATGCTTGAGGTCGCGTGCACGCACTCGCAACAGGTAGTTTGCTTCGCCGGTAATAATGAAACAGCCAACAACTTCTGGCCATTCCTGAATTTGTTGACTAAAGTTCTCATGCCACTGCTCGACATCGCGCCGCATCGACACCTGCACAAAGGCGTCCACTTCCAGGCCAACAGCGCTGGCGTCGAGAACGGCGCAGTAACCGGCGATTAAACCGGCCTCCTCCAGCGCACGCACACGTCGCAGGCAGGATGAAGCAGAAAGAAAGATTTTATCGGCCAGATCGGAATTGTTGATACGACCGTCTTCTTGCAGATAGCGTAAAATTGCCAGGTCAGTTTTGTCGAGTTCCATACAGAATATTCCTCCAGTTTTAAGGGACATCAGAGTTAATTATTGTTTATATTTGAGAAATATCAAGTCATTTTTTAAGAATGTTTTCATTAAAATAGAATAAAATTACTTCTTGAAAAACCAACCCTCAGGTAGTCACATGCACAACAAAATATGGGATATCAGCCCAACCCTGCGCCGTGACCTGCCGGTGTGGCCTGGCGACACGCCTTACCGGTCTGACACCACCTGGGAAATCGCCGAGGGCTGCCCGGTCATGGTGAGCAGGCTGACCATGTCCACCCATACCGGTGCGCACTGTGATGCGCCGTCGCACTACTCGGTCAGCGGCAAGACAATTGATCAGGTTGATCTGGCCAGCTATATCGGTCCGTGCCGGGTCATTCATCTGATCGGCACGCGTCTGGTGCGCGCCGATCAACTGCACGATTATTTGCCGCTGATACCGCCCAGAGTGTTAATCCGGACCTATAACAGGTCGCCCGATTTCTGGGACAGCAGCTTTGCCTGCATGGCGGATTCTGCAATCGATTTGCTGGCCCGGCACGGTGTCCGGCTGATCGGCATTGATACGCCTTCGCTCGATCCCCAGGACTCAAAAACACTGGATGCGCATCGCGCCGTCGAACGAAGCGGCATGGCAATCCTGGAAGGCATAGTGCTCGATGACATTGCTGAAGGTGACTATGAACTGATCGCTTTACCCCTGAAACTGGCCGGTCTGGATGCCAGCCCGGTGCGCGCCATTTTACGACCGCTGACCTCATCAACGACAAAAACATGATCACACTTTCCGACTGCATCAGGCTGGACAAGAATGACCCGATGGCCGCCCTGCGCGACCAGTTTGCGCTGCCGCCCAACGTCATCTACCTGGATGGCAATTCGCTGGGGGCGCAACCCAAATCCGCATCAGTACGCGCTTCGCAGGTGATAGGCCAGGAATGGGGCAATGACCTGATCCGCAGCTGGAACAGTGCGGGCTGGTTTGATCTCCCTTCACGACTGGGAAGCCTGTTTGCCCCGATTATTGGCGCCAATCCGAATGAAGTCGTCATTACCGATACCACATCCATCAATTTGTTCAAGGCGCTCAGCGTGGCGCTGCAGATACAGGAAAAAAGGTATCCGCATAAGAAAAACATCGTCTCGGAACGCCACAATTTTCCGACCGACCTGTATATCGCGCAGGGAATTATTGAATGGCTCGGTCTCGACTACCAGCTGATTCTGGTCGACAGCCCGGAGCAGCTGGAATGGGCCATCAATAAAGATACGGCAATCGTCATGCTAACCCAGGTCAATTACCGGACCGGCGCCATGCTCGACATGCCCGGTCTGAACGAGTTAGCCAAAAAGTACGGTGCACTGACCATCTGGGATCTGTCCCATTCTGCCGGCGCGGTGCCGGTCGACGTCAATGGCAGCCGTGCCGATTTCGCCGTGGGTTGTACCTATAAATATCTGAACGGCGGCCCCGGTGCGCCGGCTTTTATCTGGGTCGCCGAACGCCACCTGGGCGACTTCAACCATCCGCTGTCGGGCTGGTGGGGGCACGCCAGCCCCTTCGCCATGCAGCCTTCGTTTACCCCGACCGAGAGCATACGGCGCGCTCTGTGCGGCACCCAACCCATCATTTCCCTGGCCCTGATCGAATGCGGTCTGGAAATCCACCTCCAGACCGACATGACGGCGATACGCAAAAAATCACTGGCACTGACCGATCTGTTTATTCAGCTGATTGAAGACAACTGCGGCTCACACGGCCTGAAACTGATCACGCCGAAAAACCACGAACAGCGCGGCTCGCATGTCAGCTTCATGCATCCGCATGCCTATTCACTGATCCAGGCGCTGATTCAGCGCGGGGTGATCGGCGACTATCGTGAACCTTCCGTGCTGCGCTTTGGCTTTACGCCGCTGTACACCAGTTATGCCGATGTCTGGAATGCAGCCGATGCGCTGCGCGACATCCTCGATAACAACGCCTACGAAATCAATCTGCAGCGCCAAACCGTAACCTGATCATGACCACTATGAACAACGACAACTGGCATGAAGCCAAACTCGATTTTGGCAGCGATATGAGTTATGGCGACTACCTTGGACTGGGCCAGATTCTGAGTGCACAACATCCGCGCTCGCCGAATCACAATGAAATGCTGTTCATCGTCCAGCACCAGACCAGCGAGTTATGGATCAAACTCATGCTGCACGAACTGCACGGCGTGCGCCATCAGATGCAGAACAGCGATTTGCCGCCCGCTTTTAAAATGCTCTCACGCGTGGCGCGCATTATGGATCAGCTGGTCCATGCCTGGGATGTGCTGGCCACCATGACACCATCCGAATACACGGCGATCCGGCCCTTCCTGGGCCACTCGTCCGGCTTTCAGTCGTATCAGTATCGCGAACTGGAATTTTTGCTGGGGAATAAAAACGCGACCCTAATGAAGGTGCACGAAACCGCGCCGGACAATCACGCCAGACTGCGTGCCGCCCTGACCACGCCGTCGATTTACGATGAAGCGATTCTGCTGATGTCAAAGAGCGGATTTGCGATAGACCCGGAACGCCTGCTGATGGACTGGACCCAGCCGGTCCAGTCGAATGCGTCAGTGCAGGCCGCCTGGACCCAGGTATATCAAAATCCGGAACAGCACTGGGTCCTGTATGAGCTGGCTGAAAAACTGGTGGATCTGGAAACGGCATTTCGCATCTGGCGTTTCCGGCACGTCACTACGGTGGAACGCATCATTGGATTTAAGACCGGCACCGGCGGTACTGCCGGCGTGAGCTATCTGCGCAAGATGCTTGATGTGGTGTTATTTCCTGAACTGTTTGCGCTGCGCACTGAACTTTAATCCGGTGGCAGCAAGTCCAGCTCTTCATTGCTGATAAACCGGTTGCCTTCATCCTCACCGGGTTTGACCGGTACCTGTATCGCCACCGATTCGGTTAATTTTTCTGGCCGGGATCAGATTGCCTGGACTTCTCTTTTTGACAGACATGGGGGTTCCAGGACAGGCCCATCGTCCAGATCCAGATCCTGCACAGTAATGGTTTCGTTGCCGAATCTGCCCTGAAAATTCACGTTTCTGCTCAGCCTGAGTGACACAGGGCCAAGACGCTCAACAATGAGGGAATTCCGCAGGCCCGTAGCGGCGCCGGCGTTCTGATTTCCATTCAAAAAGCCAGTTTCACGGGTATGTATCTGGCATGCCACAGCGTCATTCTGACGTCACTGAAATGCAACATACTGAGGCCAACTTTGGCAACGTTGACGCAGTTTTT
>Ga0209067_10000607_pt1 | contig 22623 bp, 16 predicted proteins | sample ColStrG_CSR_2013_FD_187199 | JGI IMG/M metagenome (GOLD analysis project Ga0209067, IMG submission 187199) | Freshwater sediment microbial communities in response to fracking from Pennsylvania, USA - Cold Stream Run_MetaG_CSR_2013 (SPAdes)... | ecosystem: Environmental > Aquatic > Freshwater >...
GGCGCCGACAGCGCTGGACGGCGTCAAGGTCTCAGTGGGCGGCAAGGCAGCGTTTATCAACTATATCAGCCCCGGCCAGGTCAACGCGCTTGTTCCTTCGGATGTTTCGCCTGGCCTGCAACCCGTGACGGTGACGAATGGGAACGGCACCAGCGACAAGTTCTGGCTCCTGGTGAACCCTACCCAGCCCGGGCTGCTAGCGCCCCCCGTCTTCCGGTTGAACGGCAACCAATACCTCGCTGCGCTCTTCACCGATGGCGTCACCTTTGCGATCCCACAGAACGCCATTCCCGGCGTGGCCTCGCGCCCGGCCAAACCCGGAGATACCCTGATCGTCTACGGGATCGGTTTCGGCCCGGTGAACAGCGGCGACACGGCCGGGACGATCGTCAACGATCAGAATTCGCTGACTGCGCCCGTGCAGTTCCTGTTCGACACCACGGCGGTGACTCCGGCGTACTACGGGTTGGCGCCGGGGTTCACCGGACTCTATCAGTTCAACGTGGTGGTTCCGCAAGTGTTCCCGAATGCGGCGCTGCCGATTACGGTAACCCTTGGAGGGACGAAGAGCGGGCAGACGCTGTACCTCGCGGTGCAAGCGGTGCAATAGGTCCGCACCGTCCGCACAGCCGGGCTTGTTAGCGCCGTCTTCGTTCAACATCGGCGGAAAACAGTACGCCACCGCGCTGTTCTCAGACGCCGCCACCTTTGTTCTTCCGCCCGGTGCGATTGCGGGTTTGGCGTCACGCCGCGCCCAACCGGGAGACACAATCACTTTCGACGGCATCGGCTTCGGATCTGTAACGCCTGACATTCCTGCCGGCCAGATCGTTCAGCGACCCAATCTACTGGCGTTGCCTTTCCATCTCTTTTTCGGATCGACGGAAGCGAGGGTTTCGTATGCCGGGCTGGCTCCCCAAGCGGTTGGCCTGTATCAGTTCAATGTGGTAGTGCCGAACGTTCCGGCCGCGGATTTGGTTCCGTTGACGTTTACGCTCGGCGGAGTTTCGGCGGCACAAACGCAGTACCTCGCGGTTCAATAGGACCGCCCGGTCGGTCGAGCACACTCAGTGCTCGCCAGCGGGTCGGCAAAACGGATCCGAAGACCAGATCATCCCCCAGTCGCCTTCGGTGTTTAAGCTTGGGCGGTAGCATCGCGACGGCCGGCGGTCTGGTGTTCATCGGCGCCACGAATGACGCCCGCTTCCGCGCTTTCGGTTCGAAGGCAGGGAAGGTAAGGTGCTTTGGGGGACCTGAGAGCGCGCGTATCGAAATGGGTCCTTTGTGCAACGGGCAATCCGGCCTAAACCCAACACTCGTGCCATGCCTCGGGCGCCGCGTCGTGCTCCAGCCAGGCAAGGGCGCCAATGGAAGCTTGGAGTAGCCTCAAGTCCTATTCTAACGTCGTCCGCGTATTGTAATCGCTGCCACGGGCCGTGTTTATAAATCGTAGCTGTTGTTTAAGCGTCTGCAGATTTCCAGGCAAGTTCGGGGCGGCTTTTTTGAAAGCTTCCGTGATTGCGTCTATAGCGGCGTTCTCACCGGCGTTACCTGACGAATAGTTTCCCTGATTTGCTTGCCGACGGCGCCTCACGCCCATTCCCGTCTGAAGGGCGGGGTCTATCATTGGCCCGCCATTAATGGAATATCTTACGCTATCGCCTCGTACGTTCATATTGTCCTCGTTGGGAATCACACTCTTGGAGAGAGCATCTTTGACGGCGGCCCCGGCGCCTCCTTGTGTATACAGGATTGTGACATCGAATTTCGTAGGCGGATTGGGCATATTGGCCGTGTAGGGACTTTTCCAAACTGCGCCCTTCACGTCGATACGCGTCGTGTGCTCTCCTGCCTGGGAGAAGGTTACGACTGCACCGTCACTGGTGCGAAAGCCTTTGTCACCACCGCTGCCGCCGCCAATGGCAGGCACATTACCCGAATTCCCAAGCGACGACGTTTCCGCCATATTCGCCGAAGCAACCGCGGCAACCGTTGGACCGCTTCCGCCGTCTTTAGGGCGCGATTCCCAAGCATGCTTGACCTTGTCTGACAAATCGGGGAGGGTATAAACATTGCCCATCGATACCGCGCCAACTGGTTTTCCATCTGGCCCAATCACCTGGAATGTATTCGCGTTGATTTTATTAAATACAAAACCCTCCGATTCAAAACTGTTGTTCCCTCCAGCAACCGGCTGTGTGGTGGATGGCGTTGCCACAGCAGAGCCTGGATTGTTTCCGGAGCGGCTCTGAGCTTTCTTATAGTCTGCGACGGAGGCCCTTAATCTGTCTGCCTCAGCGCCGACCACGGTGGGGAAAACCTGGAGTTCGCCATTCACGACCATTAACGTGCCGACGATTTTTCCCCCTTCAAAGACTTGGGCTTGGGCCATTTGAGGGCCAGTGAGGAACTTAAAAGTGTAATCGTCCCATTTGACCTCGCTAGCCCCAGCTAGCGGGGGTGCGGCCTTACCTTGGCCATACGAAGGAATGGCGAAAGCAAGCGTTGCCAGAACGACCGCTGCAAACGAACGAAGAGCGTGCTGAGTAACCATTGTAACCCCCCCATTTCATCGCGCTGATTCTATCACATTCTTGATGTCGTGCTGCTTACCGGGCGCTTCATTGTCGCGGCCAACCGAATCACGGCGCACCCGGAAGTTGGCGGGTTACCAGTGGCCAGATCCTTCCTGACGGCGCAGCCTTTATCGACGGGTTCCGAGCGGTCTGTCGCCGACTCCGAAAATTCGGATTCAGCGGGACGGCATTCTCCGAGTGCCCGAAATCCAGGAGTGCGATGTCGACAGCCGTTTTCAAAAGTCCTGGCGGCTCTCTCCGGTGCCTCAAGCCACGCGTCATGGCTTGCCGGACAGAACGTCGCTGGCCGCGGCCTCCGCGATCAGGCGATCCGCATCGCTGCGCAAAAGAAAACGCTCGGCGACCGCCCGCTCCGCGGCGGCCTTCACTGCCTCCACATACGCCCGGTGGCTGCCATATCGCTCCTCCAGGGAGAGTCGCGGATCGCCCGAGGCAGTTCGCTCCGAGGCGACCATACGCCAAAATGCTGCTGCGCGGCAGACTGGATCGTGACAATCCTTAGCCTGTTGCTTTCCCAAGCGTGCGAGGATTGTAGTGGGAGCAAGACTAGCGCGTGGTATGAGTAGTTTCCGCCAAATGACGATTCTTGCCCCTCTGGATAGTGCCCGATTGGCCGTACGCTTTCCACGGACGGCGCTAAACATGTTGCGCGACTGCGTCTCAGGATCAGGCGCAACCCCTTTTCCGAGGCGGCTAGGGCTATTCCTAACGAACCGCTGCAATTTTGCCTGCCCCATGTGCGCCGTGCAGGACGCTCGGAACGAAGGGCTGGCCCGGGGCGGAGATCTGCCCTTTGAGCTGTTGGAGAAAGTGCTGGCCGAGTGTTCCCCCTACCAGCCGGTGGTAGATCTGATTGGTGGAGAGCCGCTCCTGTACCCGCATCTGGTCGAGGCCGTGAGCCTTGCCTCCCAACGCAACGTGCTCGCAGCGCTGACTACCAACGGACTCAAACTCGAGAAGCACGCCGAGAACCTGGTACGAGCCAAACTGCCGCTTCTGCAAGTTTCGCTGGACGGTTGGGATGAACCGTCACAGGTTGCGCGCGGGTTGGTCAAGGGATCGTTTGACCGCATTCGCGAGGGCGTGCTCGCTGTGCAGCAAGCGAAAGGCAAGCGTCCGTTTCCAATGATTCGAATCCTGACTGCGATTACCCGCGTGAACCACGCGCACCTGGACCGCATTCACAGCGTGGTCGTCGCGCTGGGCATTCGCTCCTGGGGAATTTCCAACTATTTTTATCTGAGCCGGAATGCTCACGAGCGGCATCAAGTGTTCTCTCTGCTTCATGGTCTGAGCGGGTCCGTTGTGGCCCATACAATTCCCGACGACGTTTATCTCTCGCCGCAGCAAGTCTGCAATCTCAAATCCTCCCTGCTGCGTGTCCAGCAGCAAAACGTCCGCCAGCCTTTGCGCTTCGCATACGCCTGGAACATCGACGTGGACGCCTACTATTCCACGCGCCAGGCGTCGCGGTCTTCGATCTGCGACCTGCCCTACACGCGGCTGGATGTTCACACCGACGGCCATATTGCGGTCTGTGTGAGTGGCAAACGTGTCGGCCTGGTAGGACGCGATTCGATAGCCGGTGTTTGGCGTGGCCGGCTCATGGCCGGCCATCGTGATCTGTACGAACGAACCAGACCGATGCCGATGTGCTTTCGCTGTTGCGGCCTGTCCCAAGTCATCAAATTCGACGGCCGTGGCCAAGGCGCGTCGAACGGCGCTCCAGATTGCTGCATCGGCAGATGAGACTCATCACTTAATTAGAGAAGAAACATCATTGGCGGCATCTGGGGGAACAGCGGACGAGATCCCTGACGGCGTAACTTTCATCGAGGGGTTCCGAGCGGTCTGTCGCCCGCAATCCAGGAGTGCGATGTCGCCAGCCGTTTCAAAAGTCCTGGCGGCTCTCTCCGGTGCCTCAAGCCACGCGTCATGGCTTGCCGGACAGAACGTCGCTGGCCGCGGCCTCCGCGATCAGGCGATCCGCATCGCTGCGCAAAAGAAAACGCTCGGCGACCGCCCGCTCCGCGGCGGCCTTCACTGACTCCACATACGCCCGGTGGCTGCCATAGCGCTCCTCCAGGGAGAGTCGCGGATCGCCCGAGGCAGTTCGCTCGACTTTGGTCCGGGCGAACGGAATGAAAGCCCTGGTTCGAAGTGTTTCGGGCTTCGACAACGTCGCTTATAGTCTCGCGATCGAACCCCCGTGATGATCTCGACACGGACGTATCGCGGATCGTCATCGTCGGTTAAAGCAGGTTCGAGACGAGTCGCTTGCCAATCTGCGTCAAGAGTTCGAACCGCTTAAGGATATCTTGAAACAGTCCTCGTACGCCGACCTCATTGCGTGGAGCGAGTACGAGGAGCTAGAATCCGGGAAACCGAAGCCGATTGACGTTCGTGACATCATTTCCTACCTGATCACGTTCGATACCGCGGCGTACAACAGCACGAGTCAGCCGTTAATCGCCTACAAAGACAAGCGGGCCTGTCTGCGTCATTTCCAGGAAAACAAGGCGCGATTGCAGAAGCTATATCCCTTACTTCCAGATATTCTTGCGCTTTGGGATGAGATTCATCTGCGGTGGCAGGGTTGGTATCGCGAAGGACGCGAAGAGGAAGCCGACATCCATGGCCGTTTTCTAAAACTGACAGCAGTCACCAAAGTCCCGGAAACGCTTTATTTCAAGGGCGTGACGGCGACGTATAGTATGCCTGAGGCGTATAAGTACCCGATCCTGAGCGCCCTGCGTGCAGCGGTCAAGGTCCAGAAGCGGCAAGCGCAGTGGTCAGTGGATGTATTTCGCCTGCTGCAGGATACTGGTTCGCAGCTGGCTAACGTAGTCGGCAACGCTGTCCGTGCCACGAATAACCCCAACAAAGTTGGTAAGGACGTGGGCATCTGGTCCAGCTGCTATCTCGTAGTTGAGAGCGCGCTTCGGGGAGCTGAGACACAGGAGGCCGAGAGGAGAATCCAGCAGTTGGAGGCGCAACTCGCGGAGTTGCGTCGTGGCGTCAAGAACATTTAGGTTCCGCAAAAAGGGGAGGCCGGCGAGCAGGCTGGCCTCCCACTTTCAAGTGCGAGCGATGACGTCGTACGGCAGCCAACTGGCCCTACACGCCCATCCCGCGGAGTTGCTGCGTCGCGTGGTGATAATCGCCCTAGACCGGCACTTCGACCTCGATCTCCCGAACGGTTGAGCCCGGGGACCGATCCGTGTGCAGGGTCTCCCAATAGAGTTGGATGGCTTCCTTGGCGCGCGCAGTCAGGTCCTCGATGGAGTTCCCCGTGACCAAAATGGTTGGGAGCTCTGGTACGTAGCCGCTATAGCCGGCACTGTCCCCTTCGATGATCAGAGAGTACGTTCGGATCACTTAATCAGCCTCCTTGATACCAGTTTGCCGTAAAATGGCACGATAGGTGCCAGGTCGAACGTCGTCGCCGAGTTTCCCCGATACAACGGTAAACGGCCCTCGGGGTTTTGGAACACCCGATGGTCGCCAGAGGTCCGGACGTGGCGCCAGCCCGCATTCTCCAGTGTCCTGATCAGATCGCGAACCTTGACCGCCACGAATTCATGGTAGGACTTTCATCATCTGGCTGGGAAACGCCCATGGCTGGTGCCTCCCGGTCAACCGATCGGTCCTCCCTGCCGGCGTAGCCTTTATCGACGGGTTCCGAGCGGTCTGTCGCCCGCAATCCAGAAGTGGATGTCGACAGCCGTTTCAAAAGTCCTGGCGGCTCTCTCCGGTGCCTCAAGCCACGCGTCATGGCTTGCCGGCCAGAACGTCGCTGGCCGCGGCCTCCGCGATCAGGCGATCCGCATCGCTGCGCAAAAGAAAACGCTCGGCGACCGCCCGCTCCGCGGCGGCCTTCACTGCCTCCACATACGCCCGGTGGCTGCCATAGCGCTCCTCCAGGGAGAGTCGCGGATCGCCCGAGGCAGTTCGCTCGACTTTGGTCCGGGCGAACGGAATGAAGGCCCCGTTCAGGACGCAGATCTTGCCTTTATCGAAACCGGAAGCGATGACGTTCCAGCCGAGGTATGTGCCCAGCGGGACTTGCCCCAGCACGGAAGGCACGCCGGCCACGTCATTCCCATCCGCGTCCGACTTCGGCACCAGGGTCGGGATCACTTGCTTCACCCTCGGCGGCTGCTTGCTAATCACGCCCGATTCGTCGTTGTAGTTGAAGTCCGGGCCAAAATCGAAGTCGAAAACGGAGTTTACCAGGCCGTCAGGCGAAGGCACGCCCGGAATGTTCGGAAAGCCGATGGCGGTCTTGGTGGCGGCGGCCAGTTGGCCCTGATCGAGGCGTGGATAGCGGCTGGGCGGCGGCTCCGTTCCCTTGGTCACCCAATCGATCAGCGCCACCGTCAGGGCGCGCATGGTGTAGCTTTCGGGGTTGGGGTTGGCGGGAAGCGCGCAGCCATTGGGCGGCGGTGGGGCGGCAGCGCTGAATCCGCCGCGGCCGCCGCCGTGGGTGGTCCCCGGGAAGAAATAACGGCGCACGTTGGGAGGCAGCGGAATGTCGGATTTGGCGTCCGTGCCCACCAGCCCCGGAGACTCCCGCAAGAACCAAAACTCCAGTGCGCCGAAGGTCTCGATAATCTTGGGGCAACTGTGGGTGGCACCGCAGCGGTCCAAAAGTCCGGCCTTGGGGCGGCGGCGCACACCGTCCGCATAGTCGCTCCACCACAGGACACCTTCACTTCCCGGCTGAAGCGGCCCCGCGTAGCCGCCCGCTACGGCAAAGCGTAAGTTAAGGACCAACTGGCGCGCGGCGATATGGGGATTAGCGCCATCCCAGACGATGCGCCCGCCCTCGTCCTGATTAAATCCCAGATGGAGGAAACTGCGGATGAAATTGCCGGATTGCGAACTGCCCTCGCTGATCGTCCACCGGATCTGCCTGGCGAGAGGATTCGGCGCGCCGGTGTCATCCTGGGCGGCGTATCGCAAAAACGAATTCAGGTCGCGCGTCGCCGCATAGCCAATGCCAAGCACCAACGGGTCCTTGGCGGTAAACACCAGGACGTATTCGGAGGACGGATCGAACCCAGCCTTGGCGCAGATCTTGGCCGGATCGGGCGCGCCTGGAAACGGCGTTTTGGCGCAATCGGCGAATGCCCAATCCGTGCTGGCAACTGGCTTGGCCGGCGCGTCAGGGTTCGATCGCCGCATCAGGCTGGCCTTGGTAGTGTCGAGCGTGAGCGGGCGTTGGTAGGTGAGCCCCACGTAGGGCGCGGCGCCGAGGTCGATGGTGGTGGTGTTCGCAGGGATATCGATCAGCCGCTCGAGAACCGGGCCGGTCAACGGTGAGCCGTCGGACTTCCGCGCAATCGGCACCACGATGGTCTGCGCATCGGGGCGCTGGGGAAGGTCGCCCTGCCACCCGCTCAGAAGATTGACGCGCCCGTCATCGGAACCGGTGGGAGCGCCCCGGCCGCGGTTGGACACGGTGTAGAAGAGAACACCGTTGGCCTGAGACATGTCGATGGGCTTCGCCAGGGAAAACGTCGCGGAATACTCCACCATGCCGCGGGTGTTGCGGGGGGCAAATTGGATATCCGTGATGATGCTGTTGTGAGGGTCTCTGGGGTCGATTTCTCCGTAGAAATGGCCGCTCAGCTTTTCGTACTGGCCGGCTTTGCCGAATGCCCGCCCGTCAAAGGCGGGTGACTCGCGACGCTCGATGACGATTCGACTGACGCGAGCCTGAACGCCGGCTGCGCAGGCCAGGATGGTAATAACCGCCAGAACGATCCGGTTCTGCATACCCGGATTGTACCTGGGATTTGCACTCGCTCCACATGCCCGGCGGATTGAGTCGTGATATTGTCAGGGCTGCGGCTCAGTGCTTTCAACCAGACCCGGTTCAGTGCGTTTTAATCACCGCCCGAAGGTTCGATGGGGCGGACAGGCAGGGTGACGCGGGCCTCGGCCAGTTCCGGCGCTCGCAATCCACAGTTCGTGGAGTTCGCCCGGCGCGCCATTTTCAGCGCGGGCGGGCGAGAGAAAGGCGAAGCAATGCGACAACGAGTGATTTTGGCCGTGACCACGGCCCTGATACTGGCTGTTAGCCTCTCCGGTCAGGAGACCCGCGGCGCCATCTTCGGCAAGGTGTTGGATCCTCAGGGGGCTTCGGTAGCGGGCGCCACCGTGGTGGTCGCCAATGCCGACACCAACACCGCCATGACGCTGGCAACCAACGAAACCGGCTACTACGAAGCCAACCTGCTGATTGCCGGAAATTACCGTGTGACCGTGGAGAGGCCCGGCTTCCGTAAGCTGATCCGCTCCGGAATTGTTCTCCCCATCAGTGCCAGAGTCGAGATCAATCTCAGTCTGCAGTTGGGCGAGGTTGCCGACAGCGTTTCGGTGACGGAGGAGGCCCCCCTGGTGGACACCAGCAGCGTTGCCAGCGCCGGCAGGGTCATGGACACTCGCGAAGTGCTCGATTTGCCGGCATTCAACAACAGCCCACTCATGCTCATCAAGCTGGCTCCAGGCATCGAGGCGAGCAATAATCGCCGGTATAACGGCGTGAACGCGCTCGGCGGCACCGCGGAGGCGCACAATGTCGGAGCCGTTGGTGGAAACGACTGGTCCATTGACGGTGTGCCCGATATGGGCAACGGCTACAGCGCCGCCTACCTGCCGTACTCGACTACGATTGCGTCGTACAGGGTTGCGACGGAAAACTTCGATGCCGGCGCAGGCCACTCGAGTGGGCAGGCGATCTCCATCATGACCAAGTCCGGAACCAACAGTTATCACGGCGATCTGACGGAGCAGTACTGGAATAACCGCTGGAACGGCACCCGGTTTTTCGTGAAGCAGGCCTACTATCGTTCCATCGATGCCGCGGTCGCCGCGGGCAACCAGTCGCTCGCCGACCAGCTTCGGAGCACTCCCTCGAATCCCGCCGGGCACTGCAACACCTACGCCGGAACCATCGGGGGACCGGTGTTCATTCCCAAAGTGGTCAACGGCAAGAACAAGCTGTTCTTCTTTTTCAGCTTCGACGGTTTTATCGATCGCAAGCCTACCGAGAATACGTTCAATCACACGGTTCCCACCGCGCCGGAGAGGCAGGGCAACTTCTCCGACCTGCTTGCCGTCAACGCCGCGAAATACCAACTGTACGATCCCCTCACGGTGCGGCCCGACCCGAGCAGGCCCGGCCACTATGTGCGCGACCCCATTCCGGGAAATATCATTCCCGCGAACCGAATCGTCAACCCGGCCTACCCGACGTACACCAAGTTCGAGCCGGTTCCGAACAATCTCCCTGCCAGCAGCAACCTGGAACCGCTCAACAATTACCTCGATCCCGGCGAGCCCTACAACTGGAGCTACGGAGCGATCGCAAACCGCTTCGACTACCAGCTTTCCGAAAAGCATCGCTTCTTCGGCCGCTGGTCGTGGTTGAAATATCGCGAGGACCGGCAGGACTGGACTTACCAGACCGATCGTGGGCTGATGACCAACGGGGTGAATCGCAACAATCTGGGCGCCACGGCAAACTGGGTGTACACGCCCAACGGCAGCACCGTGATCGACGTAGGGGCCGGCGGCAACAACAATCTGGAAGGCAACATACTGACGCCGGTCGCCCTCGCGTTTACCCCGAGCTCGGTCGGGCTGCCCTCCTATATGGACGCGAAGGCCGGAGTATCTCATGCCCTGCCGATCATGTCGTTCGCAGGTTACGACACGCTGGGCCAATCGGTCCCGGCATGGACGCATTACGAGATTTTCTCCGTCAAGTCGAATGTTTCGCACGTGCGCGGCGCGCACACGCTGCGCGCGGGAATTGACGTCCGCGACCACCGGCGCGCCGGCGGCGACCCGGGAGTGACCTCGGGCTCGTTCAATTTCACTAACGCGTTTACGTGCCAGCAGGACGACTGCCTGACGGCCGGAAGCCTGGGCCATAGCTGGGCGGCCTTCATGATGGGATTGCCGGTGACGTCGAGTGAAGCCACCAACGCCACCTATGCGTACTCCAACCCGTATGTGGGTTGGTATGCGCAGGACAACTGGCGCGCGTCTTCCCGGTTGTCGGTGAATTTCGGGCTGAGAATGGAATACGAGTTCGGGCCGCGGGAACGATACGACCGTCTGATCGGTGGATTCGATCCCACGGCATCGCTGGCCATCACGGCTCTGGCGCAGGCCGCGTATGCAAAAGCTCCGGTGCCCGAACTGGCGGCGTCCGCGTTTTCTGCGATCGGCGGATCTCTATACGCCGGCACGGGAGCGGTTGGCAGCCGCTTCCCAGCCGGACAGTTCATGTTACTGCCGCGCGTGGGATTTGCCTATGAGATCACGCCCAAGTTGACACTGCGCGGCGGCTACGGGATTTACTTCGATACGCTCAACGCGCAAAACCAGTCTCCCGATCAGAGCGGCTTCAGCCTGACGACCACTGTTTCCGCCTCGAACGATTTCGGACAAACGTGGGTGTCCGGCGATCCGCGCAACGGTGTCTCGCCGTTGACCAATCCGTTTCCGGTGCGTGCCGACGGGACGCGGTTCGACCCGCCGGTGGGATCCGCACTCGGGTTGCTGGCCAAGGACGGCAACGGGTGGACCTTCCTGGACCCCAATTTCCAGCGTGCCCGGGAGCAGCGTTGGCGGCTCGAAGTGCAGCGCCAGTTGGGCGATAAGGCGGTCATTTCCGTGGCCTATGCGGGGATGTACGCCAACCACGTGCGGCTGACCAGGAAACTGGATGCGCTGCCGGCGCAATACTGGGCCTACGGAAACACCCGCGACAACGCGACCGCCACGAACCTCAATCAGAACGTGACCAACCCGTTCTACATTACGAACTTCGCGCCGCTCCAGACATCGAATCCCGTTCTATACAGTTCGCTGGCGTCGCGCTCCTTCTTCACCAGTCCCACGATTCGCAAGAACCAACTCCTGAGGCCGTTCTCTCAAATGAACGGCTTGAGCGAAACCGGGGGATATGGCGAGACTAAGGGTGAGTCGGTGGAGGTGGTCTTCACCCGGCGGCTGGCGCAAGGGTTCACCATCAACGCCAATTTTACCGGGCTCGACGAGCGCGATCGCGATTTCTACAATCGCGAGTTTGACGCCACGCCCAGTTGGGAACTGAGCAACAACGGCACACCCTGGCGCTTCACCGTGACCGGTATTTGGGAGCTGCCTTTCGGGCGGACCAAGTGGCTGGCCCGCACCGGTATATGGAGCGCGCTGTTCGGTGGCTGGCAGGTGGCGGGAGCTTATGAGAACCAGCCGGGGCCCCTGCTAAACTGGGGCAACATCTTCTACAATGGCGACCCAAACAAGATCTGCTCCGGCTGGACGCAGACCCCCGACCACTGGTTTAATACCGCCGGTTTCGTAACTGACCCGTCGCAGCAGCCCGCATCCTTCCAGGCGCGCGTGTTTCCGACGCGCGTGGGTTCCTGCCGGGCAGACGGCTTGAACCGGTTGGACGCCAACGTTCAGCGGACTTTCAAAATCAGGGAGGGCCTTACCTTCCAATTGCGCATGGATGCGCTGAATGCTTTGAACGAATCGCAGCTCGATGTGCCGAACCAGGATCCGACTTCCACCAACTTCGGCAAGGTCACGAATAACACCTCGAGCACCAACCGGTACCTGCTGATCCAAGGGAGGATTCATTTCTAGCCTATGACTCCCCGCAGAGAGTTTCTCAAGCAGGCGGGTCTAGCCGCCGCGGCGCAGACTGCTCTCCGTGCCGCAGATGCAAATACCATCGTGGTGGACCCCCACCCCCAATTCGACATTTCGCCGTGGCTGTATATGCAGTTTATGGAGCCGCTGGGCGTTACCGACTCTTCGGTGGAAGCCGCGTGGGACTACGACCGCGACGACTGGCGCAAGGACTTCGTCGATACCGTGAAGGACCTGGCGCCAGGAGCGATGCGCTTCGGCGGTCTCTTCAGCCGCCACTATAAATGGCGCGAAGGCGTGGGCCCCGTGGGCAAACGGCCAGCCATGCGCAATTACTTTTGGGGCGGGAAGGAGACGAACCGCGTGGGCACGCACGAGTTCGTCGATTTCTGCCGCCGCGTGGGAGCGGAGCCATTCTACTGTGTCAACTTCATGAGCGACGGGGAAAAACGCTTCCGCACCATGCCCGAGGGGAACCGCACCGGCGACGCCCGCGAGGCCGCCGATTGGGTATCGTATGCCAACGATCCCGACAGCAAGGAGCGCAAACAGAACGGCGCTGCAGAGCCGTACAACCTGAAGCTGTGGCAACTCGGCAATGAGACCTCCTACGGTGCCCAAACGTTTACTCGCGACGAATCCATCGCCGCCACCATCGAATTCGCCAAGGCCATGAAAGAGCGGGACCGCTCCATCAGGCTGATCGGATGGGGTGACCGCGGGCGTGGATCCAGAGACTTATGGGCCGGCGAGTTATTGAAGCGGGCCGGAGAATACCTGGATCTGGTGGCGATCCACCTGATGGGACAGAGCCCGAAGCGTCCGGATACGGTCTTGAAGGGGCTGCGCTATCAGAAGGACCCGGAGCGCGCCTGGGAGGAACTGCTGGAGCTGTCCAACGTGGTCGAGACCCGCGTGTCGGAGCTGGAGGGCGCGATTGCCGCGCAGGGTTCGACGGCCGGCATCGCCGTGACCGAGGGGCACCTCAGCTTAAGCCCGCACAACGCCAACCCGATTCTCTACGAGTGGCTGTCGGCGGTGTATCACGCCCGTTCCCTCAACATCTACCAGCGGCACGGAGCCCGCGTGAAGATTGCGACAGCGGCGGACTTCCAGGGCAACCGGTGGACCAATAACGCTGTCATGCTGCAGACCCCGCGCGGAGTCAGTTACCTGATGCCGGTTGGCTCGATCGCGCGGCTGTTCAAGAAGTACAACGGAAAGCAAGGAGTGGACGTGGAGGCGACGCCCTCCGGTCTGGATATTGCGGCCAGCCGTACCGCGGACAAGGTGTATCTCCACGTCGCCAACCTGGAGTACCGAAAGAGCGTGGAGGCGGCTCTCGCGGTGAACGGCATGGCGGTGACCGGCGGACGCGCCTTCGAAATCGCGCCGGACGACCTGCGGCAGTACGTCAGCCAGGATCAGACCGACGTTTTCAAGCCGCGTGAGAGCGCGCTCGCGGCGCCGGCAGGAACCGGGCCGAAGTGGCGGTTCCCGGCCGGTTCGGTGACCGCCGTCGAGTTGGATGTGCGCTAATTAAGTTAAGGCAATAATATACTTGCCTAATCCGTTAAACGGCTCCGCACCCTTAGGACTCGTACCCGCTGATCGCAATCAGCCAACATCAGGCAACATCAGGTAACAGTAGCTATCGAACCGGCTTCAAAGCAGCGATGGCATCTTCGGTGTACTCAATCTCGCCTTCCCAATACTTCACGATTACGTCGTGATTCACTTCAATCCACTTCTTGAGGAGAGCCAGATCGTGTGTGCTGAAGTTGCCGCCGCCGACCACGTGAACATCGGGCCTGATCGCTACCGATATCAATTGCGAAGGATGTACCTTCGGACCCTTCGAGACCTTGACACGAACATCGCGCGGAGCACCAGCTTTAGGAGAAATCCAGACCACGAAAGGCAGTCCGGTGCGCTTCGGCGATAAGTTCGCCATCTCAAAGAGACCTCCGCTTTCGGGTGCTGTGACAAACTCGCTGAACGTCTTCATTGCTTTGTGATTCTGACTCATACTACCACCTATACCTGCACCTGCGGTTTGAGATGCCGATACAAGAGCAGATTGGAAGTATCTTCGTTGTCAATGTGTTCGCCGTTGTAGCTGAGATACTCATCTCCATCCGGTCCAAGCCGTACGTCGGTGTAATCCTGAATCACATTCGGCTTCTGTTCTTTGATCGTCGGTTGAAGGTTTATCACGTTGGGCGTCGTGTAGCTCATCCCCCCTCGCTCCAGATCACCCGTCCGCGTGCGTGACGGCACCTGGCGGCAGGACCTCAACGGGATAACCGCACGATATCCACGCCTCGAGGCCGCCCTCAAGCGGAAACACACGCTCGATGCCCCGCTTCTTGAGGGCCAGTGCCACGCGCGCACTGGTGGTCTCGTTGGGGCAGGTGCAGTAGAGCACAATATCGCAGTCACGGGGAATGTCGGTGTGGCGCGCGTCCAATTCCTCCGGGTCCAAGCGAATCGCTCCCGGCAGGGTCTGCCGGGTCACCTCGTAGGCGATCGCGGTCCGCAAGTCGACGATCCGCACCGGATCACCGGACTCAAGCCGCAGTCGTAGCTCCTCCGGCGTCAGGCGTCTGCTACGCAGCGATCGAATGACGCGGCGCTTCTGGATGATGCGCCACAACCAGTAGGCAAGGATCGCCCCAACGACGACAGGAATTGCGGCGCTGCCGAGCGCGCGAAACCAGCCTACTACAAGATCGAGTTCATCGTGGAGGGCAAAGCCGAGGGTGATCACGACAACGTTGTAGAGGAGGGAGCCTATGCTGTCGAAGGCGAGAAAGGGCGGGAACGGCATCCGGAGAGCCCCCGCCACGGGCGCGGCAAAGAGCGCCAGCCCGGGAACGAATTTCGCGATCACCAGGGCCTTCCAGCCGAGGCGCTGGAACGAGGCCTCCGTCTTGCGGACGCAGGTGTCGGGCGCCAGAGAGAAAGAGCACAGGCGCCGCATTAGCGGTCCCCCGCGCCATCGACCACATTGGTAGAGGACCAGGTCGCCCACCACCGTGCCTAGCCAGGCCGCGGCCACGATGCCTGCCAGATTGAGTTGGCCCTGCCCAGCCACGGCGCCCGCGGCCAGCAAGATCGCAATCGCCGGGACAGGGGTTCCAAACTGATCCACGAAGGCCACCGCCAATACGATCCAGTAGCCATGAGTGGCGATCAAGCCGACGAAATTCACCCACTCTCCTCGCGAGCACCCTGGTGCGCGGTGCTTGCCGTACACTCATTGTATGCCGAGCAGATCGATCCGGCTTCGGATGCAGCCACTGAATCGCTACAAGAGCAACCGCCTATGGAACATTAACGCCAACATCGTGCTGGCGGACATTGTTTCCACGGCGGGAACGGCGCTGATCATCCAGGCCCTTCAAGGAAGGCTGCCGACACGGCTGGCCATCGTGACGGTGACGGCGATGGTCGACGGAGCGATCAGCCTCGCCGTGTTCGCGAGCCTGCACACCTACGCGAACCGATCCCGCGGCATAAAAGACCTGGTGCGCGTGCAACTGCATAGATGGGCACTGAGTCCACTGCACTACCTGGTCGGAAGTGCGCTGCAGTACATGCTCCTGGCGGCTGGCGTGCGCGTCGGTATCGGCGTGCTGGTTGCCTATTTGAGCGCCCTCGCCGTCGTGCGCACGGTCCACACTCTGTACGGCAGGAATTCGGGACTGTTTCATTGAGCCTCCGCACAGGGTGCGGGACGGGACGCGGCGCGCGCGCTGCGTCGCCAGAGGCACGCGGTGGTGAATCCGCTCCAGCGAATTCAGCGCACCGATTTCCGCCAGCCGGTTGATCTCGTCCTGGCGCAGCCCCGGGACGCGCACCGAAAATCCTGCGCCTCCCAGCGAGTCGCAAGACAAGCAGGCGACGAACCTGGACCAGGCTCAGTAGTCCCTGCCGATAGCCGTCCAGCGCGCCAACTTCTCGCGAAGATGATGCGAGAGGTCGCCCCACTGGTGGCCTGCCCCACGGCTACAGTGAAAATTGTGTGAACTCGCCGCCGCGCCCGCTCGTAGCGCTTCGATGTGCTCGGCCTTTACCGAAACCACCCCGTCCTGATTTTGCAGCGCGCCATCGATGATGAGGAACCGCTCGCCCAGCACTTCGAATTTGTAGCGGTCGAACGTATCCGGCGTGACGATCGCGTTCATGATGCCGGTTTCGTCCTCCATGCTCAGGAAGACGAAACCCTTGGCCGTGCCCGGGCGCTGCCGCACGATCACCGCGCCGGCGATGCGCACCAGGCGGCCATTCGGAATGCGCGCCAGGTGCATGGCGGGGACAACGCCCAGCGCCTGCATCTCGGCGCGGCGGTAGGCCATCGGGTGCTTGCCCACGGTGAGGCCCGTGCCGCGGTAATCGGCCCACAGGCGCTCCTCCGTATTCATTGGGCTGAGCGGCGAAGGCGCGCCGGTCTCCTCCAACTCCTCGAGCAGCGGGCCCACCGGCAGAATCGCGCGCTGCGTTTGCCAGAGAGCATCACGGCGGTGAATCCGGTCCAGCGAATTCAGCGCGCCGATTTCCGCCAGCCGGTTGATCTCGTCCTTGCGCAGTTCCGGGACGCGCACCGCCAGGTCGTCGATGCTGCTGAAGGGCTGCACCGCGCGAGCGCGCAGGATGGCGCGGGCCGTCTCCTCGCGCAGCCCGCGGGCATATCGCAGTCCGAGACGGAGGCTCGCTTCGCTCGCGTGGCCGGTGGCCGGTGGCCAGTGGCCGGTGGGTGGCGATACTACGGTGCACTCCCACTTCGAGCACGTCACATCTACAGGCAGCACCCGCAAGCCGTGCCGCTGCGCATCCTTGATCAGAATCGCCGGCGCATAAAAACCCATCGGCTGGTTGTTCAGCATGGCGCAGGTGAACGCGGCCAGGTAGTGGCACTTCAGATACGCGCTGGCATACGCGATCAGCGCGAAACTGGCGGCGTGCGATTCCGGAAACCCATAGAGCGCAAACGCCGTGATGGAGTGTACAATGGCATCCTGCACCGCGCCCTGAATCCCGTTCAGTTCCATGCCCGCGCGCAAGCGCACTTCGATATCGGCCATGCGTTTCTCGGACCGCTTGAAACCCATGGCGCGCCGCAACTCCTCCGCCTCGCCGCCGGTGAAGCCGGCCACCACCATCGCCATCCTAAGCAACTGCTCCTGAAACAGCGGGACCCCCAGCGTGCGCCGCAGCACCGGCTCGAGCGACGGATGCAGGCAATCCGGCCGCTCCCGGCCCTGCCTCCGGTTCAGATACGGGTGCACCATTTTGCCGACGATCGGCCCCGGCCGGATGAGCGCCACCTGCACCACGATGTCGTAAAACCGCGCCGGCTTCATGCGCGGCAGCGACGACATCTGCGCGCGGCTTTCCACTTGGAACATGGCGATAGTGTCGGCCTTCTGCAGCGCCTCGAACACCGTCGGGTCGTCCGGCGGCAGGTGCGCCAGGTCCACCTGCTCGCCGTACACTTCGGGAATCAGCTTGATGGTTTCTTCCAGCACGGCCATCATGCCCAAGCCCAGCAGGTCTACTTTGATGATCCCCATGTCGGCGCAGTCTTCCTTGTCCCACTGCACCACTACGCGGCCGGGCATAGTGGCGGGCTCCAGCGGCACCACGGAATCGAGTTGCCCCTGGCAGATCACCATGCCGCCCGAATGCTGGCCCAGGTGGCGCGGCAGATCCTGCGCCATGCGGTAGAGTTCGAAAAACTTGCGTACGCGGGGGTGGTTGAGGTCGAGACCGGCCTGACGGAACTGGACGGTGGTGGTGTCTTTGGGATCTTTCCATTCCCACGTGCGCACCAGCCCCGAGAGCCGCTCCAGCGTGGTGATCTCGAAGCCCAGCGCCTTGCCCACTTCGCGCGCGGCCGAGCGCCCGCGATAAGTGATCACGTTCGCCGTCATGGCGGCGCCCAGTTTTCCGAAACGCTGGTAAACGTACTGGATGGCCTGCTCGCGCTTATCGCCACTGGGCAGGTCGATATCGATGTCGGGCCACTCGCCGCGCTCCTCGGAAAGAAAGCGCTCGAACAGCAGGTCCATGCCCACCGGATCGACGGCGGTGATTTCCAGCGCGTAGCAGACCGCGCTGTTGGCCGCCGAGCCGCGCCCCTGCGCCAGGATGTCGTGCTCCTTGCAGAAGCGCACGATGTCCCAGACGATCAGGAAATATCCCGGCAGCTTCAGTTTTTCGATGAGCGCCAACTCGCGCTCGATCTGCTGCCGCGCGCGTTCGTGGTACGGCTGGTAGCGGCGGCGCGCGCCCTCATCCACGCGTTTGCGCAGGAAGCCGATCATGGTTTCGCCTTCCGGCACCGGGTAGCGCGGAAATTCGTAGCCGAGGTCGGCCAGCGTGAACTGGAGGCGCGCGGAAATTTCGAGCGTGTTGGCGAGAGCCTCAGGCAGGTCGGCGAACAGGCGCGCCATTTCCACGGGCCTTTTGACGTGCCGCTCGGAGTTGCGCTCCAGCAGTTTGCCGGCGGTGGCCAGCGTCACATGGTTGCGTACGCAGGTGAAGACGTCGAGCAGTTCGCGCTGCTCCGGGCGGGCGTAAGCCACTCCATTGGTGGCCACCAGCGGGATGCCGAGCCGCCGCGCCCGCTCCGCAATCGCCTGATTGCGGGCTTCCTCGTCGCGATGGTAGTGGCGCTCGAGTTCGGCAAAGACGTTGTGCCGTCCGAAGATTTCGATCAGCTGTTCGTCGGGGTAGCTCGTGAGGCAGACCAACCCACGGCCGAACTCCGCCAACTCCTCCAGTGTGGCCGCGCCTTCGCCCTTCTTCGCGCGTAACTTCATGCGGGTCACTAGGCGGCACAGGTTCTGGTAGCCCTCGCGTGTTTCTACCAGCAACGGATAGCAGACGCCGTTGGTGCAGGTGATTTCCGAACCGATGTGCGCCCGCACCCCGGCTTTCTTCGCCGCCATGTGAAACCGCGGCGCGCCGTAGACGCCGTTGCGGTCCATGATTGCCATGGCCGGCATGCCGAATTCCACGCAGGCGCCGGCCAGTTCTTCGGGGACGCAGGCGCCTTCCAGGAAACTGAAGCCGGAGCGGGCATGGAGTTCGACGTAGGTCATACTTCCTCAGTCATAACTGCCTTCCACGAACCAGCCGCGCGGTCCGCAATAGATGCGGTACAGCGCGCCGTCGGAAAGGGCGATGTCCCACTCGTCGCGCGACCAGGGATCGGTGGTCCACCAGTCGCCCGAACTGCGCCACGGCCCGGCGTATTCCAGCACTTTGCCGCGAATGCCGTCGGCGTCCACGAAGCTCGGCTGCCCCGCGGCAATCGCCACTCGCGCCTGGCGCGGCGGTCGGAAGATGCGGAAGGCAAGCCGTGGCACAGGCATTCCTGCCTGTGTTCTTGCCTGCGCAGGGTGCTGCCCCATCCGGAACGCCCCCGGCCGGTGCGTATCCACCAACTCCGGCCACCCCACACGCCCTTCTCCTACAATCGCCCGGATGCGCGCCAGCGTCAGGGAGAGTTTCACCGGCTCCGGCGCCGACAGCACGAACAGCCCACTCTGCGCCGCCCGCGGCTTCACCGGATTCATCCCCATCCACACGTGCACGATGGGTTCCCGCGGCGGATGCGCTTCCAGGTCCAATTGCAGCAATTTCAAAAAGGCCTTGGTGTCGAGCGTGGGCACCGGCAGCCGCAGCGTGCGCTCATGCGCCGCCCCGGTTTCCAGTTTCAGGCGCAGGCGCAGTTCGTCGGTGGCCAGCCCGCGGGTGGCCAGGCGCGTGGCCAGGCCGTTCACCAGCCGCGACAGAAGAAACGCCAGCGGCTCCAGCAATTCCACCGGATACTCCAGTTCGATCTCGTCTTCGAAATGGACCGGCAGGTCGAGCGGCGTCAGCTTGCGCTCCGCCTCGCCGCGAGCCAGTACGCGCAGACGCAGCCCTTCCGGTCCCAGCCGCTCCGCGATGCCTAGCGGCGGCAGCGCGGCCAGGTCCTGCAGCCGCCGGATGCCCCATCGTTCCAAGGTTTCCTGCAAATCTTCCGAAGGATCCAGCAGCTTCAGCGGCAGCGAGCCAAGATACTTCCCTTCGTCGCCATCGGGGATGATGCTGATGCCAGCGAACCCGCGCGCCGCACAGATGGCCGCATCGGGATTGGAGGCCAGCGCGATATTGGCCTTCACCCCGACCTCGGCCGCCCGGCGCGCCATCGCCGCCGCCACGTCCTGCGGAAAGCCGAACAGACGCACCAGGCCCGAGGCGTCCAAGGTTACGGTGCCGGCCGCGGTCTGTTCCACCACCGGCGAAAACTCCGCGGCCAGCGCCGTCAGATTGCCGTTGCCGTGAAGACAGGCGAACATGCCTCGCTCCGATCTCCGGAAGTGGCCCGCGCCCCGATGCCGCGCAGCAATCGCGACACACCTCGTGTCCCAGACCAGGTTTCCCGTTCCCGCCGGCACTTCAGCATCAGCGACGCGCAGGTCCTGGCGTAGGATTGCCGTCCCACCGTCACCAGCACGGCCGGCGTATGCTCCACCGCGCGCCGCAGCCGGAACCACGACGTCAGCGAGATGCGCCGCGCGCTGGCCGGCGGCGTATCGCCCAAGTCCATCGCCACCACGCCGAACCCGCCGCCCTGAATCAAAAGGTCGACCGCTTTGAGCGCCTGCTCGGCCCGATCGAGGCAGGCACCGCCGCACCGCACCCACAGCAGCCGCGCGAGCACAACTCCGGATTCGGCCGCGGATACCGGGTCGAACGAATCTTCCGCATCCACCAGCGCGCAAACTTCTTCTCGCGCCGTGGCCTCCGCCAGAATCGAGAGCAGCAGGCTGGTGCGCCCCGAAGAAGCCGGCCCATAGATTTCCGTCAAACACCCTCGCGGCAAACCGCCGGTAACAGCATCGACCTCCGGGACCCCGCTCGGCACCCGTTCCGGCTCCGGCCGCGATTGCCAGTCCAGGTGGCCACCCAGGACGGTTTCGTATTGCTTTTTGAGGACCGCCGCGCGCATAGTTTTCGCTTTTTATTCGCCCTAACTGTATTTTTACAGGATAGGGTGGGGGCGTGTCAAATTCTAAATTTCGGGTGACGTTGCCATCTGGTCGACTATAATGTACAATCCCCATAGACTTTGGGATGTATAAAAGGAGTTACCGATGCGCTCGATCAGGCTAACTACCCTCCTCCTGGCCATTGCCCCGGCTACGCCAGCTCAATCTCTCAACGGCCTTTGGGACGCCACCGTGCAAGTGAACGGACGCGAAATCCCTTTCCGCATGGAGCTTTCGAACCAGGGCGCCATCGCCACAGGCACGTTCTTCAACGGCGACGAGAAACTCTCGTCCACCAGCGGGCGATTCGAAAATGGCACGCTTACGCTGGCGTTCGACTATTACGCCGCCAAACTCGAGGCCTCGCTCAAGGACGGCACCCTTCAGGGAACCTACACGCGTCCCAAACTGCCTTATCCTTTCCGGGCGAAACGCTTCGAGCCCTCGCCGCTCACCGAGGCCGACGTTCCGGCGATAGCCGGTCTCTGGGAGGTCGGCGTTAAGAGTTCGAAAGGCGAATCGGCGTGGCAATTCATCGTGCGGCAATCCGGGCCCGAAGTCACTGCGGCCATCCTGCGGGTGGACGGCGACACCGGCACGCTGGCCGGCACGTATCGGGACGGCAAATTTGTGCTGAGCCATTTCTCAGGGGCCCGCCCACTGCTCCTGGAAGTAGCGCCGCAAAAGGACGGTACGCTCCGCGTGGTGCAGAACGGCAAGGACGAGTTGACTGCCGTCCGCTCCGCCGATGCCCGGGCCAAAGGGCTGCCGCAGCCCACCGATCCCTCGCGCCACACCAGCATGAAGGACCCGACCGAACCGTTGCGCTTCAGCGCCCCGGATCTGGAGGGCCACGTGGTGTCCAACACCGATCCGCGCTTCCGGAACAAGGTGGTGATCGTAGCCATCGGTGGGAGTTGGTGCCCCAACTGCCACGACGAAGCTCCGTTCCTGGTAGAACTCTACCGCCAGTATCACAGCCGCGGGCTGGAGATCGTGGCCTTGTCCTTCGAGGACGGCGAGCAGTGGGAAAACCCCACCCGGCTACGCGCCTTCATCAAGCGGTATGGAATCGAATACCCGGTGCTGCTGGCCGGCCAACAGAGCGATCTGAACGCCAAACTTCCCCAGGCCGTGAATCTGAATGCCTGGCCCACCACGTTCTTCCTGGGCCGCGATGGCCGCGTGCGCAGCGTGCATGCCGGATTCGCCGGCGCGGCCAGCGGCGAGTTTCACCGGGAGTTAAAAGAAGAGGTGAAGAGACTGATCGAGCAATTGCTGGCGGAAGGGGTGTAGTAAGC
>Ga0209067_10000609_pt1 | contig 22557 bp, 13 predicted proteins | sample ColStrG_CSR_2013_FD_187199 | JGI IMG/M metagenome (GOLD analysis project Ga0209067, IMG submission 187199) | Freshwater sediment microbial communities in response to fracking from Pennsylvania, USA - Cold Stream Run_MetaG_CSR_2013 (SPAdes)... | ecosystem: Environmental > Aquatic > Freshwater >...
CTCCCATCTGTTTACACGTCGCTCCTTACCTGGAGTACATTGCGCCTTCAATAGACAATTCTTACATTCATTCGTCCAATACCTATGCTGTGTTTCGCCTCGTTCCTTGTAATTGGAATTTGTCGAGCAGGCAGCGACCGCACTCGGAAAAAAGGTATCTGTCTCACTGGATTGATATCCAATAAATTTTTGGCAAAGTATGCATCGCTGCATGGAATTCTACCTGGCAGCGATGCAGAATTTATTCGGTTCTGGCGGCCAGATTAGAACCTGTGCACGACATCAGAGTATCACGTCAATATTATCGACAACCGTCCGCACCCCAGGCGAATTCCACGCCGATTGCCTCGCCAGATTACGCTCAGACCAGCTGTGCACCTTGCCGGACAGCGTCACATCCGAACCATGCACTTCCACGCGGATGTTTTGCGCGTCGTTATGCGCGCTGCGCTGGAGCGCCGCTTCGATATCCGTCTTGACTGCGTCGGTAGAAATGTGGGGGTTGATCGAAACCAGATTGTTGACACCTCTGACTCCCATCAGATACTGCACCGCCGCTTTGGCAGCCAGTCGCTGATATTGCCATGCCACGTTGCCGGACAGCGTAATCCAGCCATCCTCAACCAGAACATGGATTGAATCGACCGGAATGATGGATACCCAGTCCAGCACGTTTTTGGCAGTGCGGGCAATTTGCGCGTCATCACGCCGGCAGTCGCCCGGCAGATTGACTTCCAGTTTTACAGCCAGTGCCTGTACACCTTTGACGCGTTGCGCGGCCTGTTCGGCATGCATTTTCTCGGTATAACTGCTGACCTGGCCAACCAGCGTCACGATGCCATCTTTCACTTCGACACCGATCTCTGCTGCATGCAGTGAGGTGTCCCATTTTAATTCCGCGTTCACGTCCTGCTTTAATTTGTCGTCGGTCATGATTTTTCTCTCACATTATGATTTAAGGGAGACAATGGATTCCCACTTTCGTGGGAATGACGTATGTATTGTGGGAATGAAGCAAATACAGGCTATTTGCCGTATTTGGATTTGGCACTCGCTATGCAGGCATCCTTGCCGGGTCCGGCCAATGCACTGCATTTTTCAATTGCCACGTTATAGTCGGCGGTCTGTTTGTCATCCCGGGCGTCGGTACGGGCTTCGGCTACCTTTTTGTCGGCAGTGGCATCGGCTTTGGCCGCTACCAAGGCCGCCTTGGCTTCTTTGACACAAACGTCTTTTGCATTACCGGTCTGACTGCCGCATTTAGCTTTGGCCACATCGTAGTTGGCCTCTGCCATATTTTTGCGCGCGCTGATTCTGGCCGCAGCCGTGCCTTCATATTGCATGGTGGCCTGTCCTTCAGCCTGAACCCGGGCGGCCTTTGCTGCGGCATTGCAAACATCTTTTGGGTTGCCTGTTATCGCATTGCACTGCGCAGAGGCGGCCTTGTAGTCGGTTGCTGCCTTGTCATTGGCTGCGGTATAGGTAGCTTTTGCTTCGGGTGTGGCTGACAGAACCGCGCCAGACAGGCCAGACAGGATACCGGCGAACAGAATTGCAATGTTGAGTTTCATTATTGTTTCCTTCAAATTTATTGAGTGTGGGTAAAGACGACATTGCTAACTGTTAATTACCCTGCAATCGGCAATGCGCGTGTTACTTTTTACCGCAGGAATCCGGCCGGTTCCGTACGGCAGCGCACTTTTGCTGAATCATTATTTGTTTGTTTTGTGTGTTGCCGAACCGTAGGCCGTCGCTGACTCCTTTATTGTGAAGGCTGGCATTTTCTGTCACAACGCGTGATCAACCAGTGGAGCACAACATGAACAAAGATCAAATCAAGGGTAAAAGCAAAGACATCGCCGGAAATATTCAGGAACAGGTCGGCAAAATGGTGGGCAGCAAGTCGCAGCAGGCCAAGGGACTGGGCAAGCAGATCGAGGGCAAATCCGAAAAGTTGTTCGGTGATGCAAAGGAAGTGATCAAAGATTCGCTCAAGGATCGGTAATCCGTTGAACCCGTTTCAGAAACGCACTTTGGCAGGGTGTTTTTCAATCGCTGAAAGACATTCCTGCGCAACGGCAACGATCAGATCCATGACTACGGTCGTATTGCAATGAAAGCCCATATCATGAAACTTTCCAGCTTCATTCGGACCAATCTCGATGAGATACTCATCGAATGGGAGACCTTTGCCGAAACGCTGCATCCCACCTCGAATTTCATGTCTTCCGGTGCCTTGTGCGAGCACGGCAAACCCATACTGGAAAACATTGCAGTGGAAATAGAACGTGATCAAAAAAGGAAGCAGACATACCGCTACGCCTTGGAACTGGCGGAGAAAAAAAATGTCAAATCAGCCGCAGCGCTGCTCGGTGCCGAACGCCAGGAAAATGGTTTCACCCTGCTCCAGCTCATTTCGGAATACCGTCTGATCAGAACATTTGTACTGCAACTGTGGACCTCGGTACTGACGCGCACTTCAATAGATTCCGTAAAAGAAATACTGGAATTTAACAAGGCAATCGACAAGTCGCTGGCCGAATCCGCATTGGCGTTTTCAACCCAGGCGACCCACATTACGGAAGCTTCCAGCCCTGCCGTCATCTCGGATGTGTTTCAGCAAATGAACCAGTTGATCCTGCAAGAGATGTACACCTTGAGCCTGGCTGACCTGCACATGAATCTGCTGACCCACAAAGTTTCCCGCGGCAACGTTGCAGTGGTTTTGCAAACGCGTGAATTCCTGCTACTGGAATTTTTGATGCGCCATGCCAATCAGGTCCTGACCCGCAGCGCCATACTCAAACACGTGTGGGGTTACCATTTTGATCCGCACACCAATTTTATCGATGTCCATATCAGCAAACTGCGCAAGAAAATCGATGCCCAATCCAATCTAAAATTGTTGCGCACAGTGCGCAACATTGGTTACATGCTCGCCACCGAGGAGTCTTGAATGACACACGCAAAAACCTTGCACCAAGGGTGGCAACGATGATGAACTTTATTTGGATATTAACCTTCGTCGGCACCATCTTGCTGATATGTATGATCTATGTGATTTATCTTTTGAGCACCGATGAGGTTTATTAGACGTATCACTGTGAACCCAGCGTGGCTTTCGTTTATCCCACCTGTCTGAGTTCGATCCAGAATACCGATCCCTTTCCCTCGGTACTGCTTGCCCCAATTTCACCCTGCATCAGGTCGATCAGTTTCTTGCACACCACCAGACCAATGCCGGCACCCTCGGTGCCACTTAACTCCTGCCCCAACCGGTTGAATGGCTGGAACAGTTGACTGAGCTGGTAATGGCTCATGCCCTGCCCCGTATCGGCAACATTGATCCGCACGCACTGGTTTTGCATCACACAGCAACTGATCGAAACAGCACCGCCGGGCTGGTTGTATTTGATGGCATTCGACAGCAGGTTGATGAGTGCCTGCTTGAGTCGAATCCGGTCTGCCAGTACGACATAAGGCATCTGTGTCGCAGGGAAATTAACCCGGATATCGTGCTGCTGGATCAGGGGCAGAATCATATCCTTGCAGTCGCTGAAGATTTCCTCGAGTGCGATTGGCTCCATCGAAAGTCCGATGGTGCCTGATTCGATCACGGCCAGATCCAGCACTTCATTAATCAGCGCCAGCAAATGCCAGCCGGCCTTAAGTATCTGATCGACACTTTGACTTTGCTGGTCTGACATAGGAACCGATTCATCGCTGGCATTGACCGCCAAAAGCTGGCCGAAGCCAAGTATGGCATGCAACGGCGTTCTCAGTTCATGGCTCATGCGCGACAAAAATTCCGATTTTGCCTGACTGGCCTGGTCAGCCACCGCCAGCGCACGCTCCAGTTCGGCATTCTTGCTGATCAGCGCCTGCTGCAGCAGCATGCGTTCATTGATATTGGTCAGCACCACGCGCAACTCGATCGCTCCTTCGGCATCATGGGCAGCAGTCATGCTCAGATGCACCCAGAACGTCGAACCATCGGTCTGCTGCAGGCGCAGTTCGAACGATTGCAGCACACCATCCTCCAACAGTCGCTTGCGATGCAGATAATACAGATCCTGATCTTCAGTCAAAATGAATTTCGACAAGGGTTGCATGTGCAAAGCACTGCGCGGCACACCGAACAGGTGCGCTGCACACAGATTGGCCTGACAGATCAAACCATGTTCGCTGAGCGCAAAATAGCCCACCGGGGCCAGATCATACAGATCAAAGAAGCGTTCCCGCACCGTATCGAGCGCAATCTGCGACTCGCGCAATTCTTCATTCTGCATTTCCAGTTCGATCTGATGCACACCGAGTTCGTGCAGCAGATGACGAATTTCTTCGGCCGGCATGGTTTCCATATTCTCGTTAAGGAATGTGGATTGCAACTTCATGCGTGCTTCGGCGATCTGACGCTTCATCGCATCAATTTCAACTGTCACCGGGCCACCTGCAGGAATTCGATAGCCGGAATCATGTTCGGGCGTCATTGCGTCGCTTTGTCAATGATGCGTTCGGTCGTGGCAATGGCAAATATTTCTCCGGCGTCGTTTAACAACACCGTCGAAGTAATCGACACCGCGATTGTTTCACCCTGTTTGTTCAGGCGTTCGGTACAGTAGGGTTCCAACACCTGATTCTGGCGCAACCGCACCAGCGATGCCTGCTCCTGAGCCTGCGCCTGCGCGGGAATACGCTCCGACACGTTCATGTTTAATGCCTGTGCTTCGCTCCAGCCGTACATTCTGGTTGCTGCCGGATTCCAGGCCAGCGTGCGCCCCTTCAGGTCTTGCAGGGTGATGGCATCATGCGCATCGCGTACCACCACGGCCAGTCGCAACAGTTCATTGGCTTTATGCAGGGCATCGCGGGTGCGCACGATCTCGGTAATATCAATAAACGACAGCACGGCGCCTTCAATGAAATTGTCGAGCGTGCGGTACGGCTGGATGCGCATGGTGTACCAGCTCCCGGATTTGGTTTGCACGGTGACTTCCTTGGCAATCAATGTGGACAATACGGTCTGCGTGTCGGCAACCAGCGTGTCATAAACGACCAGATTCGACACGATGTGGGCGACCGGTCGTCCGACGTCTGTCGTAATCAGATTGATGATGCTGCTGACTGCCGGCGTGAAGCGCAGAATGCACAACTGAAAGTCGACGAAAATCGTGCCGATGCCACTGCCGGCCAACAAATTGTTCATGTCATTGTTGGCGCGTGACAGGTCGGCAACCTTGTTCTGCAGTTCATTATTGACCGTGGTCAGTTCTTCATTGACCGACTGCAGCTCTTCCTTCGAGGTTTCCAGTTCCTCGTTGGTGGATTGCAGTTCCTCGTTAATGGATTGCATTTCTTCATTGGAGGACTTCAACTCTTCGTTGGAAGTTTCCAATTCCTCATGGGTATTTTGCAGATATTCATCTTTGGCACGCAATTCCTCGGTGAGCTGGGCAATACGCGATTCGATATCCGAATCCGCCAAGATGACCTCGGCCACCGGCAGCTCCCCGATCGTTACCGCGCCTGCGGGGGAATCGGTCGAACTCACTTTTTTAATTTCTTCCAGAATAACCAGATACAGATGCGAATTGGGTTGTGCTGCGTTGGGCGTATCAACCTGCGGCAGGGTTGAAGCAGAATCAGGAGCAGAATCGGGAGCAGAATCAGGAACAGAATCACGGGCCGAATCAGGAACAGTAACAGACCCAACCGCAACGTGCGCAGCATTGACGGGACAAATGGTTAATTTGACCATCGAATAATGCCCGTTGGTTTTGACCCGCAGCTCCGGACAGCGCACCACTTTTTTACTGGTGATTGTTTTCTGCAAGGCCAGAGACAGATCATGGCGCAGGCCTTCGCGCGCCATTTTCAAAATATTGCTGGTACCGACTTCACCTGGCGTGGGTTCCAGGTACATACCGGTACGGCCATGCAGATAAAGAATATTGCCCTGCCAGTTAACCAGCGCGGCCGCTGCGTTCAGTTGGTGCAGCAGTGCCTGTTCGGTCAATTCGCGCAGGGAGGGTTTGGTTGTAAATGGCATTTTTTTAGATCCTGAAAATTTGTTCAGTTCCAGCGCGGAGACCGGAGCAGGATAGCGACCGGAATAACCGGATCCAGTAACGTCATCACGTCGCTTAAAAACCTTGGCTTTGCGATCAAGCACGCCAAACAATTCGGCAAAATCGCCGATACCCTCTGAAGTACCCAGCATTAAAACCCCACCAGGATTGAGGGCATAGTGAAACAGCGGTATCAGTTTCTTTTGCAGTATGGTGCCAAGGTAAATCATCAGGTTGCGGCAACTGATCAGATCCAGTCTGGAGAACGGTGGATCCTTGATCACATTCTGTTCGGAAAATATCAGCATGTCGCGGATACTTTTTTGAATCCGATACGCCGTTCCGTCTGGTAATGCCGAAAAATAGTTGACCAGACGTTCCGGCGCGATATCTGCAGCAATACTGGCAGGATACACACCGGCCCTGGCAAAGGCAATTGCCCGGCTGTCGATATCGGTGGCGAACACCTGCACGGTGAAATGCTTCTTTAAAACCTGCATTTGCTCGGCCAGCAGAATCGCAATCGAATACGCCTCTTCACCTGTGGAACATCCGGTCGACCAGATGCGCAGCACGGAACCGGCCGGACTATTCTCAAACAGTTTCGGAATGATTTCTTTTTCCAGCACCTCAAAGACTTCCGGATCACGAAAGAAATTGGTGACGCCGATCAACAAGTCATGAAACAACGCTTCCGTTTCAGACGGGGTGTGCTGCAGATACCGGACATAGGTGTCTACATCTTCAATCTGATGCACCGCCATGCGCCGTTCGATGCGGCGATTGATGGTACTGGGTTTGTAGTTGGAAAAATCATGACCGACCTGGGAACGCAGCAGAATAAAAATTTTCTTGAGTGCACTCTCGGTTTTCGGTGCATCGTTGGTCTTGTTGCGCGGCAGTTTGCCAAAGGCATGCGTCGTGTACGCGATCAGTTGATGGGCCATTTCGGCCGGGGGCAGCACGTAATCGGCCAGCCCGTTGGCAATGACACTGCGTGGCATGCCTTCATAATCGCATGACTCCGGCAGCTGCGCCATGACCATGCCGCCTTCCCCCTTGATGGCCCGCACGCCCAAAGTGCCATCGCTGCCGGTGCCGGACAGGACGATACCGATGGCACATTCGTTTTGATCATGGGCCAGAGAACGAAAAAAGAAATCAATCGGCAGCCGCTGACCGCGTGGCGCCGACGGCTCCAGCAGGTTCAGGGTTCCATTCAAAAACGCCATGTCGTGATTGGGTCGAATGATATACACGCAGTTGGGTTTCACCAGCATGCCATCGTCAACTTCATAGACAGTCATGCGGGTACAGCGCCGAATCAGATCAGCCAGCAAGCTCTTGTGGTCGGGCGCCAGATGCTGCACCAAAACAAAGGCCATGCCAGGTTCGCCCAATGCTGACAGACCGGTAAAGAACGCTTCAAAAGCCGCAAGACCGCCGGCAGACGCACCAATACCGACTACGGGAAAGCTGGTATCACACGGAATGATTTCGGCAGGCGGTGTCGGGCTGGATTCGGAGGGAGTCGGATCGGACACGACGGACGGTTTCTGGATCGATCTTTTTGCTCGCACTGATTTCTCCATAGCCGTTGCTGGCAAGACGTTAAGTATATGCCATTTCAGCGGCTTTCCCTGCGCTTTTCGCCTGATCCGGTAAAAAACAACTATTGCGTGAAGTTTTCCGCGTCCGCATAACGCATCGACGCACTGGAGGCTTGCTCGGATGCCAGCATATGGATGAACGATTCGGATGAAATCGACTTGCTGAAGTAGAAGCCCTGCCCTTCTTCGCAATGCAAATCTTTTAAAAAGTTCAGCTGCTGCAGATTTTCAATGCCTTCTGCGACCACTTTGAGTCTGAGACTGTTGCCCATGCCGATTACGGCGCCGACAATGATGCCGCTGTCGGTCGAATCGCCCAGACCTTCAACAAACGACTGATCAATTTTAATGACATCAAGTGGAAACTGATTCAGGTAACTCAGGCTGGAATAGCCGGTACCAAAATCGTCGACTGCCAGCTGCAGGCCCAGACCTTTCAGTTCCTGCAGAATGAAGGCGCTCGATTTGGCATTATCCATCAAGACGCTTTCGGTAATTTCCAGTTGCAGCAGTGCGGCATCCAGACCGGTGTCTTCCAGAACAGAACGCACGCTGTTCAGAAAATCAGCCTGTCGAAACTCGAGCGCTGAGATATTCACGGATACTGAGACCGGAAAAGGCGAAGTGTCGTTCCATAGTTGAGCCTTGGTGCAGGCTTCGCGCAATACCCAACGACCGATAGGGACGATCAGACCGCATTCTTCCGCGATACTGACAAAACGAACCGGCAGAACCAGCTTGTCCGTTTGCCACTGCCAGCGCAACAATGCTTCAGCGCCGCAGATTTTTCCGGTATTCAGATTGATCTTCGGTTGATATTCCAGAATGAATTCATTACGCTCCAATGCCTGACGCAGATTGACTTCAACAAATTGGCGTTCAACGGCCCGGATATTCATTTCACTGTGAAAGAACTGGTAACGATTCTTACCGCTTTCTTTGGCGCAATACATTGCCGTATCAGCGTTTTTGAGCAATTCATCGGGGGTTATCCCGTCTGCGGGAAACAGGCTGATGCCGATGCTGGTGGTTATGTACAGATCACTGCCGTCAATGGAATGCGGTGCGGCCAGCGCAGAGCTGACTTTATCGGCAATCAGCGCGGCGTCCGAACCGAATTCCCCGCCGGACAGCAGAATGACAAACTCATCGCCACCCTGCCGACTCACCGTATCGGAGGCACGAATGCAATCCTGCAGACGATGGGACACCGACTGCAACAGACGGTCACCCATTGCATGGCCGAGTGAATCGTTGATATGTTTGAAATTATCCAGATCCAAAAACAGGATCGCGAGTTGCCCTTTATTGCGTCGGGACAGACTGATCGCCTGATCAATGCGGTCGTTGAGCAGGATCCGATTGGGAAGATTGGTCAGGAAATCATGTTGCGCCAGATGTTCCATTTTGTTGCTCAGGGCTTCGGCCCGGCTGACATCGTGGAACACAATGGCTGCGCCGGTAATGCGCCCTTCACGGTCGTGGATCGGTGATGCGGTGTCTTCAATGGCGGCCTCGCTGCCGTCTTTTCTGACCAGTACCGTGTTGGGTGGCAGATCAAAGGCGCGGTTTTTCTTCAAAACCAGTTCCACCGTATTGCGCTCGGAGAGTCGGGTCACGCCATTGATTACTTTGAACACCTCGGCAATATGGCGACCGTAAGCCTCTTCAATGGTCCAGCCGGTCAGGCTCTCCGAGGCAATATTCATGTAATCAATATTGCCGTCGCTGTCGGTACTGATTACGCCATCACTGATGGAATTGAGCGTAATTTCAGCTCTGGTTCTTTCTTTAAACAGCAGCTCTTCGATTTTTTTGCGCTGAATCACGCTGCGCAGCGATTGCGGAATCAACGTGTTCGCAAAATACCCTTTGGACAAAAATCCCTGTGCACCGCTCTGTACCGCCTGCATGGCCAGCGGCTCTTCTTCGTGCGCACTCAGAATTAAAATCGGGATTTGTGGCACCAGCGCATACAGTTGGCTGAACGTGTCCATGCCGGCGCTGTCGGCCAGAGTCAGATCAACCAGTATCAGATCCACGTCCCCGGTTTTCAGTCGCACCAGTGCCTGATCCAGACGGGCCAGCCATTCGGTCCTGAACGGGCCGTCGCGGGTCTGGCCAAGTACACTCACAAGAGTATCGGCATCGGTGCTGCTGCTGGTAAGAATCAGTATCTGGTTTTTCATTATTGACCCTGCATGGATTCCCTTAGGGATACTTGTTATTTGTTGCACCGTTCCAGCAGCCTGCGCTGGCTTCAGTCGATGCACAGACACAACCGGTCCTGCCTCCCGGCACGACCGGTCATCAGTTCCCGGGTGGACGCTGCTGTTTAATCGTCTTTTTTGATGCTCAAGTTATTTCTGACCGAAGTCACCCCTTCGGTATTTTTGGCAATCTGTACGGCACGTTCCTGCTGCTGCGCGCTCCTGACCGTACCGCTCAGAACCACTGCGCCGTGCGCATCCGTATCAACATGAACGTGAACCAGACTGCTCATCTTGTCGTCACCCAGTTTGGCTTTGATTTTGGTAGTAATGGCCGAGTCTTTGACAAACGTCAACGGATGCATGCGGTCTGAATCGGTTTCCTGGGCAATAACGGCGGTGGACAAGGACAGTGCGCCAAAAATTAAAAAGGCAGCGGTGAGATTGGATTTCATGATGATTCTTTCATTTATTGAGTTGGAGCATGAATAATCCATTTTTTGGCTGCTTTTATCTGTGCGTTGCCAAACATAGTGTTGCCGTAGGTTCATTTAATTGGATTTTTGGCGTTCAGCGGGAACAAAAGCTTTGTTATTGCCATTAATGCTGATATTGACCCGATGCGCCACTCCGTCATCCACCAGATGAATCACGCCGTCGACCTGCTCTATTCCGTCAACCAGCACAGTCCCGGGCAAGTCCTCGGCAAATTGTTGCGTCACCTCAATCAGATAAGGGGTATTGCGATAGCAGTAGTGAATTGAAAAGGTCGTCCATCCGGACGGTATACAGGGTCGGACCGACAGGATATCGCGTTCCCGGTGCAGTCCGAGCAGCGATTCGACGATCAGCCGGTACATCCAGCCGGCCGAACCGGTATACCAGGTCCAGCCGCCGCGGCCCTGATGCGGGGCCACTGCATAGACGTCGGCGGCCAGCACATACGGCTCGACCTTGTAGATACCGACATCATGCGCTGTTCTGGTGTGATTGAGCGGATTGATCAGGTCCAGCAATTCCCAGGCGCGTTTGGCGTCACCCATTTTGGCAAATGCCATGATCGTCCATATCGCTGCGTGGGTGTACTGGCCACCATTTTCGCGCACGCCCGGCGCATAACCCTTGATATAGCCGGGATTGAGGCCGGAATGGTCAAACGGCGGATCGAGCAGTTGAATCAGGCCGGCCTCATGTCGTACCAACCGCTGGGCCACCTGTTCCATTGCGGTTGCGCTGCGCGCCCTGTCACCGGCGCCGGACAACACAGCCCAGCTTTGTGAGAGCGAATCAATCTGGCATTCGGCATTGCTGATCGAACCAAGCGGCGTACCATCATCAAAATAGGCACGCCGATACCAGTTGCCGTCCCAGCCGTTGGCTTCGATCTTGCCCTGAATCTGCCCTGCCATGCGCACACATTCGTCGGAAAACGCCGCGTCATCGCGCAGTCTGGCCATCTCGGCAAACTGGGTCAATACATCAAACAGGAAAAATCCGAGCCAGACGCTCTCCCCTTTGCCACCCGAGCCGACCTTGTCCATACCGTCATTCCAGTCGCACGATCCGATCAGCGGCAAGCCGTGCACACCGAAGCGCAAGCCATGCCGGATGGCGCGCACACAATGTTCATACAGGGTGCCGGTTTTTGCCGAAACCAATGGCAAATCGTAATAGGAATCTTCATCAGCATTCACGGCGCGCCCTTCCAAAAACGGAATGACGGCATCCAGAATACCGGTGTCACCGGTGCATTTCACATAGCGACAGGTAGCCAGTGCCAGCCACAGATAATCGTCCGAACAATGGGTGCGCACACCGCGTCCCAACGGCGGATGCCACCAGTGCATGACATCGCCTTCCACGAACTGGTGCGCTGCCGATACCAGGATATGTTCGCGCGTCAGGTGCGGTTCCGTGTGCACCATGGCCATCACGTCCTGCAACTGGTCGCGAAACCCGAATGCACCGCCCGACTGATAAAACCCGCTGCGCGCCCATAGCCGACAGGCAATGACCTGGTACATCAGCCAGCCATTGGTCAGCAGATTCAATGCCGGGTCCGGTGTCTCGATTTGTATTGCACCCAGAGTACGCTGCCAGTAGGCGGTGGCCGCCAGCAGGGCCCGCGCCGCACCGGCTGCACCGCGGTAACGCGACACCAGACTGCTGACATCGGCACTGCGCCGTCCGGCCACCCCCAGCATAAATACAATTTCCCGTTCCTGTCCGCTGCCCAGTTCAAACGGTACCTGCAGCGCCGCACACGGATCCATGCCGGCGCCGACCTTGCCATTCAGGCGGGTACGTCGTAACGCGGCCGGGTTGGCCAGCGTGCCGTTGCGGCCCATGAATTCAACCCGGTCGCCGCTGATACTGCGATTGGCCGCGTCCACGTCAAAGAAAGCGATCCGGTCGGCGAATTCGGTGTTGTAGGCATTGTGGGCAAAAATCGCGCCGTTGACCGGGTCGGATTCAGTGACAATATGCATGGCCGATTTCGATTGCAGGTCAGCCAGCACCCATTCCACATAACCGGTAGCTGACAGTTTGCGGGCGCCACCCGAATCATTGCGTACTTTTAATACCGAATATTTGATGGCGGCATCGAGCGCCACGTACACCCAGAGTTCGGAATGAATACCCTCTTCGCTGTGCTCGAATACGCTGTAGCCATAACCATGCCGCGTGGTGTACGGTCCGTCACCGCGGCACGGCAACGGGGTCGGTGACCAGAAATGACCGGTTTCTTCGTCGCGCAGATAAAACGCCTCGCCACAACTGTCCGAGACCGCATCGTTTTTCCAGGGGGTCAGGCGAAATTCATGGGAATTCTCGCTCCAGGTGTAGGCCTGTCCGCTTTCCGAGATGACGGTACCGAACAGCGGATTGGCCAAGACGTTGACCCAGGGCGCCGGGGTAACGTTGGCCGAATCGGTGCCGATCCGGTATTCGCGGCCATCCGCTGTAAAGCCACCCAGTCCGTTGTACAGTTGCAGATCGGGTTTGATGTAAGGAAGCGATTTCTGTTCCGGCGCTGCACGCAATTTAGCCGGCACCAACAGCGGTGCGCGCAAATCCGGCGTACCACGACGGTTGAGCTGTTCGGCCAGCGTACCGCGCGAATCGCACAGGACCACGCGCGAGACCGATTGCAGCAGGATCCGGTCTTCCAGCGACATCTGGTCGGCCAGCCGCACGAATATACCGCCCGGCCGGTCAATCGACTGCGCTTCAATGCCGGAGGCGATCATGCTCAGAATCTGCTCCTGCATCACCTGCCGGTAACTGGCGTGATCTTCATTCCAGATCACCAGATCCACGGCCAGACCTTTCAGGCGCCAGTAGGAATGCGCCTGCACCATCTGGCGCACCAGATCAATGTTGTCCATGCTTTTAATCTGGACCAGAACGATCGGCAGGTCACCGGAAATCGCATAACTCCACAGCCCGGACTGGCCGCGCCGGTTTTTCAGCAAAATACTGGCTTCAGCGCGCAACTGGTCGTTCATATAAATGACCGAGCCGGCCAGTCTTGCGTACAACTGGGCGTCGGCTTCGCTGGCATTCCACTGCTGCAACACCACCTGACTATGGGTCCACGCCAGTTCAAACACCCGGTCGGCCAGAAACCGGTCTTGGTACTTGTTGATCAGTTGCAGGGCATCGGCCCGATTTTCCGACGCGCCGATCACAAAATCGACCACGGCAGTCTGCTGCGGAGCGAGCCGGATCTGAAAGCGGATCGACGCAATCGGATCCAGTACCGAACCCTGGCTGCCCGACAGCAGGCCGCATACGCGCATGGCGTCCGGTGCGGCAGTCGAGTTGCCGCGACCGAGGAACCGCGACCGGTCCGTTTCAAACGAGACCTGGGTGATTTCTTCGCCGTGCGCCACCATCAGGGTGAACATGCAGGGCAGTTTTTCCTCAGCGGATCGTGGTCGGCGCGAACACAGGATTGCTTTTTGCGCCTCAAGGATTTCGGTCTGCACAAACATATTGCTGAACGCAGGATGGGCCGCGTCGGCAGCGGCACTGGCCAGAACGACTTCGGCATAACTGGTCAGCTCGATGGTTCTGGCAGAACTTGAGCGGTTGGTTACATGGGTGCGACGCATTTCGATATCGTCTTCCGGCGAAACCACGATTTCGGTATGCATCTCGATGTCATGGTCGCGACGCCGGTATTCGGCCCGCCCTTCCGAAAAAATGACTTCGTAACTGTCCGGACGCACCATCGTGGGCTGATAGGTGGTGGACCAGAACTGGTTGGCCTCGCAGTCCCGCACGTAACAGAACGCCCCCCAGTTGTCGCTGGCACCATCTTCATGCCAGCGCGTTAAGGTCAGTTCTTTCCAGCGACTGCTGCTGCCGCCGGAATTGGTCATCATCAGGTTGTAGCGGCCATTCGACAGCAACTGCACTTCCGGGATACGCGTGTCATGCCGGGTGATGATACGTAACGGCATACTTTGCTCGTTGTTGCCGGTACGGACATCGGCCAGTTCGATGGTGTTCGAATAATAGGCCGAGGCTTTGGGTATTTTTTCGTGCAACAGCAGCATGGTGGCCTGAAACAGCGGATCGGATTCAAAACGCTTCTGCATCGGCTTGTCCAGCAGATAATACGACAGCGACAAGAGACTCATGCCCTGATGATGGGCCATAAACGACTGAATCAGCGCGTACGGTTGGCCGCGCTGCAGACGCGAGGTGGTGTAATCGATGGCTTCATAGAGGCCGTGACGGCCTTCAAAGCCGTCCCTGGCCAGTCGCTCCAGATTGCTGCAGGCCGCCAGCGGATCGACCATTAACGCCATCAGCGTGGCATACGGTGCTATAACCAGATCATCACCCAGACCGCGTTTCAAACCGAGGCCGGGTACACCGAAGGCGCGATACTGATAATTCAGACTGGCATCAAAGGTATTGAAGCCGGATTCGGACACGCCCCACGGCACATCGCACTGCACGCCGTAATCGATCTGACGCTGCACCACCGAACGGTAGGTCTGATCCAGCAGCGTGTTGTCAAAGGTAGGCATGACCAGCAACGGCATCAGATATTCAAACATCGAGCCGCTCCAGGACAGCAGGATCGGATCACCGCCTGCAATGGTCAGTTGCCTGCCGAGTGCAAACCAGCTTTCCTGCGGCAACTGTCCCAGCGCTATCATGACAAAGGTGCACAGGCGCGCCTCGGAAGCGAGCAGATCGTAACAGCTGCTGTCGCAGCGCTGTTCCGACATCGCATACCCGATCGACAGCAAATGGGTTTTCTGGTCGTACAGAAAACTGTAATCCATTTGCGCGAATTCGCCGGCCAGCATGGCCTGATTCTCCAGCTTGCGGATCAGCGCGGCGGCGCGCTGACTGCCCAAAGACAGCATGAAGCCGAGTCCCTGCGCGGCTTCACTGGTCGATTCATTATCTGCGTCGACTGCAACCGTTTCACTGCCATGCCACAACGCCGCGAGTTCTGCCAGTTCAGCCAGGGTCGGAATGGCGTCTATTCTCGCGTACAGTGCGTTGCCAGGCTGCCCGGTCAGCGCGTCAGGCATAGTGCACCACGGCGCCAGAAACAGCAATTCGTCACGCATGGCGCGGCACTGGCGCGCCAGTGCGCCGGTCCACCAGCGCAGTTCTTCACCGGCGCCTGGATTGTGCGCGGCTTCCAGCTGTTCGGCTGACTGCGTCAGGTTTTGCAGCCAGACACTGGTCTGATTGAGTGAAATCAACGGCAGTGCCTGATTCAGCACATTCCGAAATGGCAGCAGACCGTTCTGTGCATCGGCAGCAGTCAGGCCGTAGACAATTTGAAAGGTATCGGTCAGCCCGGAAATCAGTCCGGGGTGGACGATCGGTTGCTGAATCAACAGCAACAACCCGGGCCGCAGCGTCAGCAGATGTCCGGCCAGATTGCCGCTGTCGACCGTCGAGATATACATCGGCAGCAGCGGTTGCAGGGTTAGCGTGTCATACCAGTTATAGAAATGGCCGCGATGCCGTTCCATCTGCGCCATGCTCTCAAAACTGCGCTCGCAGCGCTCGAGCAACTGACTTAACGACAGATAGGCAAAATCATATGCCGTCAGATTGGCCAGCAATCCAAGACCGATATTGGTGGGGGAAGTCCGGTGTGCGATGGCAGCAACCGGGCGTTCCTGCATGTTATCCGGCGGCAGCCAATGATCTTCGTCGCCCACCAGGACTTCATAATAGGACCAAATTTTTCGCGCCAGCCGGCGCAGATACACCGTCTGGAGCGGTTCGAGTTTTGTTTCAGCGCGTACCAGCGGTTTGCTGATCGCCCAGGCAATCAGAGGCGCCAGCAGCCAGACCAGCAGAAACGGCATGGCCGCGGGCAAGGCATGCTGATGGAGCCTGAGCAGCACCACAAACAGGCTGCATGACAGCACCGGCGCGAACCACATGATTCTGAACGAGCTGGCCAATGGATGGTCCGGGTCATCATTGTGCTGGGCCGAAGGCACCCACTCCAATAAATGCCGGTGACTGATCAGCATGCGCCACAATGCCAGCCCGATCGCGTTCATGCTGTAGCAGGCTTCGTAGGGCAAAAATACCAGTACCAGCGCCGCATGGAACAGATGCTGGCGGGTGGAACGCAACGAGGCATTCAAATGCTGCAATACCAGAATATCATTCGATTTGCGCATCAGATCCAGCAGCGACGTGATCAGTGGCGGAATCAGCAGCATGGCGCACACAACACAGGTCCAAAACCATGGCACCGGCGAAATCAGCCAGCCGCACACCAGCAGCAGCACCAGACTGGTCGATACCAGACTGCGGCGCAGGTTATCCAGCAGCTTCCAGCGCGACAGGCCGGACAGCGGATTGACCTTGCCGTCCAGAGCGGTCTTTTTGGTCAGCCACGGCAGTAACTGCCAGTCCCCGCGGATCCAGCGATGGCGGCGCGTGGCATCACTGCGATAGCTTTTGGGATATTCCTCAAACACGTGCACATCTGAAATCAGGCCGCAGCGCGCATAACAGCCTTCCAGCAGATCGTGACTCAGAATCTGATTGTCAGAAAATCGTTGCGACAGCACCTGTTCAAAGGCGTCAACGTTGTAAATGCCCTTGCCAATGTAGGAGCCTTCCCGAAAAATATCCTGATACACGTCCGACGCGGCCTGCGTATACGGATCAATGCCGATATCGCCGCTGTTGAGACGCTGATAGATCGAGGCATGCGATGCCGGCAGGCTGGCCGAGACACGCGGCTGCAGAATGCCGTAGCCGCTTGCAATACGCTGTGTCTGGCTGTCAAAACAGGCCTGATTGAGCGGATGGGCAATCGTCGCAATCATCTGCCGCGCCGATTCACGACCAAGCTGGGTATCGGTGTCAAGCGTAATGACGTATTTTACTTGGCGAAGCTGGCCGGTATCACCGGCGGTGACACTGAACGAGCAGTCCGACAGTTCCGTACTTTGGCGCAGAAAGCGATTCAGTGCTGCCAGCTTGCCGCGCTTGCGCTCGAAGCCCATCCAGCAAGTTTCCTGCGCATTCCAGACCCGCGAGCGATGCAACAGAAAAAACCGGTGTTGTCCGGCGTGACCATATTTTTCATTCAAAGCGGTGATTCGTTGCTGCACCTGTTCCAGCAACGCGGCGTCAGTCGGTAATGTCTCGCTTGGTGCATCCAGAAAGTCCGTCAACAGGCAATAAAAAATATGTTCGTCCTGATTGGCCAGAAAACGCACTTCCAGCGCTTCACATAAATGGTCGATCCCTTCCGGGGACACCAGCATGGTTGGGACCGTGACCAGCGTCTTGCACTCTGGCGGGATGCCTTTGGAATAATCCATGCGCGGTAACGGATGGGGCGTGACGATGATCGTCACGGCCCAGTTCACCAGACTGACCGCCAGCTGGCCGACGCCACCCATGGAAAGAAATACCAGCACAATGAATTGCCAGTCGCGCTCGGCGTCGATGTGCGACCGGGCAAAAATGCCGGTCAGAGTCAGCAGAGAGAGCAAGCCGATTGCGCCAAGATACACCGGCAACGGTGACTTTTTGCAGAAATTGCACACTGCCTGAGAACGGCTGACCTGCACTGCCATATCCCGTTCCAGTTCCGGCAGTCCGTCACCGACCAGAAAGTGACCGACATGGGCGCTGTGCCGATGCAGCCCGAATTCGCTGCCGGCCTGCTCGGCCAGAAACAGGGCATGGCGTGCCACTTCCACTTCACTGAGCTGGCTGCGCCGGCTGATGCTTTCCACCACATGGCGGTAGCGATCACGGGATTTGAAATCCATTTTGGCGTACGCCAGGACCGGATCACGACACAGGACTTTTTCCACTTCGCTGTTGGTTTCAACGAATTCGCGCCAGTCCATTTTGCCGAGCAGACGCAGACTGCCGATGCTGTTGGCGATGGAAACCTGATCGGCGGCCTTTTGCTGACCTTCGATCTGCACCAGCAGTTCCACGGTCAGACCGATTTCAGACAGACGCGGCGCAATCCAGGTCAGTGGCAGGCTCAAAGCCGGACCCTGGCCCTGCAGTCGGCGCGCCAGTTCGGCCACGAACGATCCCACCATGGGCGGATCGGAGCGGGCCATGTCGGCCACCAGCAAGATCAGTTTGCTCGGATCTTTGTCGACGATCTCCACCATCTGATCGGCCCAGAAATCGGCCAGATTGCTGTTGATCCGGTTGGCCATCAAATGAGCCGCAACCCGGCGCAGGTTTTCAATCAGTGCCAGTCGCAGCATGATCGGAATGGCCCACAACTCTCCCAGCGTCAGGGCAGTTACCTGCTGATAGGATGCGACGAAACGCGCCAGACCTTCGGGATCAATCCTGCCGTCGCCGTGCGAAATAGTCTGCAGAGCAATGTCGTAGACACGCGGATCGGCCGCATTGCCAATCAGTCGTGGCAATTTTTTGCTGTAGCCCTTGGGCAAATGGCGGCGGGCGGTACGGATCTGTTCTTCGATCAGATAAAAATTATCCAGCAGCCATTCGGCCGCCGGACTGATCTGGCGGCCTTCTTTGAGTGCCACGGTCAGCAGATTGCAGGCCTGACTCAACACAATTTCATTGTCGTCCAGGCGATCCAGCAGCAAATCTCTGGCCTTGCCGGCCTGAATCTGATGCGCACGTGCCAATACCTTGCCATGCTCTTCCATCTGCACCACACCAAACAGTTCCGCACGCAGAGGGGATTCACTCTCGTCATACTGACCCTGCAGGATGGTTTTGCGTTTGTACCCGGTCAGACTGTGCAGACCGTTCAGGACGTATTTACTGAGCATGTTCAAAGGGTGCGTCGCTTTCTTGTCTGCGGATTCGGGCAGTCATCGCTTCTGACACCGTCATTCCCACCTGCGCGAGAATGACGGTGTTGCGAAACGGTGTTGCCGGGCAAGAAATTATGTTAGTTGGACAGGTGAAAAATGACAGTGCGCCAGCGAACAGACCAACCCGGCTGAAGCAGACATTCTTGCTCAGATCACTGTCAGGGAGAGCTGAAATGCAGCTGGGAATAATAGGACTGGGCCGCATGGGTGGCAACATGGTGAAGCGGCTCGCCAGCGGGGAGCACCACTGCGTGGTATTTGACCGGCACCGCGGTGCGATTGACGCTCTGACCGGCCCCGGCATCAGCGCTTCGAACTCGATACAGCATCTGGTCAGTCAGCTGGAACGGCCACGCAGCGTCTGGCTCATGGTCCCGGCTGCCAACGTGGACCAAACCCTGGCAGCATTGGTCAGGCATCTGGAACCGGGGGACATCATCATTGACGGCGGCAATTCGCATTATCACGACGATATACGGCGCGGTGCAGAATTAAAAACCAGGCAACTGCATTTTGTGGACGTGGGCACCAGTGGTGGGGTGGCAGGTCTGCAGCGCGGTTACTGTCTGATGGCTGGCGGAGACAAAAGGACGGTGGATTATCTGTCGCCCCTGTTTGCCACCCTCGCCCCAGGCGCCGATGGTGTTGCGATGACACCCGGACGCGACAAGCCATTCAGCAGCGCCGATCAGGGCTATCTGTATTGCGGAGCGCAGGGCGCCGGGCATTTTGTAAAAATGGTGCATAACGGCATCGAGTACGGTCTGATGGCAGCCTATGCGGAAGGCTTGAATATTTTGCGCCATGCCAATGTTGGCAACCTCATGGCGCACGCAGAAGCGGATGCCGAAACCACACCGCTGCGCCATCCGGAACATTTTCAATATGAATTCGATTTATCGGAAATTACCGAATTATGGCGGCGCGGCAGTGTCATCAGTTCCTGGCTGCTCGATATGACGGCAGCAGCGCTGCTGAATGATGCGCAACTGGACAACTACGCCGGACGGGTATCCGATTCGGGCGAAGGCCGCTGGACCCTGAATGCCGCCATTGATGAAGCGGTACCAACTCCGGTGCTCGGCGCTGCGCTGTATGAACGGTTCAGTTCGCGCGGCAATGCTGATTTTGCGGACAAGGTGCTGTCGGCAATGCGTCACGGCTTTGGCGGTCACGTTGAAAAAACAGATCCGTCGCTGCCGCTGCCGCCATGATCATCAGTCCGCTTGCAGGTCATCCTGCACCATGTGAAATACTGGTCGACGTGCCACGACTGGTATCGGCTTACTTTACCAATATGCCGGACCCGGGCGTCCCTGCAGAATGCGTCGCATTTGGTACTTCCGGACATCGCGGCACGTCCTTGAGCAGCAGTTTCAACGAACATCACGTCCTTGCCATCACCCAGGCCATTTGCGAATATCGTGCCGCGCAACACATTACCGGACCGGTGTTTATCGGTATCGATACCCACGCCCTGTCCGTGCCGGCCTGTGCCAGCGCAGTCGAAGTGTTTGCTGCAAACGGTGTCGACGTGCTGCTGGCACCGGATGATGAACCCACGCCGACCCCGGCAGTATCGCTGGCGATCCTGCATTTTAATCGTCAGCGCCGCTTCGGGCTGGCTGACGGTGTCGTCATCACCCCGTCACACAATCCGCCGGAATACGGCGGCTTCAAATACAACCCGCCCCACGGCGGACCGGCGGAAACGGTCATCACGGAGGCAATACAATTGCGCGCCAATGCCCTGCTGACTGCCAATCTGTCCGGCGTACGACGCATGCCGTTTCCCAAGGCGCGCCTTGCGCCCACCACCCAGCGCTATGATTTTATGGGCAACTATGTCAATCAACTCGATCAAGTCATTGATTTCGACGTGATTCGCGGCGCCGGCTTGCGCATTGGGGTCGATCCGATGGGCGGCGCCGGCTTGCGCATTGGGGTCGATCCGATGGGCGGCGCCGGCGTGCATTACTGGCATCGCATCGGAACAACGTTCCAGTTAAACCTGCAGGTGGTCAGTGAACTGGTGGATCCGACTTTCCGCTTTATGAGCCTCGACTGGGACGGCAAGATCCGCATGGATCCGTCCTCCAGTTATGCCATGCAGCGTCTGATCGGGTTGCGCCAGGATTACGATATTGCGTTTGCCTGCGATACCGATCATGACCGGCACGGCATCGTTACGCCTTCTGCGGGTCTGCAGGAAACGAATCACTATCTGAGCGTGGCGATCAACTATCTGTTTGCACACCGGCCCGACTGGCCACTCAATGCCGGCATCGGCACGACCGTGGTCACCACACAGATGCTGGCCCGGGTTGGCGCCAGACTGGGACGCAAACTGCTGGACATGCCGGTTGGTTTTAAATGGTTTGTGGCCGGTTTGCGTAACGGCACACTGGGATTTGCCGGTGAAGAAAGTGCCGGCGCGACCTTTTTACGCCGCAATGGCACGCCCTGGACCACCGATAAGGACGGCATGGTCGCAGGTCTGTTGGCCGCCGAAATGACGGCCAGAACCGGGCGTGATCCGGCACAGGAATATCAACGCCTGGCCGCGCAGCTTGGTACACCGGTGTCGCGCCGTGACGAAGCTGCCGCCACACCGGAACAGAAAATAAAACTGGCAGCCCTGTCCGCAGATCAGGTCACGTCAAGCCAACTTGCCGGTCAACCGATCACCGGCATCATTACTCGTGCATCTGGCAATGATGCGCCGATCGGCGGCATCAAAGTCTCCAGCCGCGATGGCTGGTTTGCGGCGCGACCATCCGGCACGGAGGCGCTGTATAAAATTTATGCGGAAAGTTTTTCAGGTGAGGATCATCTGGAAGCCATCATCCGTGAGGCACGACAGATCGTGGAAGCGGCAATCGGCTGATCGAGCAATCCCGGTCAGCCACTGAGCAGGTCTGTGACCGGGTTGCAATCACATCGTTGTCAGTCATGACCATGATGGTCATGACCATAGTGATCATGGTGATCACCCCAACGGTTGTCGTCATAACCCCGTTCATGCCAGTCATGGTGTTCACGCCAGTCATGGTGTTCCCGCCACTCATGTTCCCGCCATGTCGGCTGATAACCATAGTAATAACCGGAGTTGCCATAGTCGACAACCGGACGTGGCTGAACGTAGACCGGTGCGGGTTGAACATACACCGGCGCCGGCGCAATCCAGATCGGCAACGGCACCCCGATACTCAGGTCCCAGTGTACCGGTCCGGCTTCGGCACTTGCGGTGCACAGCAACAGTGCTGCGCTGGTCAGTGTGGCTGCCAGCAAAGATAGACTTTTTTTCATGATTTGCTCCCCTTGTTGT
>Ga0209067_10000610_pt1 | contig 22544 bp, 11 predicted proteins | sample ColStrG_CSR_2013_FD_187199 | JGI IMG/M metagenome (GOLD analysis project Ga0209067, IMG submission 187199) | Freshwater sediment microbial communities in response to fracking from Pennsylvania, USA - Cold Stream Run_MetaG_CSR_2013 (SPAdes)... | ecosystem: Environmental > Aquatic > Freshwater >...
ACAATCTTCTTGGTACTTGGAAATTTTGCCCCGTCATTCGAAAGACGCCAGCCCTTCTGAAAGCGCTAGAACCAGACTTCGGAAAGATGATCGCCGATCTTACGAAAACATTTCCCCCGCAGATCTTCCACCGCGCCGTTAACTACCTCTACAAGAAGGAAACCAAATCCTCCTACCAGATTGAGCGGGAGGAACCGTCACCGGACCGGATGGAACGCTTTGTCGCTATCCTTGAGAAGGCAGGAGAAAAAATCACCGAAGTGCTGCTAAGCGAGAAAAATCTGACCTCTATTCAAAACACCATTGTAGACCCGCGGTTCGCGGTTGCCGGGTACCGGAACGATCAGAACTTTATCAGCAGTACCAACTATAACTTCAAGGAGGTTTACCATTACATATGCCCCCCGCCGGAAGTGGTGGCCTCCCTCATGGAAGGACTGCAAGCTATGGCCATCAAGAATGAACCAGCCCATCCCGTAGTTCAAGCAGCGGCGACGGCGTTTGGCTTTGTTTTTACCCACCCCTTCGATGATGGAAACGGTCGTATCCACCGCTTTCTTATCCATGACTTCCTTATCCGTGGAAAGATCGTTGACAAAGGAATGATTATCCCGGTGTCGGCACATATGGTAAATCATATACGCGATTACGACAAGATCCTGGAGAACTATTCAAAGCCGCTCATGAAACGTGTGCGATTCAAAGTCCACGAGAATCAATCAGTCACTATAACCAATCCGCAAGACGTTGAAGGATATTTTCGCTATCCCGACTACACCGATCAAAGTACATACTTAGCCTCTATCATTCATAGCACAATTGCAGAAGACATTTTCCAGGAGATGGACTTCCTTCAAAAGTATGATGAGATCAAGTCCGCCATACAACAGATCGTCGATATACCGGACCGGACTATTGGGCAACTTATAAAAGTCATTCACAACAATGGTGGGACAGTGTCCAAACGGAAACGAGATAAATTCGATAAGCTGACCGATGCTGAAATTGAAAAGATTGAGAAAGCGTTCCAGGAAATATTTCTCAACGCTGATTCTAACGACAATAAGAAGGTCTAAAAGGGCAGTGCACTATGACTTGAGCGAAGGCAGTTCTGGTAAATGACTTTAACAAATTTCAATTGAACCGAGGTTAACAACTTTATTCAAAAGACTGGTAAACGACATTAGCCTAATGGTACATTTTTGTGATGCCCGCGACCAAAAAACTCCTGAACTAGTTCCAAAAACTCCCAAACTAGCGGAAAAATGTCCCGGATTTTAGCGCTAAAAAATTTAGTATTTTCGGAAGTAAAATAGGCTGTGATTCCATGCGGGATCACAGAATGTGCCTCAGGAAGTATTTCCTGGGGCATTTTTATTTTATAACTCACGGGAAATAGGGGTGGATTGATGTAAAATGAGGTAGAATTTAGAAGAACAGATAAACCTCCCCTGCAACGTCTATGACCTTTCTGTAACACGTTGTACGGAAATCCGACATTACTGATTTTCAGTCTATTATAATTATAATTATAAGCATAACGTTGCCTTCTGAATTTGCGATCGGAAATTCATTACACTTATTAAACAAATACTAAACTAATGGGTAAAGAATATCCTGCAACGTCTACGAACTTCTTTCAAAGTAGCGTTCGGATTTCCAAGATACTACGGTGGTCAACGCTGCAGGACAGACTTGGTTAATGTCCCGGATTCTCCACAAACGCTGTGGTGGCGGATATTTTTTAAAATTTATTAGTTTTCATCCCAGCAATGACGAGAGCTATCCCGCTGTACGCAAGAGCCAAACAGGCACTGGCAATTTCGCTTCCCAAATATTGTAGGGGGGACTCGACCATCCGGGGTATATGGAGAATGATGAACCATGTGAAAATCATTGTGCCTAAAAGTGTGGCCGTCAGCCCGCGCTTGAAATTGAAAATAATTGCAACCCCGGAACCAAACAACGCTACGCCAGTAAAATATAGCCAGAACAAATGGTATGGTATCCATGAGGGGACGTAGTCTGCCGATTCTTTCGCATAGAGAAAATGGTCGATGGAATAGCTAATGATGGTGATTGAATACATTGTGGTTCCAAGAGGGATCAGCTTCCCTAACAACTTGAGGATGGGTCTTTCCACGATTTCAGCAAAACAGCCAGCAATTACAAACGCCCCGCTGGCCAAGGTCAATTCTTTCGCAGCATTCTCCCAGTCACCAAAAACAATATAATTTTTGCTTACGAAAAGTTGATAGGGGATGAAGTAAAAACAGAATATGCAGAGAAGCGTAGATCCGAGAAAAAGAGAAACTGATTTGGCATTTGTTTTAAAAGTAATACAGGCCCCAGCCAAAAGAAGCAACACGCCAAAAACTGGAGCTAGCACCCCAAGCCCCGGAATCCAGGAATGTTTTTGTGGAATCATCATGTAAGGGAAATCTCGATAATAAATTGTCAGCACTCCAATAACAATTATGGCTAAGCTGTAAAAAGTGCGACCGACGTAAGACAGATTCCTCATATTTTGATCCTTCAAGATAAACAAAATGAGGCATCATCTATTGCTCGCCCTGGGCTGAACGGATCAACCGTCCATTCATTTCTTAAACTATCTGCCGGATTGGCTATGGCTGCTTTAACAGTCCAATAATTCAGCGTAACCAAGGTCGAGGAATAATTCTTAGCATGGCGTTACTTTTTGACTTGCAGTGAGAAATTCATTAAATTTGTTAAACAAATAATAAAGTAATGGGTAAAGAATACCTAGGGGAATTAGAGGAGTTAATTTTAACGATGGTAGGCCTTTTACAGGAGGACGCTTATGGCAATGCCATTATTAAAGAGATAAGAGAACAAGTAAACAGGAATGTGAGCCTTGCTGCGGCCCATGTGACACTGTACCGTCTGGAAGGGAAAGGATATATAAAATCGCATGTTGGAGGAGCTACGAAAACGAGAGGGGGCAGAAGGAAAAGAATTTTCACAATAACTAGTGCAGGGCTTTCAGTTTTGAGAGCGATGAAAGAAGACAGGATAAAGTTATGGAAACTAGTGCCACAGTTGAGATCAAACTAAAAAGAGTATGGATGAAATAATAAAATCTTATCCGCAGCGGTTAGCCCTTCTTCTTCTTAAGTGGTTTTGCCCTGGAAGCTTATTTGAAACCATAGAAGGCGACTTGATTGAACAATACGAAATAGACACACGAGAAGTCGGAGAGCGAAGGGCAAAGAGGAGACTAATCTGGAATTCATTGAAATTTTTCCGGCCAGGAATTATTTCAGAGTATAAGTTTCGCTTCACAGCTCGAAAACCTGATTTCATAAAAATTCGCACCATAAACTTTAAAAACGCAAATAATTTGACTGGCTGGATTGTATTTGGTATTGCATTGACTACCTACTCCTTGACCGTTGAAGAGACAGCCAGTTTTTGGGATTGTACAGAATTTATTGCCTCATCTTACAAATTACAGGTACCCCATCCACCGGGTGCACCACTTTTTTTATTACTTGGTCGTTTCTTTTCATTTTTTGCCTTTGGCGATCATACCAAGGTAGCTTATGCCGTGAATATGCTCAGCGCTATAGCGAGCGCATTTACTATTCTATTTCTATTTTGGTCAATTGTCCTTTTTGGAAGAAAGTTGATTGATGCATCTAAGTCAGTGTTGCTTTTGGAAGAGAAAAAATGGCTTCTCCTTATTTCAGGAGTAGTAGGATCGCTAGCTTACGCGTTTTCAGATTCTTTTTGGTTTTCAGCCGTGGAGGCAGAAGTCTATGCGATGTCTTCACTTTCAACAGCCGTTGTAGTATGGTGTATTTTGAAATGGGATTCTATAGAAGAGGAGAGTAAGGCAAGTCGGTGGCTGATTCTCATCGCCTACATCGTAGGCCTTTCCATTGGAGTCCACTTACTTAACCTTTTAACATTACCAGCTCTCGCTCTTGTCTATTATTTTAAAAAATTTAAACCTAGTAAATGGGGAATTCTTTGTGCTCTGATAGTAAGCGGAGTGCTCGTTTTATTCATAAATGATCTCATCATTCCCGGCCTTCCGACGTTGGCGGGGTATTTCGAATTATTTTTTGTCAATACAGTAGGTCTATTCTTTGGTTCAGGGGCAATAGTTTTTGCATTGACTTTAATTTCGGTTTTAGTTTATGCAATTAGAATTACGCAAAAGAGAAATTTTGCACTCCTGAATACTTTCTTCCTGGCGTTCACTTTTATTCTGCTTGGATATGGATCTTATACCACGGTTATTATCCGGTCAAACTTTAACACGCCAATCAACGAGGGTGCGCCAAAAGATGTAATGAGTTTTGTGAGCTACCTGAAGAGAGAGCAATATGGAAGCCGACCCCTACTATTTGGTCCTTACTTTACTGCCGATCCGATTGGAATAAAATATGGGGCGCCGACTTATGTGAAAGGAAAGGACCGGTACGAAGTTGGCGGACGGAGACTCAGTTTGGAGTATAGTCGCCAAGATGAAACGATTTTACCGAGAGCATGGAATCCGGATTTTGCAGACGACTATAAATCTATTATCGGACTTCAAGCGGGGCAAAGACCCAACTTTACGCAGAACATGTATTATATGTTCAAGCACCAAATCGGTACCATGTACATGAGATACCTCATGTGGAATTTTGCTGGCAGAGAAAGTGATGAGCAGGGAGCAGATTGGTTCAGACCGACACACTGGTTTAAAAAATTGCCCACAACGATGGCAGCTAATGCTGCGAGAAATAATTATTTCATGATCCCCTTTATTCTAGGACTGATTGGAATGTTTTATCAGTACGTAAAGGACACCAGAAACTTTTATGTTCTGGGGTTATTGTTTCTCATGCTTGGGGTTGCAATTGTAGTTTATTTGAACTCACCACCAACCGAACCCCGTGAAAGAGATTACATCTATGTTGGATCTTATTATGCTTTTTCGTTTTGGATTGGCATGGCAATGATTGCGATCGCAGATACTTTTAATAGAACCGTCAAAAACAGAAAGGTGCTTCTAATTGCAACTTCAATTATTGGATTGGCGGCACCGACTATTATGGTGATGCAAGGCTGGGACGATCATGATCGATCAAACCGTTTCTTTTCCGTGGACTCAGCGGCGAACACGTTAAACTCCTGTGATCCCAATGGAATCCTTTTTACAGGAGGCGACAATGATACATTTCCGCTGTGGTATGCTCAAGAAACTGAGGATTGCCATAATGATATGCGCGTTCTGGTGTTGAGCTATTGCAATTCAGATTGGTACATTGATCAGACAACCCAGCAAGAAAATCAATCAAAGCCATTTTCCTATACGGTAGGTGCAAAGGAATACAAGCGGATCGGAGATTATTTATCCTATTCTGATTTGAAGATTAACACTATCGATGCAAAACAGTACCTGGAGCTGCTAGCTAAAAATCATCCGGGCTTAACTAATGGCGACCAGAAAATAATTCCCAGTAAAATCATTACTATCGATATTGATGAAAAGCAGATCCTAGCCAAAGGAATAATTCCTAAAGGAATGGAAGGCTTCCTTGTGAAGCAGATGCAGCTCAAATTATTGAAGAACGTTTTAGAGAAACGGGACCTTGTTTTTCTGGACCTACTGGTAACCACAAACTGGGAGAGACCCATCTATCTCAATCCAACCTCCATGGCCCAACTGAATGTCGATCTCAAACCATATGCTGTTCAAGAGGGAAATGTTTATAGGATTTTGCCTGTAAAGAATCCTCGAACTGATCGTGATTATTTGGTTAACACGGAAAAAGGATATGAATTGATGATTGATCAATTTAAATATCGTGGGCTGGATGACTCAACTATATATTATACTAATGACTATGCCATCCAGGTTTTGAATCACCGGAGCAATTTAAACTCACTAGCCGAAGCATTAATTGATAAGGGTGAAATTGAGAAAGCAAGTAGGGTTCTTCTATTTTCACTAAATAAGATGCCGGATTCAACCATTCCGTATGATCCATCGTCACCTGATACGGTCAGCCTTCTTTTTAAAGTTGGACAAAAACAAAAGGCTGTTGAGCTGGCGAAAGTTGTGGCCAATCGGGCAAATGAAGTGGCGTCTTTCCTCATTTCAGATGGAAATACTAATTCTTATGAATTGAGAAAGAATATTTTCCTTCTGGGTGCAATGCAAAGGAACTTATTCGAAAATGGAGAAGAAGTACTTGCAAAGAATTTTGAAGAATCTTATACAGGTCTGATTTCGCGCCTGCAAGGAACGAATCGCGTACCATCACCTAATTAAAGGAAGGTCAGCGATGCTCTTGAGTAAACTCGACATCGAATTTTCTTGTTAAAATATTTAGGATTATAGTTGCTTTAGTTAGGTCGTTTTGGAATACGATTTTAGTTAAATGCCGCCTTGGAGGTTCTTCTTGTACTTGGTGCATACCTGGCATCATTTGAAGAAATCCTTGGTGTCAGGCATACGGAATGGTTGATCGAAAAAATCAGACAGCAATTCTAAGAACAGCCTTTTTTTTCCACGAGGCGAAGTGTGTTGAGCCAGGCAAAATACACAACTGCGATTTAGGAATGTTTCGAAATATTTTCAAAGAGTGCTCTGGCCTGATAACGTCTCTGTCGCCAGCCATCACTAATACAAGAACCTTAATTGTAGAAAGACTGAAAAAAAATTCGCACCCTATTATTTCATTATCGGATAATTATCGTTCATTTTCGATCAATAAAATGGACCGCAAGGACTTTTGATAGCGACAGGACCGATTTTGAAAACGGCATTGTTGTTGCTCAAAAGATGGACTGTTAATTTAGTACCACCTCTGTAACCCTTTTCAAAGTAACCTAACCTATACCTATGATTCGGTCACACCTCAAGTTCTTCACAAGAATCTTTTTAAAAGATAAATTCTTTTCTACCCTCAATATTTTAGGCTTAGGGCTTGGCATTGCAGTGAGTATACTCCTACTGCTGATTTTACAGAACGATTTAACCTACGATAAGTATCACACCAATCATAAAAGAATCTACCGGCTTGGCGGTCATTTGTGGGCTACCGGTATTGATATCAGCGTGGCTAGGTCGGCCCGTGAATTGGGAAATATCCTAAAGGCCGAGCTACCGGAAGTGCAAGAAGTAGTAAGAGCCAACAGTTGGGATCATACGCTTGTAAAATATCAAAACAAAAAGGGCGAAGAGAAGGCATTTTATGAAGAAAATATTGTGCGAACTGATTCCACCTACTTTCAGGTATTCACGCATAAATTCATTTTCGGAGATCCGAAAAAATGTTTGACTGGCCTCAACGATGTTGTATTGACTGAATCAATCGCTAAGAAATATTTCGGAGAAGAAGACCCGTTGGATAAAATGCTGCTGATTGATAATGTGCAATGGAAAGTGACCGGGGTGATCAAGGATGTGCCTGAAAACACGCACTTGAAGTTTGATATCCTCATATCCCGTCTTATTGATCGGGAATGGGTAATGGATAAAGGCCAGATTAAGTCAGAAGCATTCTGGAATCCGGATGTGTACACTTATTTACTGATGCCCGAAAACTATAAGCCAAAAGACTTTGAAGCTAAGTTCCTTCCGATATTTAATAAGTATTTTAAATCGTTTGGAGATCAAGTAGGTGGCCATTATACTCCTATCCTTGAACCTTTGGCCGACATTCATTTCCATTCAACACTTACTGCAGATGAACCTCATGGTAATTTGGCATACTTATATGCCTTTACCGGAATAGGATTTTTTATCGTGGTGCTTGCCTGCATAAACTACATGAATCTTTCCACTGCCAAATCAGTGAACAGGGCCGGCGAGATTGCAATGAAAAAAACACTGGGTTCCGGTAAAAGAGCGCTCGTTTTTTCCTTCCTTGGTGAGTCAATCTTTCTTTCATTCCTGTCGCTGGCGGTCGCGGTTTTACTTGTTATATTTATTTTAAGGGCATCTTCATTCAATCAGTTAATTGATAGGAACCTTGCGCCTGACTTTATTCATAATCCCATTCTATTGTTTGGCTCCCTGGGTATAACGCTAGCGATAGGAGTCATTTCTGGATTGTATCCGGCCTTTTACCTTCCCCGTATTCCTACCATCAAGGCACTTAAGGGTTCATTTAAAAATCAAAAGTCAAGCCTCTTTTTTAGAAAAATATTAACTACATCCCAATTTGCCATTTCAATTTTTGTTGTTGTTTGTACTCTTTTTATGGATGAACAAATAAAATTTATGCGCAACAAGGAATTGGGATTCAGTAAAGAAAATATTGTTGTACTCTCCATTCAGGATACTCTTGTGCAAAACCAAATCACGGGCATTAAAAATGAATTTTTGCAAAATCCTCGCATTACTGCCGCTACTACCTCCTACAACATCATGGGAATGAATGTAGGTGGCAATTCCGTAATGTGGGCGGAGAGTGACACCGGCATGAAGCAACAAGCCTTTACTATGATGTATGTAGGCGAGGAATACATCAAAACATTAGGGATGCAAATGGTAATGGGCCGCGATTTTCAACCTGGTCCAAAGGCCGACATTGATGGTGTGTTTATTGCCAATGAAGCGGCTGTAAAACTAATGGGTTGGGGAAAAGATGCAATCGGGAAAAAAGTGAAGGGCTTTCATGCGGAAAAAGACGGCCAGGTGATTGGTGTTGTTAAAGATTTTAATTTCGCATCGCTGCACAATCCTATTGAACCGTTGCTCATGGTTAAAGTTGAGCATGAAGGAGGATTCCTTCATTTAAAGGTGAAGGGAGAAGACCTTTCTGAGACACTCGACTTTATTAAAAGGAAGTGGCTCAGCCATGATCCAAATCACCCATTTGAATTCTTCTTTTTAGACCAACGTTTTAATGAGCAATACAAAGCTGACGAAACTCAGCATAAACTGTTATCGGGGCTTTCATGGATATGTATTTTCATTTCTCTCCTTGGGTTACTGGGACTCAGTGCGTTTAGCGCAAGCCAGCGAACCAAGGAAATTGGGGTACGCAAGGTGCATGGTGCATCGATTCCGCAAATAATTTACCTATTGTTTAAAGACGTCATGTACCTTGTCATCATCGCGTCGATATTAATTACCCCGCTTTCCTATTATGCCATCAATAGCTGGGTGGGAAACTTTGCTTATCAGGCTACAATTAATTTTGGGTTGTTCGCCATTGTTTTTCTATTGGCCTTATTGTTCACCTTTATAACCGTAGCATTCCACGGCCTTAAGACGGCTCACACAAACCCCGTGAAAAGTCTGCGTTCGGAATAGGGTCAGTTTAAATCGGGAAGATTTCAGAGCAATAACATTTATATAGTTTTTATGTCCTGAGTTAATATAGCTCTCCTGATCGGCGAATATCTGCCAGGCGCCGATCAGGAGGATCGTTTCGAAGTCATTCTTGATTCGGTTATGTGGACCATTGCCAATGTTCGGCAACAAATCCAAGATAACCGCTTGACGGTACTTTCCCGCATCGGGGCATGGAAACCTTCACGCGTTCTTTCATTCAACGGTCAACAATGCAATCGTCCATTCCACAGACATCGTAGTTACCCGTGGAACAGCCTTGGTCGCTTTCGGTCAAGCGAAAAGCAACTTACCTCGGTGGTAGGTGGATCTTTTAATTATTGGAGAATTTTAACCGCAACCGAATCGGCTTCTTCGGCTAGGCTTAGGGAATTAACGGCATTGTGTTCAGTTATTTTTCTGATATGGCTTTTGTCGGTAAGCCAGGCGAGTTGATCTATAAACATGGAAGAAAGCAATTCCTGATAAAGAGTTTCTTTTTGTACGGCATCACCAGTGTCTAGCTTTATTTTATATTTATATCTAATTTCTTTAAAACGGCCGAAGGAAACCTTTTCTTCTTTTTGGCTACCTAGAATTTCAACGGCAGCAGTCGGGAAAATTACTCCAAGGGTTTGCAAATCAACCTCATCGCAAAGCGCCGTCATCTTCAAGCGTGTAGGCACCCATTCAAACAAGGTAATTTCTCCTTTTTCAAATAACAGGCGCATTTCTTGTCGGTCCATTACTTTAGGCTGGTCAAATCCATGATAAAAATTGACTGTGCCTCCGGAGTACAGAACAGTTGACTGAACCTTGTCCCAAATATTCTTAAAACTAGGTCTATTCGATTTTTGGGCTGCCATCACTTTGCCCTCCCCGAGCCACCCAGAAAACATGTCAAAAAAATGGACTCCATGTTCAATAAAAATGCCGCCACTTTTTTGTTCATCCCAAAACCAATGGTCCTCAGGTAGAAATTCATCGGATGCATAGTTTTCAAAAAAGCCATGCAGGAAACTGCCCAATACCTTCTTCTTAACTAAGGCGCTGACGGCATCGTACAGCCCATTGTAGCGTTGCATTAGATTCACAACATAAAGCAGCTGGCCGCGTTGGGCTATCTCCTTTAATTCTATGGCTTCAACCAATTTTATAGCGGCTGGCTTTTCGCATATTACGTGTTTGCCAGCAAGGAGTGCCATCTTCGATTGACTATAGTGCAAATAGGGAGGCGTAGCAATGTATACTAGGTCAATCGATGGCTCCTGACAAAGCTCATCGATAGAGTCAAAGATTTTAGCGGAAGCGTCAATTTCTCTTAAACGAAGGGCGTTATTTTTATTTTCATCATAAATTCCCCTCAACGTAACACCTGGGATTTTGACAAACTCTGACGTGGCAAAATAGGCGAATTTACCAGCTCCAATCACAGCAATTTTTACGGGTCGAGGCATATTTTTTATTCTGTTGTCCGCAAAGTAAGTTTTCTACACGACACGGACCAAAGTGACGTCAAAATTCTTGTTTTAGCTGTTAAACGCACCGTCGAGAGACTTTCCAACCAAATCGAAGTATAATTGTTCGAATTTGTTATCATCTGTTTATGCATATTTGCCTTGCCCGGGAGACGGCTCGTGTGCCATTGAAATCAATCTATAGGAATGAGAGTACTGTTAATTTTATTTGCTTTGATCGCATTTGCTTGCCAAGAGGAGAAACAGACACTGTTCACTCTGTTATCGGCACATAGAACGGGTGTGACCTTTAACAACCTGTTACAAGAAGATGATCCGGAATTGAGTATATTAAACTACCCCTACTTTTATAATGGGGGGGGGGTAGGCGTTGGTGATTTTAACGGCGATGGGTTGCAAGACCTTGTATTTACCGGTAACATGGTGAGGAATGGACTGTTTATAAACAAGGGTCATTTTGAATTTGAGGATGTAACTGAAAAATCGGGAATAGCGAGTAAGGGTGGCTGGTGCACTGGGGTTACCGTCGTTGATATCAACGGCGATGGCTGGCAGGACATTTACATTTGCAGATCAGCGCGCCCATTGGCAGAAAGCCGAAAAAACTTATTATTTGTAAATAACGGTGATCTGACTTTCAAAGAAAGCGCTGCAGAATATGGTTTAGATGATTCAGGACACTCGACCCAGGCATCTTTTTTCGATTATGATAAAGACGGTGACCTGGATATGTTTTTGATCAATCAATCTGATCCAAAATTCTCGCGAGGCAATCTAGATTATATTCAAAACCGATTTCAGAAAAGTGACCGTGCTTTGGCTAATAAACTTTATCGAAACGATAACGGGCATTTTATCAATGTTTCGGAAAAGGCTGGTATCACCTCCACCATATTTACTTACAGCTTAGGCCTGAGCACATCGGATGTCAATCAAGATGGTTGGCCGGATATCTATATAGGAAATGATTTTGAAGAACCAGATTATATGTACATCAATAAAGGTGATGGCACTTTTATTGATGAGTTGGCAAAACGCTTAGATCATACGTCACTTTTTTCGATGGGTATAGATGTGGCGGATTATAACAACGATTTACTGCCCGATATTTTGCAAATGGATATGCTTCCCCAGGGTAACTATGCTCAAAAAATGCATTTGGCACAAGATAATTATAACCGTTACAATCAACAGTTTCTTCATGGAATGTTTCCTCAGTACATGAAGAATTCATTGCAAAAAAATAACGGTGATGGCACCTTCAGTGAATACGGGCAGTTGGCTGGACTTTCAAACACGGATTGGAGTTGGTCGCCTTTGATTACGGACTTGGACAATGACGGAAAGAAAGATGTATTCATTACCAACGGCTATCAGCGAGATAATACTGACATGCAGTTTGTAGTCTATGCCATGGCACAATCCCAACGAATTCAAAAAGGGGAGAAGCCACCTAGTGTTCAGGAGTACATTTCGCATATGCCTGGAATTCGGCTTCCAAATTATATTTTTAGAAATGAGGGAAATAATCATTTTGAAAATAGAGTAAAGGATTGGGGTTTTGATCAGAGCACTTTTTCACATGGTGCCGCTTATGTTGATCTTGACAATGACGGCGACTTGGACTTGGTAATCAATAACACGGGCGAAAGTGCTGGCATCTATCAAAATAATTGCGAGCGATTGTTGAAGCACAATTTCTTGAAGATAAAATTAGAGGGATCAGCCAAAAACAAAGATGCCATTGGTGCGAAAGTCTATGTGTATGCTCAGGGGGAAAAATTTTATGTTGAACAAAATCCGGTGCGTGGGTATCAGTCGTCGGTAGACAATATTTTGCACTTTGGCCTGGGTGTGCACCAACGTGTCGACTCGGTGCGAATAGTATGGCCCAATGACTTAAGTCAGCTGTTGAAGAACGTGAACGTTAATCATACGATAGCGCTCCGAATTCAAGATGGCGTCAATCGCCACGAATGCAAGACTGCTGATAAACTATTGGAAGAGAAATCAATAATCGATTTTGTTCATCAAGAAAATGACGTGAATGATTTCGCCAGGCAATTTTTGTTACCTCACTCCTTCTCGCACAGCGGTCCATGCATGGCCAAAGGAGATGTCAACGGAGATGGATTTCAAGATGTTTTTGTTGGTGGCACTAAGGGGCACGGGGGCTCAATCTTCCTTCAAGGAAGCAATCGTACATTTCAGCCGTCTCAATTTTTTTCTTCGCAAGGTAATGTCGAGAGTAAAGATACCGATGCCGTTTTTTTTGATGCAGACGGTGACGATGATTTGGACCTCTACGTTGTAAGCGGCGGCTATGAGTTTGTAGAAAACTCACCTTTGTTTCAAGACCGGTTATTCCTAAATAACGGTCAGGGAGTCTTCGCAAAAACATCGGGTCTATTAGAGCAGAACTTTTCCAACAAGAAATGCGTGCGGCCGGTGGACTTTGACGGAGACGGAGACCTGGATTTGTTTATTGGTGGAAACGTAGTGCCGGGAAGGTTCCCCACAGCCTCACCGAGTAAGATTTACTTCAATAACGGGAAAGGAAATTTCATACAGAGCAAGCCCGCCAATGCCCAACTTGGAATTGTGAATGATGCCTTATGGATTGATCTTGATCATGATGGAAGAAAGGATTTAATCGTTGCCAGCGAGTGGATGCCCTTGAGGGCTTATCGAGCGCAAGGCTCTTTATTCACTGATGTTTCAAACAAATGGTTCCCTTTTGCCTGCAGTGGTTGGTGGAATTGTATAGGGGCGGGAGATTTTGATAACGATGGTGATCTCGATTTAATAGCGGGAAATCTTGGAATAAATTCGCAATTAAAAGTTGATGAGAATCACCCCATGCAATTATATTACCTGGATGTTGATACCAACGGATCAATTGATCCAATTATCACCTATTACAATGGGGACGATAACGTACCCCTTGCACTCCGTGATGATCTTATCGGGCAAATTCCATTGATGAAAAAGAAATTCAATGACTATTCCTCATATGCCAAGGCAGGAATTAGTGACCTCTTATCGGTTGATCAACTCGCCAAGGCGCCGGTGCTTAAAACCAACATGCTAAAGACCCTTTATCTTGAGAATACGGGGACAAGTTTTATTTCTCATGAGTTGCCAATCGAGTCGCAGTCCGCGCCGGTTTTTGCCATTGCCGTTTTAGACATCAATAAAGATGGCAATCTTGATTTTGTATTAGCGGGAAATAATGCTAAGAACAGGATATATTTAGGTCGGGATGATGCCAACCATGGATTGGTGATGATGGGTGACGGAAAGGGGAATTTCAGGTATTTACCGCAACAGGAATCAGGGTTGAATTTGAGAGGTGATGTACGCAGTATTATCGTAGACGGAAAGTCGCTAATATTCGGCGTTAACAACTCGGCGGTGAAGTCGTATTTAATTAAATAAAGGCCGCCAACTAGTCTTTGCCGGAAGAAGACAGCACATTAAAATCTTTTGGATGGCAATGAAACATCTCATTAAAGGACTTATAAAAATAGGATCGGCTGTTGAACCCGGTTTCATAAATCACTTCGGAAACACTCATCGATGAACTCTTCAGTAAGTCGGCCGCCTTTTTTAATCGGTATTGTTTGATCAAACCATGTGGAGTCAATCCTGTAATTGTTTTTACCTTTTTATACAAGGACGCTTTGCTCATTCCGACCTCCTCTCCAATATCATCGGCATTGAATTCCGGTTCACTTAAATGCTTTTGAATACATTGCGTTATTTTGGAGAAGAAGGTATCGTCTCTTTCGCTAATCCCGGGTGACAGGTGCGAGAGTTCAATTTCAGCAAAATTTTGAAATTTTTTCCTTATCAATTCCATTCGTTCAATCAATTTTTCGATACGAATAAAAAGATGTTCAGGATGAAATGGTTTAGGGATGTAAGAATCAGCCCCGACTTGCAACCCATGGATTCTGTCCTCAATTTCCGCCTTCGCTGTTAACAAAATAACAGGAATATGACTAGTCTGAATATTTTCTTTTATCTTCTTACAGAGCTCTAATCCATCCATATCAGGCATGAGAATATCACTAATGGTCAAATCGATATGTTCTTCTTCTAAAATAGCCAAGGCCTTCTTGCCATTGTGCGCTTTATAAATCGAATATTTATTGGAGAGAATGTTCTCCAGTAAAGAGGTGATCTGGGTATTATCATCAACTACTAAAAGGGAATAAGGATGTTTGCCTTGAACGCCAGTGGCAGCTTTGGCTGATGGATCGATTAAGTAATGATCGACTTCAAACTCCAGAGAAATCTTTTCGCTTAAGTTCAATGCGGGCAAAATGGGGGGGCCTTCCTGAATATCTTTATAAGACTCTTTTGTGATTGGAATGGAGACAAAGAATGTGCTTCCTTTTCCTAATTTACTTTGGACTTTTATATCTCCGCGATGGATCATGACCAGGCTATTGGTAAGAGACAGACCAATGCCTGTACTTTTCGCAAGACCATTGCTATCGATCAGTTGAGATTCGTTTTGGTAGAAACTTTCAAAAATCTTCTGCATATTTTCTTCGGCAATACCAATACCTTCATCACGAATGATGAACATCGCCTTTTGAAATTCTCGTTTTAAGATGACGCTGACAATGCCCTCCCTGGGGCTGTACTTGATCGCGTTGGAAATCAGATTTATTAATATTTTTTCAATTTTTTTTGCGTCAACCAATGCAGAAAGAAATTCTGGTTCCGGGTGAAACTCCAGGTGAATATCACGTTCTGTCGCGTATCCCTGAAACGACTCTACAATTTGTTGAGTAAAGGGGACCAAATCAGTTGAAGAAATTTCAAGGGTATCTTTTCCACTTTCAATCTTTCTAAATTGAATCAGTTCCTCGATTAGTTTTTGAAGTCGTAAAGAATTGCTGCGTATCGTATTCAGTTGATTTCTGGCATCCACATCTTTAACTTTATTGAGAAGGGAAGTTACCGGCCCGAGGATCAACGTAAGCGGCGTGCGAAACTCGTGAGCGATGTTGGTGAAGAACTGTAGCTTATAATCGTTCAATTCTTTCAACTGTTGTGCCTTAAACCGATCAATGGCAAGTGCCTTTTTGGTTCGGGACCTCCACCGCACGTAAAGAATAATTCCAACTTGCACACTTAATGCCAATGTCACATATAGGAAATAAGCCCAAGAAGTTTTCCAAAACGGAGGACTGATCGTTATCGAAAAGGTTCTAGGAACAGAATTCCATATTCCGTTTTCATTTGTGTAACTGATGTTTAATTTGTAGTGACCAGGTGGGATATTGGTAAGGCTTAAGGACTGCTGCTGGCCAATGTAGTTCCAGTCCTTGTCAAAATTTTCAAGAAAATATTTATATTCACTTTTCTGGTTATTCCAATAATCGAGGGTCGTAAAGGAGAAACTGATGAAATTCTGATCGTACTTGAGGAAGATTTCATCGGTAAAATCGATATTGTTGGTAAGCAAACCGTCGGCCTGACCTGGCAGGATGATCACATTGCGGACAAGGAACTCTTTAATGGTAAGCCTCGGAAAATAATTTAGCGTATTGATTTTAGAGGGGTAGGCGATGTCTACACCATCAATGCCGCCAAAGTAAAGTCGTTCCGAAACTCTTGATTGGTAGAAGGCACCGTCTGTAAATTCATTGTTTTGCAACCCATCGTTATTGTCGAAATTTTTAAACGTACTTTTTATGCGATCATACATGGACAATCCACGATTGGTGGACACCCAAATATTGGATTTGGCGTCTTCGAGTATGCCGTGAATTGTATTGTTGGGTAAGCCTTCGTGAAGTGTATAGTTACTTATCCGATAAGGTTTGCTTTCTAGCGATAACCGATTTAGACCTCCGCTGGTTCCAATCCATAGTTGTTCTTGTTTATCGATATACAAACTTAGAACATCGTTGTTGCACAACCGGTTTTTTTTGCTGGGATCAGCTTGGACATGATCTTCAATCTTTTTTGTTAGGGCATTGTAGCGGTAAATGCCCATACCGCGGGTGCCAATCCAGAGAATATTTGGCCGCTCCTCGACGATGGCATAAACGATATTGCTGCGAATGGAGATATTCTCTTTGTCTTTTGAATGTTGAAGTTGATCGGAGTCAGTGAGACGGTACCTGCCGTTAGGTGATTTTACTACTTTCATGTGAATGACACCGTACCCGCTAGTTCCCAGCCAAATGTCGTTGAAGGCATCTATGCAGATGGCGTATACGGAGCTGAATGATAGGTCGTTGGAATTCTCAAAGTCGCGAGGGAAATGAAATATTTTGTTTGTTTTTGCTTCTATCATGTCAATCCCTTCGCCATCGAGCCCTACCCACAGGTTTCCCTGCTGATCCTTATTTAAAGCCAGCACGGCATTGTTGCTTAGACCTGATTTCGTGTTGAGCACTTTTGTTTTGCCTGGAACCGCCGCCAAGATATTAAGTCCGCCACCACGTGTGCCAATATAAAGGGCACCATTCGGGTCTTCAAAGACTGAACGAATAATGCTATGTGAAAGCTGGCCATCGGTTAGTTGACCCGCAGAAATGGAATAAAACATTTTTGGAAGAGTGAGAAACTTGTAAACACCATCCCCATCAGTGGCCACCCAAATCAAATCTTGGTTTGTTTCGGTAATAGTCAAAATCTTGATCCCATTATTTGAAAAAGTTGGGAGGTATGCGTCCATCGACTTTGTTTCAAATTTATGATTGATAAGTGTGGATTTGAAAATCATGCCTGATTCGGTACCAATCCAAACGGCACTTTGATTTAGGTTTTCATTTAAGGACGTTACGGTAACTTTTCCTAGCTGTATGGGGTCCTGGATTTTTCCAATATCAGAGAGGTCGTAAAAATAGAGTTGGCCAACTCGGGTCGCGATGGCAATAAAATAATGCTGGCCAACGCGAAGAAATTTATGAAACACAAGTTGGCTGGGATTAACGACTTGCTTGGAATAGACCACACCGTGATTTAACGTGCAGATGATTTTCCCATCGTTCCCAAGCATGTAAAACAACCCTTTATCAGTCCCTAAGTCAATGACTGAAGACAGCCATTGATTATCGATGCCCTCGAAGTTTACCTTAATGAAAGCGTCCTTTTGTTCCGAATATCGACTTATACCCTTTCCGATCAGGCTTGTCCAAATCATAGAGTCCGGACCAACGCAGGCCCTGATATTGTATTCCTGAAACGGTATGTCGTAAAGGCTGTCAAGATAAGTATGAAATGAGTCGGTTTGCCGATCGTATTTATTAATTCCCTGGTGGGTCACCACCCAAAGATTGCCATCTCCGTCTTCCAGAAATTTTCTCATCACATTGTTGCTAATTGACCCTTTAATAAATGGATCAGGTTTGTAGACCTTGATGGAGCTACCATCATACCTATCCAAGCCGTCCCAAGTTCCCAGCCAGACATAATCATATTGGTCCATGTAAACGGAGGTAATTGCGCTGTTGGACAGCATTGCTTTTTTGTCAACATGCTGGTAAGGCCATGCAGTGGCAGTATCGCCCTGAGCCATGCTGAAAAAGGAGAGAACCAATAGAAAACACGCCATGATTGATACTAATTTACTTCTATAGTGCCATTGCAAATCTAGAGATTGTATGGGTGGGACATCAAGTAAAAGTTGTCCACCCTGTCCTTTTCTGTCCTCTTAGTTCTGTTTTACCATAATTTTTATAACTGAGCGTACTTCTTAGAAATAATGACGGACAAAAAAGGGCCTTTTTTTGCCCAAAATTGCACTGCAATCGAATGCTGAAATTTTTATAGGAATTTTTATGAAGCAAGTTATTAATGAAGGAATGGCGAGGCGAATTGATCAAAATCCATTGCTAAGGCCAACGGATATAAGATCAAGCAGTCCTTCAATGAAGATAGAATGCTTGCTAAATCCTGGTGTTTTTGTATACAACGATAAGGTTTGGATGTTGTTGAGGGTCGCCGAAAGACCAGATCAAGATGTTGCTCGGGTGAGTTTTCCTTTATATAATGAACGGGGGCAAATAGAGGTACTGAGTTTTGATAAATCGGACCCTAATCTTGACTTTACTGACCCACGTGTAATCCGATACAAAGGCAGGGATTATCTCACCACGTTGAGTCATTTGCGCCTGGTTTGCAGTGATGATGGAATAAAATTCTTTGAACCAGATGGGTACAACCCCATTCTCGGGGTGGACAAATTGGAGGCTTATGGAATTGAAGATTGCCGCGTCATTGAAATGGAAGGGGTCTATCATCTCACCTACACGATGGTGTCGCATTATGGGGTCGGCGTGGGATTGATCAAAACAACAGACTGGAAAAACTTCAAAAGGGAAGGGATGATCTTTCCACCTCATAACAAGGATTGCGCAATTTTCGGTGAAAAGATAAATGGTAAATATTACGCTCTTCACCGACCAAGCAGTCCTCAATTGGGCGGCAATTATATTTGGCTAGCGGAATCTCTAGACCTTCTCCACTGGGGCAAACATCAATGTTTGGCGACTACACGTCAGGGGATGTGGGACAGCGCCCGTATAGGGTCGGGCGCTGCGCCCATCAAAACTGAAAAAGGATGGTTAGAAATCTACCACGGTGCTGATAAGGCTAATCGCTATTGCCTGGGGGCGTTGTTACTTGATCTAAATGATCCTTCTAAAGTAATTGCTCGGAGTCAAGAACCGATTATGGAGCCTACTGCCCTCTATGAACAAGTTGGTTTTTTCGGCAATGTCATTTTCACCAATGGACATTACCTAGACGGTGACACGATTCACATGTATTACGGCGCCAGCGATGAAGTTATTTGTGGAGTAAATTTTTCGATTAAAGAAATACTTAATTCTCTTAATTAAACCAACGCCATGTCTGTAGCTGCATTATTACGGAAGCCGAATGAAGAATACGCCTACTTTCTTTTATTACCAAGGCCTACGCGCGTACTGCTCGTTACTAACATGATCTATGCATTTGTGCTGCCAGTGATAGAAATATTTGTTGGTGCTTATATCATGCGTAGTTCCAATGACCCATCGATCGTTGCGGTGTACCAGCTCACGGTGTACACAGGCATTCCAATTACATTTTATGTAAATGGTTTTTTACTCAATCACATAAAAATTTCACACCTATATAGTTTCGGGATGCTCTTGAGCGGCATCTCGATGCTGGTGATGATGAGTCTTCAAAACCTTTCGGTTGCTGGCGTGGGGATTGCCGGTTTATTGATGGGATGTTCATTTGGTTTTTTCTGGGCGAATCGTGATTTTCTTGCCCTCAATACCACCAATGACTCCACGAGGAATTACTATTATGGGTTAGAGACATTTTTTTACACCATCACCTATATTATTGTGCCTGTGGTGGTCGGCTCATTTTTAGCGAACACCGAAACCAACGGATGGTTTGATGGAAGCATCAATACCGCTTACCGAATTGTAACGGTAGTCGTTTTTCTATTGACTATACTTTCCAGCATCGTTATTCATCGGGCTAAATTCAATAACCCTGAGCAAAAAAAATTTCTGTTCTTTAATTTCCATGTTCTTTGGAAAAAAATGATGGTCCTTGCCGGTCTCAAAGGATTGGCTCAGGGCTATTTGGTCACCGCCCCGGCGATTTTGATCATGCGCCTGGTTGGGAATGAGGGATCCTTGGGGTTAGTTCAGGGAATAAGTGGAGTAGCCACGGCCTTCATGCTTTATATTTTAGGCAGAACAACCAAGCCATCTGACCGGATTTATATTTTTTCAGTCGGCCTCTTTATTTTTTTGGCGGGAACACTATTCAATGGGATTCTTTTTTCGGCAATTGGCGTGATGATTTTTGTTTTGTGTAAAGTTCTCTTTGCTCCACTCCACGACATCGCCTATTTCCCAACGGAGATGCGCGTGATTGATGTAGTGTCCCGGATCGAAAAGAGGAGTGAGTTTGCCTACATATTTAATCATGAATTCGGATTGTACGTTGGTCGTTTTTTGGGACTAATGCTATTTATTGTCTTGGCTACATATGTTTCCGAAATGTTCGCTCTAAAATATGCTTTGATCATTATTGCATTACTTCAGTTAGCATCCATCCCAGTTGCCCGCCACATTATTAATGAAGCAAATAAACTAAGTCCATTATGATAGCGATGATTAGAAGATGCATGCACCTTATTTTTATACTGATGGCCGTTGGCGGATCACTTTTTCTTGTTTCGCTCGTGAGTGTATTTGTACTGGGTTTATTGATTGTCTTGTCATTATGTTTTTTCCTGTTAAGACAATATTCCCAAATTATTGAAACTATTAAATGATCGTATCGTGATGACTGCCAAATCTTGCATCGGTTCCTTGCTTATCGCTTGTCTATTAGGTTTGCTTTGTTCCTGCACCAAGGACATAAATAAAGTGGACCAGGTTATGATTAACCGAATTGCGCTCATGCCGGATCAGCCTATGCCGTACAAAATGACGGACTGGTATGAGAAAGCGAAGAATTTTGACCAGTACGTTTTCAATGTTGATTTAAAGGGTGAATACCTGCCATTCATCTGGACGGATGACTCCAAGCGAAACATTCCGCAAAATACATTTGGCATGTTTACCGCCATCGGCGATATACGGCAAGGGCCAAAAGGAAGCAAGGAATTTCATGAAGCACTTTGTTCGATGGGTTCATTACTTGGCGCAGGCCTGGTAGGAATCGACAAGACCAATCAAAATGGATCAAACTACGTTAAGATGGTTCAAAATTATTTCAACGCGGCCAATGGATGGAACATTATGATGGATAATACCAATAAAGAGGTGGCTGCGCTGGGTGGAGGGTACGGTCGCGATTGGTGGTATGATGTATTTCCAAATGTGTTGTATTATGGCCTATGTGAATTATTCCCCCATGTTTCAGGAGCCGACAGTCTTCAGCATATCATCGCTGAAAAGTTCTTTAAGGCCGATTCGTCATTGAATGGAAATTACGATTACTCCTTTTTTGATTACCAGCAGCTGAAAGGTGTTTCCAACAACATTCCTCATCAGCAAGATGCCGCTGCCGGGCACGCTTATGTTCTGCTATGCGCTTATGAGAAATTTAAGGACGAGCGATACCTGCAAGGCGCAAAAGCAGCGATGAATGCATTCGAAAGTCAGAAAGAGAGCAGGTTCTACGAGGTGCTCATGCCCTTTGGTGCATTAGTGGCAGCCCGACTAAATGCCGAGCATGGAACCAATTATGAAGTAAAGAAAATTCTGGATTGGACATTTGATGGCTGCAAAGCCGCTGATGGCCGCACGGGATGGGGAGTCATTGCGGAGCGGTGGGGCGAGTACGACGTGCATGGGCTGCAAGGGAGTATTACGGATGGCGGTGGCTATGCTTTTTTGATGAACTCATTTGATTTAGCCTGGCCACTGGTACCCATGGTGCGCTATGATAATCACTACGCAAATGCAATTGGTAAGTGGATGTTGAATGTCACGAATGCGGCGCGTTTATTTTATCCTTATGAGATCGATGACCAGCATCAATGGTTGCCTGAGAAAAAGGAGATTACAAAAAATGTTATCGCCTATGAGGGCCTCCGTAAAGAAGATTATTTTTATAAAAAAGCATCGTTGCGTGGCGTGAGTCCGGTTGCTATTGGTGATGGCCCTCAGTGGGCAAAAGGCCAGCCGGAAGTCTCCATGTTCAGCTTGTATAGTTCAGCCCAAGTAGGAATTTTCGGAGCCCTGGTAAAGAAGACCAACATAGAGAAAATCCTG
>Ga0209067_10000611_pt1 | contig 22539 bp, 15 predicted proteins | sample ColStrG_CSR_2013_FD_187199 | JGI IMG/M metagenome (GOLD analysis project Ga0209067, IMG submission 187199) | Freshwater sediment microbial communities in response to fracking from Pennsylvania, USA - Cold Stream Run_MetaG_CSR_2013 (SPAdes)... | ecosystem: Environmental > Aquatic > Freshwater >...
CAACTGACGCCCGATAAGCTCGCAGTGATGCCGGAGGACTGGCTGGTCCACGTCACCCCAAGGTTGGTGGTGGCGAGGATTGTGCCACTGTCTCCGACCGCGAAGCAATTGTTCCCGGTTGGGCAAGTGATGGCGCGCAGCGTCTGGGTGGTGCCCGAGTTTTGACTGAACCAACTCATCGAGCCGCCGCCACTGGCGTCGCCGAACAGAATCGTGCCCAGGTCTCCGACCGCCAAACAGGTCAGGTCGGTGCCCCCCAAAAAGCAGGTAGTCGCCTTGAGTCCGTTGCCCTGCGGTAGCGGATTCTGCCAGACCCATGGGCTTGAGCCTACGTTCACCGCTGCCCGCGCGCCCGGACTTGTCAGGATCGCGCCGAGCGCCATGCCGGCCAGCACTGGTGCGAAAAAGTTGAAGCTGCATTTTCTTTCCATTTGTAAGGTCTCCTTCACCCGCGTGAGCGGTGCAACCGAAGGCCCAGCGCTTGGAGACAGCCCGTTCCACCGTACCGCCAATGGATTCAATGCATTCCGGAGAACAAAACGAACGGTGAATGCGCCTCAACAATCGATCCCGATAAACGCGCTATCAGAACCGATATCCGGGGCGACTGTCACGCTCGGCCAGTGGCGATCACAATGTTTGGTGAACTAAACTGGGGGACTGGGTCGGCCGGGTGTCAGCATGAATCTGGAGCACTGGCGTCAAGTCGAGGAAATATGCCAAGCCGCGCGGAGACTGGAACAGGGGCAACGCAGTGCCTTGCTGGCGGAAGCCTGCCAGGGAGACGAAGGGCTTCGGCGTGAGGTGGAATCGCAGTTGAGCAGCCCCGACGCAGCTCCCACCGTGGCTCCGTTGATCGGGCCGGATTGGCCGGCCGGCATGTCCGACGCCGCTCCCACTCCGCCGCCCTGGCTACCGGCCAGCATCGGGCGCTATCGGATCCTCCGCCTGTTGGGCGAAGGTGGGATGGGGGTGGTGTATGAAGCGGAGCAGGAACACCCCCGGCGCATCGTCGCCCTCAAGGTCGTCAAGCCCGGTCTCGCCAGCCCGGAAACGCTGTGGCGTTTTGAGCAGGAGTCAAAGGCACTCGGACGTTTGCAGCATCCCGGCATAGCCCAGATTTATGAGGCGGGAACGGCGGAGGCTGGCTTCGGACCACAGCGCTTCTTTGCCATGGAGTTCATCCGTGGCCGGTCGTTGCGCGATTACGCGGAGGCGCTGCGTCCGAACGTTCGACAACGGCTGGATCTTATGATCAAGATCTGCGACGCCGTCCATCACGCGCATCAGCGGGGTGTGATTCACCGCGATCTGAAACCAGGAAACATCCTGGTGGATGAAACCGGCCAGCCCAAGGTTCTTGATTTCGGCTTGGCTCGCGCGATAGAACGCGACACCTACGCAACCCGTCAGACCGATCTGGGCCAACTGGTTGGGACGGTGGCCTACATGAGTCCTGAGCAGGTACTGGGCGATCCGCTGGAATTGGATACGCGGAGCGATGTCTACGCACTCGGTGTGATCATGTATGAGCTCCTGACCGGGGCCCTGCCCTACCGGATCAGCCGCAAACTCCACGAAGCCGTGAAGACCATTCGCGAAGTAGATCCGCCACGGCTGAGCTCGGTGAGCCGCGCCTACCGGGGCGATATAGAGACCATCGCAGCCAAGGCGCTGGAAAAGGACAAGGCGCGGCGGTACGCCTCGGCGGCCGATCTTGCCGCCGACATACGGCGTTATCTCCAGGACGAACCGATCGTGGCGCGCCCCGCCGGCACCGCCTATCAACTGAAGAAGTTCGCGCGGCGGCGCAAGGGGTTAGTAGCCGGTGTTGCGGCCGTGTTTGTGGCGCTCGTTGGGGGAATCGTGGCCAGCGCCTGGCAAGCGGCGCGCGCGACCCGGGCTCAGCAGGCGGCGTTTCAGGAGCGCGACCGCGCTACCTCCGCCGAACGGAGGGCCACGACGGAGCGCGACCGCGCGTTGAGCGCGGAGAGAGCCGCAACCGCCGCTCAGGGTGAAGCGCTCCTGGAACGGAATCGGGCGGTAACGGAACAGAGGAGGGCGGACACCGAGGCGGCCGCGGCGAAAGCGGTGAACGACTTCCTGCAGAACGATTTGCTGGCGCAAGCGGGCGCCAGCGCCCAGGCGGGACCGGGCAACAAGCCCGATCGCGACCTCAAAGTGCGAACGGCGCTGGACCGGGCCGCCAAGCGGATCTCGGGGAGGTTTGAGGCCCAGCCTTTGGTAGAGGCTTCGATCCGTCAGACCGTCGGCAGCGCGTACCTCGATCTGGGCCTGTTTACCGAAGCGCAGAACCAACTGGAACGGGCCGTCGACTTGCGGCGTCGCGTCCTGGGCGAGGAGCACAGGGACACGCTCGCCAGCCTGAGCGGACTGGCAACTGCACTCGAGGACCAAGGCAGGTACCCCCAGGCCGAGGCGCTTCGCACCAGGGTCTTAGGGGTGCAGGGCCGTCTTTTGGGGAAAGAGCACCGCGACACCCTTGCCAGCATGAATAGCCTGGCCTCTGTGTATCGCTTGGAGGGCAAAGATGAGCAGGCCCGCGAACTCGTGGTTCGAACCCTGGCGCTCCAGCGCCGTTCGTTGGGAGATGAGCATCCGGACACGCTCACCACAATGATCAACCTGGCCGAGGTGAACCGGAATCAAGGTAAGTATCCCGAGGCCGAGGAACTCTTCAGCAAGGTTCTGGGGGTTCGGCGCCGCGTGCTCGGCGACGAGCATCCCGACACGCTGTCGGCCATGGACCTCCTGGCGCTGCAATACCGATATCAGGGCAAGTATGGCCCGGCGGAGGAACTCTGCGCGCGGACCCTGGAGGTCCGGAGCCGTGTACTCGGTGCGGAGCACGCAGCGACGCTCGATACGATGATCAGTCTCGGGGTGTTGTACCGGCTGCACGGAAAGTACCCCGAAGCCGAGGAAATCCTGACGAAGGCTCTGGAAGCGGGGCGAAAGGCACTTGGCGAAGAGAACCCCATCACCCTGACCGGCATGAACGAGTTGCCGGGGGTGTATTGGGTCCAAGGCAAATATGCGGAGGCAGAGCCACTCTATGCCAAGGTCCTCGAGATTCAACGCCGCCTGCTCGGCGAGGAGCATTCGGAAACGCTGAGCATCATGAATAACCTGGCGCTGGTGTACCTGAGCGAAGGCAAATACTCGCAAGCCGAGCCCCAATTGACCAAGGTCCTTGAGGTCCGGCGTCGCGTGCTGGGCGAGCAACACCCGGACACGCTGCGCAGCATGAACAATCTGGCGGTGGCCTATGTGAACGAAGGCAAGTACGATCGGGTGGAACCACTCTACGCCAAGGTCCTGGAGATTCAGCGCCGCGCGCTTGGGGAGGAGCACCCCGACACACTGCTCACCACGAACAACCTTGCGGCGCTGTACCGTTACCAGGGCAAGTATGCGCAGTCCGAGGCACTCTACACCAAGGCCGTGGACGGCCGTCGCCGCGCGTTGGGCGAGCAGAATCCCGACACGCTTGTCAGCATGAACGATCTGGCTTCGATGTACGAGAGCCAGGGCAACTACGCTCGGTCCGAGGCGCTCTTCACCGAGGTCTTGGAGGCCCGGCGGCGCGTGCTGGGTCCGGAGCATCCAGTCACATGGGGTACCTTAGCCTCGGTGGGACGGGTGCGATTGCGGCAGCGGAAGTACGCAGAAGCCGAGCTGGTGCTCCGCGAGGCTCTGAACGGCCAGGAGACGAAGAGCCCCGACGGGTGGCCGCGGTTCAACAGCCAGAGTCTGCTGGGCGGTGCTCTGGCGGGTGAAGGCAAATATGAAGAGGCGGAGCGCCTGTTGCTGTCCGGTTATGATGGCCTCATCCAGCGGGAGTCGAAGATCCCCTGGCCGCTCCGATGGGCGGTAGAGCAGGCCGGCGACAGGATTGTCCAGCTCTACCAGGACTGGAGCAAGCCCGAGAAGGCAGCGGAGTGGCGTGCCAGGCTGCGGAGACCGTAAGGCATGGCCTCGCTGCACGCTATCGCCGGTCCTTTACAAGGTGCTGTCTTCCAGTTACCCGCGGAAGAGGTCAGTGTCGGGCGCCTCGCGTCCAACCAGTTGTGTGTCGGCGACCCTTCGGTCTCACGCCAGCATTGCCTGATTTTGCCCGTGGACCAGGGATTCCAGATTCGCGATCTGGGCAGCAATAACGGCACTTTCGTCAACGGGAAACGAGTCCAGGAGTGCGTCGTTTCCGAAGGAGATAAGATCCGAATCGGCGATACCGTTTTCCGCTTCGTGGCAAACGAAGAGGCGGCTCTGGCGGAGCAGTACCTGAGATTGCCCGACAACGGGGTGGTTGCCAACTCACAAGCGGAACAGCAGGTGTCGCGGTCGGCCGAGACCGCAATCCAACGTATTTTTGAAAACGCCGGGGAGATCGTTGGCCGGCAGGGCGAGACCGCGGCTCGCGCCAAGAGCCTGTTGAGTATCGGCGCCGCGCTCAACGCCGGGCAGGAGCCCCAAGCGCTCCAGATTGCCCTTCTCAAGCGGATTCTCGAAGCGATACCCGGCGATCGGGCCGCCATCGTGCTGCTACCTCAAAGCGCCAGCGAGGAACCAACGATTACCGGGTGGGACCGGCATTGTGGAGAACCCGCTCCGGTCCCGGTCAGCCGCACTCTCGTTACCAAAGCCGTGCTCGACAGGTCGGCGATCTTCAGCGACAGTGTTACGGCTTGCGAAGAATTCAACCAGGTGAGCAGCTTGGCCCGAACGCGAGTGGCGTCTGTGATCGTGGCGCCGTTGGTCGGCGAGCAACGCACGATTGGAGCAATCTACCTGGACTCTGCCGATGTCGCGAACCCCCTGACTCGCCAGCACCTCGAATTTGCGGCCGTTGTTGCCGAATACGCCGGCCCCCCGCTCGAGCGCATCTTGCAACTGCGTGCTCTGAAAGAGGAGAACCGCCGCCTACAGAGCGCGTCGCAGTTGGAACACGGCCTCATCGGCTGCAGCCCCGCGATGCGGCAGATCGCGGAACGCATCGCCAGGATCGCCCGCACCGACGCGACGGTAATGATTCGCGGCGAAACCGGCACAGGCAAAGAACTGGCCGCCCGCGCGATCCACCAAAACAGTGGGAGAGCGGCGCGGCCGTTCGAAGCCATTAATTGCTCTCTCCTCCGCGATACCCTCCTCGAGAGCGAATTGTTCGGCCACGAAAAGGGCTCGTTCACCGGCGCGATCGCGCAAAAAAGGGGCAGACTTGAGCTTGCCGACGGGGGAACGTTGTTTCTCGACGAACTCGCGGAACTGGGAGAGTCGCCGCAGGCCATGCTTCTCCGGGTACTGCAAACGCGGGAATTCCAACGCCTGGGCGGATGCCGGCCGATGCGCGTCGATATCCGGATTATCGCCGCCACCAACAAGAACCTGGAGGAGGCAGTCCAGAATCGGACCTTTCGTGAAGATCTATATTACCGTCTGAATGTCGTCTCGGTCAGGATGCCGCCTCTGAGGGAACGCGTCGAAGATGTTCAGCTATTGGCCGACCATTTCGTCCAACTCAGCAGCCGCAAAAACAAGCGCCCGGTGAAGGGCTTGTCGGCCGGCGCCACTGCTCTCCTCAAGCGGTATGACTGGCCCGGCAACGTGCGGGAATTGGAGAACGCCATCGAATATGCCGTGGTTTTCGGTTCCACCGATGAGATCCTCCCGGAAGATCTTCCGGATGTTGTCATCGGATCCCGGGAAGCGGGCGCCGCTGCCGGATATCACGACGCGGTTCGCGAGGCGAAGCGCACAATTGTTCGGTCCGCATGGGAGCAAGCCGCTGGCAATTATGTCGAAGCTGCCAGACTACTCGGTATCCATGTGAACAACCTGCACAGGCTCATCCGCGAATTGGAGCTGAAGCCGACGCTCTCTGGCTCCCGCCCCTCGGCGGCCGGCGTTTCTCCAAATCGCCGCTGATGGACGCGACAATTTGTGGGGCACGGTCGAAAACCTCCCCCAACTCGAGTCGGCAAGACTTAAAGGAGTTGCTCGACAAGCTGAAACCCCTCGGCAAAAGTCGAATAACAGCCCAAAATAGGTTAGCGTATTTCTGAAATGACCGACTTAGTTAGAGCGCGTGAAAATAGCTTCTGATGAGATCTACTTGCGCCTCGCCCGCCCGCGGAAGCTTTCGCTACTTCGAAACTTCGGCGGGCAGTTCGGTGTGTTTGCTCCAATCCTCCCAGGAGCCGTCAAAGAGCCGTGCGTCGTAGCCCAGGTAGCGCGCCACGAAATAGATCACGGTGGCCTGCTGCCCGATATGGCAGTAAGAGACTACACGGTCCCCCTTCTTGATGCCGGCGTTGTGAAACATCTCCTCCAGCTCCGCTAGCGGCTTCAGCTTGCCCTTGTCGTCCACCACCGACGTGTACGTGATGTTGGAAGCGCCTGGAATATGGCCCGCCCGCCGGTCCTGGGGAACCGTGGCACCGGTATAGAATTGCGCATCGCGCGCGTCGACAATGTCTACGCCCAGGTGATGCAGGTTGGCGCTTACGTATGCCAGGTCGGTGATGACGTCGCTCTGCGCGCACGGTTCCAGCTTTCCCCGGGTCACCGCACGAACCTCGGTGGAAACGCTCCGGCCTTCGCTCTGCCACACTGGAAAGCCGCCATCGAGCATAGATGCCTGGCGGCCCATCCCCATCGCATCGAGCGTCATCAGGATGCGGGTGGTGGGCGAAAGCCAGTCCTTGAGGGAGTAGAGGACCACATGAGATTCGTTAGACACTCCCAACTTCTCAAACGCTGCCTGCAAGACCTCCATCGATGGCAGTTCCGTGGTCAAGGGCCGTTCCCCCTTCTTGGTGATCACGTCCTGGTACGCCACAAAGAGCGATCCGGGAATGTGCCCCTTGTCGTAATCCTCCCTCTGGCCGACCGCCAGGGCAACCACGTTCTTATCGTTGAGGTGGTCCGCCAGCCACGACGTGGAAACCAGCAGCGTGCTGCGGTCTCCGTGGCCTCCACAGGCCGCTGCCGCTGCGTAACCGGCCGGCAGAATCAGCCAGCCGGCGATCCAACTCAACGCTCGATGTTTCATCTTCCCCTCCAGCATTTCCCGTGTCCTTTCTACCCCACCGCGATCAAGTCGGCGATATGGCCAAGCCAGTAAGTCTCTCCTGATCCCGGCCCCTTCCTCATCGCAATTGCATCGTGAACAACTATATCGTGTGACACTCTATTGTGTCAAGATGTAGTAGTTTGGGTGCCGTCGAGGCGGCCCGCCTAAACCAGGATGTCTTTCACCACGTCGCCCGAAATCCCCGTCAGCCGCACATCCAGGCCCTGAAACTTCACCGCCAGCCGCTTGTGGTCCACGCCCAGCAAATGCAGCATCGTGGCGTGGAAATCATGCACGCTCACGGGATTCTCTTCGGCGGCGTATCCCAGTTCGTCGGTGGTGCCGTAGCTGATACCGGGCTTGACGCCGCCGCCGGCCAGCATGAAGGAGAAGCCCTTGATGTGGTGGTCGCGCCCGTCGCCGCCTTGCGACATCGGCGTGCGCCCAAACTCGCCGCCCCAGATCACCAGCGTGTCGTCCAGCATGCCGCGCTCCTTCAGGTCGGTGATCAGCGCCGCTGTCGGGCGGTCCACCTCTTCGGCCTTATAGTTGACGCCCGATTTGACGGCCGAGTGGTGGTCCCAATCGCGATGGTAAAGCTGAATGAAGCGGACGCCGCGCTCCGCCAGACGGCGGGCCAGCAGGCAGTTGGAGGCGAAGGACCCGTCGCCCGGATGCGCGCCGTAGCGCTCCAGCACGCTCTGTGGCTCCTTGCTCATATCCACCAGGCCGGGGACACTGGTCTGCATCTTGAACGCCATCTCGTATTGGGCCACGCGCGTCAGAATCTCGGGGTCCTTGAGCGCATCGTACTGCGAACGGTTGAGCGCGTTAATGGCGTCGATAGATTGGCGCTGCAGCTTGGCGTCTATACCTTGCGGGTTCTGAATGTAGAGCACCGGATCGCCAATGGAGTTCAACTTGACGCCCTGAAACCGGCTGGGCAACAGGCCTGCCGACCATTGCCGCGCGGCGATGGGCTGCATCTGGCCACCCCTGCCGGCCGAAAGCAGCACCACGAAACCGGGCAGATCCTCCGTATCGGCGCCCAGACCATAGAGGATCCAGGAGCCCATACTCGGCCTGCCGGCGATGATGGAACCGGTGTTCATGATGGTGTGGGCCGGGTCGTGGTTGATCTGCTCGGTCCACATGGAGCGGACGATGCAGACGTCGTCCACGACGCTGCCGATGTGCGGGAACAGGTCGCAGATTTCCTGGCCGGATTTGCCGAACTTCTTGAAGGTGTGCTGCGGGCCGAAGCACAGCAGCGGCTTGCCCTGAAGCTGGGCGATCTGCTGACCTTTCGTCATCGATTCCGGCATGGTCTTGCCGTGCATTTCGGCCAGCTTCGGTTTGTAGTCGAAGGTCTCCAGATGCGAAGGCCCGCCCGCCTGGTAGAGGAAGATCACGCGCTTGGCCTTGGCCGGATGGTGCAACGGGTCCACCACGCCCTTCGACTGGGCGAAGAGCTTTGGGTTGAGCAGCGCATTGAGGCCCAGGATTCCCAGGCCCGCGATGCCGCGGCCCAGAAAGGTGCGGCGCTCGATGTTCAGAATGCTTTCGTCGCGTGGTTCCATGGTTAATTCCTGGTGATGATCTCGTGCATGTTGAGTACCGCGCGCGCCACCGTGGTCATGGCTGCCAGCTCGGCCGGTTGCAGGTTTTGCGGCACGGGCGACTCGCCGACGTGGATCAGTTGGCGCGCATCGGCGGGTGAATTCCGAAACTGCGTGAGACTGGCGCCATACAGATCGGCCAGCGTGCGCCGCTCGGCGGGCGAGGGCGCGCGGCTCACGGCGCGCTGAAAAGCCCAGTCCACGCGGGCGTTCAGGTCGCGGGCGTGCAGCAGGATGTTCTGTGCGAAGACGCGCGCGGCCTCCACGTAGATCGGGTCGTTGAGCAGCACCAGCGCCTGCAACGGCGTATTCGAGTTCACGCGGTTGATGGTGCACTCCTCGCGCGTGGGGGCGTCGAAGGTCAGCAGGCTTGGGTGCAGGAAGCTGCGCTGCCAAAAGGTGTAGACTCCCCTGCGATACAGATCGGCACCGCGGCTGGCAGCGTACTCGCGCTTGGGAAAGTTCAGGGTGGCCAGGTAGCCATCGGGTTCGTAGGGCTTCGCACTCGGGCCGCCGAACTTGGGCGCCAGCAGACCAGAGACCGAAAGCGCCACATCATGCACCACCTCGGCATCCACTCGGAAGCGGCTCTGGCGCGCCAACAGACGGTTGTCGGGGTCGCGCTCGTCCAGTTGCGGGGTGTTCATCGAAGACTGGCGGTACGTCTGGCTGGTGACGATGGTGCGGATCAGGTGCTTCACGTCCCAGGCGTGGGCACCCTCCGCCCGGTACTCGGGCTTGACGAATTCGGCGGCCAGCCAGTCCAGCAGTTCCAGATGCGTGGGCCACTCGCCCTGCGAGCCGAGATCGTCCAGCGATTTCGAAATGCCAATGCCGAAGAACTGGCGCCACATGCGATTGACGTAGACCCGCGGCGTCAGCGGGTTTTCCGGCGTCACCAGCCAATTCGCCAGATCGAGCCGCGTGGCACGACGGTCGCCGGTTTCCAACTTGCCGAGGAAGGCGGGGATAGCCGGTCGCACGATGTCGCCGTTTTCGTTCATCCAATCGCCGCGCGGCAGCACTCGGGTTACCGCCGGCTCGGTGGCTTCGGTGATCACGATGCGCGGAATCGCGGCGTCGAGCATCGCCGCCGCCATTTCCAGCCGGGCTGCCTCGTTGGCGTCGGACCGCGCCTCCGGCATGGCGAACTGGAAGTGTTGCGCAACCAGGGACTTTTGCGCCGCCGTTCGTTTGTCTTCGGCAACCCGCAGCGCCCGTAGCAACGCTTCCGGCACATATTCGCCGGCGGAGAGCGCCAGGCGGAAGCGGCCCATAGTGGCGCGGCGGATTTCGGAATCCTGATGGATGCGAACCGTGACCGCGGAGCCGGCCTCGGTATGCAGCGACTGCGCGAACCGCAGCGCAAGCATGGCTTTGGACTCGTCGTCGTGCGGGGTGATGGCCCAGCCCGTCTTGGAGTCGCCGTCGATCGCACCGATCGGCAGATACTGGTCGGACTGGTTGGCCAGGTTCGCGGTGGCCGCCGAGAATGGCAGCTTCTTGCCGGCGGTCTCGGCTTCCACTTCGGTCAAGATCATGCGGTCGGCGCCGCGCGCCACACGCAGGCCCGGCAGGCTTTCGTCCTGCACCACTTCAATCCCCAACGCGGTCCAGGTGCCTTGGCCGGGCTTGAACGTGATCGTGTAGGTTTCGTTATCGGGGTTGGGGCCGCCGGCCACGATCAGCCCGTTGCCAGGCTTGCGTTCCGCCACGCCGGTGCCGCCCTCATAGCTGGTGAACTCCACCGGCTCATCGTTGTAGACCTTCAAGACGGCGCCATTCTGGGACTGCGCCGACTCCGGACGTTGGAACCGCCAGGCCGGTTCGCCGTTCTCATTGCGGGCCAGCAGTTGCTTTTCCCACTCGGGGCGGCGGGGCTCGAGCGTGGCCATTTTGGCCGTTAGCCGGTCGCGTGCGGCGGTGAGGCGGGCTTTCAGTTCGTCAGCCTGGCGCTGCTGTTCCGGAGTGGGCAGCGCTAATTGCGAACCCCAAGCGGTCTTGCCGCGGTCCGGCACCAAGCCCGTCTCTTTGATGTCGGCGAAGAAGGCCTTCATGGAATAGAAGTCGCGCTGCGTGAACGGGTCGAACTTGTGGTCGTGGCACTCGGCGCATCCCAGCGTGCTGCCCATCCAGACGGCCACGGTGGTTCGTACGCGGTCGGCGGCGTACTTCGCCAGGTACTCTTTGGGCTGCAAGCCACCCTCGGCGGATGTGCGGTTGAGCCGGTTGTAGGCGGAGGCCACGCGCTGCTCCGTGGTGGCGTTGGCAATCAGGTCGCCGGCGAGTTGTTCGCGCGTGAATTCGTCGAAGGGCCGGTTGTCGCGGAAGACGCGCAGCACGTAATCGCGGTAGGGCCAAGCCGGGAACGCGTTGTCTCCATGGAAGCCGCAGGTGTCGGCGTAGCGCACCGCGTCCAGCCAGTGCATGGCCTGCTGCTCGGCATATTGCGGCGAGGCGATCAGGCGGTCCACCAGTCTGTCATAGGCATCGGGCGAAGTGTCTTTCAAAAACGCGGCAACCTCTTCCGGCGTGGGAGGAAGGCCCGTCAGATCCAGGGTGACGCGCCGGATCAGGGTGCGGCGGTCGGCCTCTGGCGAGGGCTGCAAGCCTTCCCGCGCGAGTCGTTGGCGGATGAACCAGTCGATCGGGTTGCCCTGCCCGGTGGACGTCCGCTGCACCGGTTGATAGGCCCAGTGGCCTTCGTACTTGGCGCCTTCGGCTACCCAGCGGCGGATCGTGTCTTTCTGCGCCGCCGTCAGTTCCTTGTGGGCGAAGGCCGGAGGCATTACGCGCGGGCCGGTAGCGAATATGCGCTGCACGATAGCGCTTTTGTCGGGCTCGCCGGGGACGATCGGCGTCACCCCGCTCTTGGTTGGCTTGAGGGCTTCGTCGCGCAGGTCGAGCCGGAGCCCTACCATGCGCGAACTCTTGTCAGGGCCATGGCAACGGAAGCAGGTCTCCGACATAATCGGCCGGATGTCGCGGTTGAAGCGGACCTGAGCCGGCGCTGCGAGGGCGGCGAGAAGGAGCAGGCCGGCGAGGTAGGGGTAGCGGCTGCGGCGGGGTGAAATTGGAGTCATCCGGTCCATATCATAACTCCAATGGAAGGAAGGGGGTTGGAAGCCGGCGACGCCCCCGGCCCGCTTACCCTGCCTGCGGCAGCAGAATAATCAGCTCCAACTCCGGATTGGGCAAATCCCCTGGCACGTAAGCCGCCAGGTTGCGCGCCCTTTGGATGGCTTCCCACGCCACGCCTGCCTGGCTCAGGCTGAAATACTGGTAGTTCAACTTCACCGGGATCGCGCCCGGCGGCGCTGCCACGTAGGTTAAGATCACGCCCGGCAAGGCTTGCCTCACCAGGTGCTCGATGTGGCTCGCCGAACAGACCTTCACCAGGTTCGGGGTCTTGCCCACGATCTCCGCCTGGCTGGTTTCGGCGCTTACCGCCAGATACATCTTGGTGTTCAACAGGTACTTGTCGTTGTCGATGGCGGTCGCATAGATGGAAGGCTGCACCATCTTCAGCGGCAGAGAAACGAAGTTGCTCGGCACCACCGTCTCCAGCAGAATCCGTAGTTTCTCGTCCAGCTCGCCAAAGCAGGTGCCCAGCGCGTCGTGGTCGTAGACCGGAAGGTCGCGCGGGTGGATGTTGGTCGAAAACGTGGTCAGCGCGCCCGCCAGCTCCAGCATCGAGGCGAACAGAGTTTCGGGGTGGCCGCCGCGCGTTTCGAACAGGTGCCGGAAGTCCGGGAAGGCGGTATTGATCGTATACAGGAGCCAGAAGTTGGCGATATCGGCCGCACTGAAATCCGCCAGGCTCTGGTTCTTCTGGCGGCGCAAACCGGCGATGGCGCTCGACCGGGCCGAGAGGATCTCCACCAGGCGCCGCGCAATCGCCACGAGATACTCGCTGGCACGGAAGTCCAGCAGCGGGGGCACGAACCGCGGGTCCAACTGAAACGTCCCCGCCGGAGTGCGTTTCACGCGCGCCACTTGCAGCGTCGAGAACCCCTCGCGCGATTCCCCCTCGGCCAGCAGGCGCAGGTTCTTGCGAGCCACCTGCACCGGTTTTTCCGAAAGTCCGGTATTCTCGTCGCGGAATAGCTCAATTTCGGCCCGGTACCGAGCGCCCCCCTCGCGAGCCGACGTAGCCACGTTCAGCCCGCGCTCCCGGTAGTCCGGGATCGCCAGGTGAACTTCCAGCGAGGCCTGGTCCGGGTCGAAGTGGTCCGCCAGGACCTTAGGCTGCGGCGCGGCATCCGAGTTGGGGATCTCAAAAAGCAAGCCGTCCGGCATGATGCCCGCCGCCGCGGAAATCCCGAACGTTCCGGCAGCCAACCCCTCCTGGCTGATCTGTAGCGAGGTGAAACCCCAGGGCCGGAAAGCCAGGCTGTCCAGGTGGAACTGCAGCAGGTTTTCGAGAAACCGGTCCTGGATTTGCAAATGCTGCGGGCTCAAAAAGGTACCCTTAGTCCAAATCACCGGTTGCAGACGCTTCATTTGGAATCACAGTAGCACAGCTTTCAGCGATCAGCCGAAGTCTCGGGCAGTACCGTTGTTGAACTCATAGCTCAGAACTGACCGCTGTCAGCTTCCTCTCGGTGCTATTCTCAGCAAATGGCTTCTGCCTCAACCGCTCCCCATCCACTCCATTTGCTTCTGCCCCAACTGGGAACCGAGCAGGATTTCGCTACCCTGCGCGAGACGCTGCGGGTTTCGAACTTCCACAATGAAGGCATCTGCCAGCGTCTGGGGATTTCGTCCATCGTCGATTTTGTCCCCAAGTGCGACGGCCGGAAGCAGGCCATCGAAATCGAGTACGCAGTCGACGCTATCATCCGTCTGGTGCTCGATGGCGAATTCGTACCGGAGCAGGTTTTGGAATCCAAACTCCCCGAGGGAGCCGTGCCGGCGCTCGAGCGCCTGGGCCTTCTGGCCCGCAGCGAGTCCCGGCCAGGGCAGTTGTATTCCACCGTGACCATGTACCCGGCCGAAGAAACCCTGGTGCTGGCCGGCGACCGGCCGGGAACGCCCGATGGCTCGCCATACAAGGTGCCCAACGACGTCGTCTACCCCGGCGCCATAGAGAACACTCGCCACTTCCTGGCCAGCCTGCCGCAGACCCCGTGCGATGCCTTATTGGACATCGGTACCGGCAGCGGTGTGGCCACCCTGTCAGCCGCCTCCCGCTACGCCAAGCACGCGTGGGGCGTGGACATTGCCGCGCGCTCGGTGCGCTTTGCCGAGTTCAACCGGCGCATGAACGCTGTCGCGAACGCGACCATCCTGGAGGGCGATCTCTACGAACCCGTACGGAATCTCACGTTCGACCGCATCGTCACCCATCCGCCTTACGTGCCCGCGCCCAAGATTAAGATGATTTTCAGCGATGGCGGCGAAACCGGCGAGGAGATTCTGGCGGGCATCGTTCAGGGGTTGCCGCAGCACCTGCGTGTGGGCGGCCGCTTCCACACCCTGGTACTAGGCGCGGATTGCGAAGGCGAAGCCTTCGAAGACCGCATCCGCAAATGGCTCGGCCCGCGGCAAGGGGAATTCGACCTTGTCATGGTGTCGCACTCCCTGCGCACACCCTTGGAATTCGTGGCACGGGCGTTGGCCAAAGGCAAGGTCGGGTTGACGGAACTGAAATTCTGGACCGAGACCTGGAACCAGCGGAAAGTCGAGTTCCTCTTCTATGGATCGATCCTGATCCGCCACCACGCCGGCGGCCGGCCCGCTATCACCTCCCGGGTATTGAGTGCGCTGGGCTACGGTCCGGACCATCAGGGCTGGCTGCTGGACTGGGAGACGGATTGCGAGGACCCCGCATTTCGGGCCCGCCTGATGGACTGGCATGCCTCGCTGGCGCCCGATGCCGAATTGAAGGTCCTGCACCGGCTTCAGGAAGGCCGGTTCGCTCCCGTGGCCTTCGCGGTGGAATCCGGAACTCCTTTCAATAGCGAGATCCGCTGTAAAGACTGGATGGTCGGGCTGCTCTCGGAGTGCAACGGCGATGCGACCTGGCGGGACCACTTCGACCGCGTCAAGCGGGTTGGCATGATCAGCCCCGACACCACCGAGGACGAATTCGCAGGCATCCTCCGTGCACTTGCCGGACAGGGCATTCTTAGGGTGCGAGAGCGGCCCATGCCGCCGGATGCGCGGCCGGTGCGATAACAAACGGGGACTGATTGCACCGCGCCGGTTTGCCCCGCACAGAGGGTACCAGACAACCGTGCGCTAATGAACCAACTGAGCCACTGGTACCCATTTCCGGCCAAAGTAGTGCTTTTTCGACGACAGGGGGCGTATAATCGCTTCCGTGGCCAGATGGCTGTCGGCTGGGTTTTCTGATAATCTGACATAGCTCATGTCGCTCGGGCCGTTCGCCCGGGACGGCGGAAGCCCACGCGGAGGTAATCGCTTAAATGGCAAGACAAAGCACACAGCACAAACTCGATCGCGTTCGCGCTCCACGCGTTCAGATCACTTACGACGTCGAAGTCGGAGACGCCATCGAAGTCAAGGAATTGCCGTTTGTTATGGGAGTCCTGGGGGATTTCACCGGGCAGCCGGTAGACCCACAGCCCCGCTTGAAAGACCGGAAGTTCGTCGAAGTCAACCCAGACAATTTCGACACGGTACTGGAAAGCATGAAACCGCACCTCGCATTCTCGGTTGAGAACAAGTTGAGCGAGGAGCCGGATGCCGGCAACATCAAGGTCGACTTGAATTTCAAGAGCATGGAAGATTTCTCGCCCGACAACGTGGCGCGGCAGGTGAAGCCGCTACGCGAACTGCTGGAACTGCGCGACCGGCTTTCCGACCTGCGTGGCAGCATGCAAGGCAACGACAAGCTGGAAGAGGCTCTGCGCGAAGCCGTAACCGATAAGGACAAGCTCGCCAAGCTGAAGGCTGAGCTGGGAACGGAGGGGTCCAAATGAGCGACCCTCATAAGGCATCAACGTCACAGGCGGGCGCCGAACAAGTCGTAGAAACCAGCCTGCTGGACCAAATCGTCGAAGAAGGCCGCCTGGCTAAAGACCCGGCAGCTCGCGAACGCGGCAAGAACCTGGTGAAGGAGTTCGTCTCGCAGGTGCTCGAAGGGACCATCACGGTCTCCAAGGACGCCGAGGCGATGATCAACGCGCGCATTGCGCAGATCGACCACCTGGTTTCCCTTCAGCTCAACGCCGTCATGCACCACGCGGCGTTCCAGAAGCTGGAGGGCAGTTGGCGCGGTCTCAAGTACCTGATGGACCAGAGCGAGACCAGCGACCGCCTCAAGATCAAAGTGCTCAATGTCAACAAGAAGGAACTGCTGCGCGATTTGCAGCGGGCTCCCGAATTCGATCAGAGCGCACTATTCAAGAAGGTTTACGAAGAGGAATTCGGCGTCTTCGGCGGCGCTCCGTTCGGCGCCCTGATCGGCGATTACGAGTTCGGCCGCGGTCCGGAAGAGATCGAACTGCTGGAGAAGATCGCCCAGGTGGCTTCGGCCGCTCACGCCCCATTCCTTTCGGCCGCTTCCCCGGAGATGCTCAACCAGGAGAGCTTCACCAATATCGACGCGCCGCGAGACATGGCGAAGATCTTCGACAGCTCCGAGTACGCCAAGTGGAAGAGCTTCCGCGCCAGCGAAGACTCCCGCTACGTAGGTCTTTGCCTGCCGCACGTTCTGATGCGCCTGCCCTACGGGAAGAACGGCGCTTCGGTGGAAGCCTTCAATTACGAAGAGGGTGTGGATGGCAGCGACCACTCCAAGTATCTCTGGGGCAACGCGGCCTTCGCACTGGGCGCCCGCCTGACCACGGCGTTCGCCAACTACGGCTGGTGCGCCGCCATCCGCGGCGTGGAAGGAGGCGGGTTGGTGGAAGGGCTGCCGACCCATACGTTCACCACCGATTCCGGCGATGTCGCCCTGAAGTGCCCCACCGAGGCGCCCATCACCGACCGCCGCGAAAAGGAACTGGCCGATTTGGGCTTCATTCCCCTGGTTCACTGCAAGGGGACCGATTACGCCGCGTATTTCAGCGTGCAGTCGTGCCAGAAAGCCAAGATGTACGACAAGGAGGCCGCCAACGCCAGTTCGCGGCTTTCCACGCAATTGCCCTACATTCTGGCGATGTCGCGCTTTGCGCATTACCTGAAGGCCATGATGCGGGACAAGGTTGGCAGCTTCATGTCGCGCTCGGAATGCCAGACCTTCCTCAACACGTGGATCCTGCAATACGTGGTGGGGAACGACGATGTCTCCGCGGAGATCAAAGCACGGCGTCCGCTCCGCGAGGCGAAAGTGGAAGTGGTGGAGATCCCCGGCAAGCCGGGCGCCTACCGCGCGGTGGCGTTTCTCAAGCCGCACTTCCAGTTGGACGAGCTGTCGATCTCTTTGCGCCTGGTTGCCGATCTGCCGGCGGGCGCAAAATAGGGTTTACTGGGCCTGGCTCGCGGTCGGGAAACGGCTCGCGGGCCTTTCGAAAAAAAACACTAGGAGGAAATTTGCATGGCATTGTTTGACGCATTTCTGAAACTGGACGGCATCAAAGGTGAATCGGCCGACGGCAAACACAAGGGCGAAATCGATATCATGAGCTTCAGTTGGGGAGTCTCCCAGACCGGAGTCTCAGCCACTGGCGGCGGCGGCGGCGCGGGGAAGGTGTCGTTTCAAGACATCCACTTCATCAAGAAAACCGACGCGTCCTCGCCCTTGCTGATGTTGAACTGCGCCAACGGCGCGCACATCAAGGAAGGCAACTTCGTGGTGCGAAAAGCCGGCGGCACCCAACTGGAATACCTGAAGATTAAGCTCACCGACATCCTGGTTTCCAGCTTCAAGGATCACGGGAGTACTCATAAAGGCGATGAGATCCCGATGGAATCGATCACGCTCAATTTCGCCAAAGTGGAATACCAATACCAGCCGCAGGGCGCCGATGGGAAAGCGCAAGGCGGCCCCATTCTGGCTGGCTGGGACGTGAAGCAGAACCAGAAGGTCTAACCCGAAATTCCTGGAACTTCGGCCCAGCTTGCATGCGCGGGCGCCGGGCTTCCAGGAAAGACATTTGGATGTAAGAGCGCGCGGGCGCGGAGTGTTGCCGCGCCGCGCGATGGGGCAACCGGGCGAGTCCCGGGCAACGACGAGAACAGGAGGAGACGGGATGGCATTATTTGACGCATTTCTGAAACTTGACGGCATCAAGGGCGAGTCGGCCGACCATAAACACAAAGGCGAGATCGATATCATGAGCTTCAGTTGGGGAATGGCCCAGACTGGGGTCTCGGCTACTGGCGGGGGCGGCGGCGCTGGCAAGGTGAAGGTGCACGACTTCCAAATCACCAAGAAGACGGATGCTTCCTCGCCGTTACTGATGCTCAACTGCGCCAACGGCGCGCACATCAAGGAAGCCAACTTCGTAGTCCGCAAAGCCGGCGGCGAACAGCTGGAATATTTGAAGATCAAGCTCACCGATGTGCTGATTTCCAGTTACAAGCCCGCTTCGGAGAGTTCATTAATCGGCTTGCTTCTGCCGGCTGTCAGTACCGCCGACAAAAGCAGCGACGAGATCCCGATGGAAAGTGTGACTCTTAACTTCGCCAAGGTCGAGTACTCGTACCAACCGCAGGGCGCCGACGGGAAAGCGCAAGGCGGCCCCATTCTGGCTGGGTGGGATGTGAAGGCGAACCAGAAGGTTTAACGCCAGGAGGATTCCGGGTGGCACTATTCGACGCATTTCTGAAGCTTGACGGCATCAAGGGCGAGTCGGCCGACGCCAAACACAAAGGCGAAATCGATATCATGAGCTTCAGTTGGGGAATGGCCCAGACTGGGGTCTCGGCCACCGGCGGAGGCGGCGGCGCGGGGAAGGTGAAGGTGCACGACTTCTCGATTACGAAGAAGACTGACGCTGCCTCGCCGTTACTAATGCTCAACTGCGCCAGCGGCGCGCATATCAAGGAAGCTAACTTCGTGGTTCGCAAGGCCGGCGGAGAACAACTTGAGTATTTGAAAATCAAGCTCACCGATGTGCTGGTTTCCAGCTATAAACCGCTTTCGAATTCGGGAATGATCGGCGGACTCGGCCTGAATGCCGCCGTTTTTGTGAAGACAATCTCTTGGTCCGAGACTGCCTCACCGTCTGGTGGGCAAATTAGTTCGGGCGGAGGCGACGAGATTCCGGTGGAAAGTGTAACTCTCAACTTTGCCAAGATCGAGTACTCGTACCAGCCGCAGGGCGCCGACGGAAAGGCGCAGGGCGGCCCCATTTTGGCCGGGTGGGACGTGAAGGCCAATCAGAAGGTTTAGTCCGGAGGCCCGCGGGAGCTTTCCGGGAGAAAAAGGAGGATTCTCAGTGGCACTATTTGACGCATTCTTGAAACTTGACGGCATCAAAGGCGAGTCTGCCGATGCCAAGCACAAAGGCGAAATCGATATCGAGAGCTTCAGTTGGGGAATGTCCCAGACTGGAGTCTCCGCCACCGGCGGCGGGGGCGGCGCGGGAAGAGTGAAGGTGCATGACATATCCTTCGTGAAGAGGACGGACGCTTCCTCACCCTTGCTGATGCTCAACTGCGCCAACGGCGCTCATATCAAAGAGGCGAACTTCGTGGTTCGCAAAGCTGGCGGAGAACAACTTGAGTTCCTGAAAATCAAACTGACCGATGTGCTGGTTTCGAGCTACAAACCGCACGGAAGCCAGGTAGCCGACGATTGGGAAGCGAGCGCCGAAGGTCCGGAAGAGATTAACCCGTTAACTGGACTCCACTTTGGCCTGGCCACCGAGATTCCCTCGGAGTCCATCACCCTGAACTTCTCGAAAATCGAGTACGCCTACCAGCAGCAGGGCGCCGACGGCAAAGCCCAGGGCGGCCCGGTCATTGCCGGTTGGGACGTGAAGGCTAACCAAAAGGTTTAGCCGCTCGCACTGGGGGCCATCTCCAACATCGACGCCGGCTCCGGCGAATCCAAACATTCGCCGGGGCTGGCGTTTTTCTGCTATAGTTTACCCGCGGGGCGATAGGGGCCCTTCCTCACATGACAGCCAGAGAACTCTATCACGCCGGCCAACTGGGCGCGGCGATCCAGGCGCTCGGCGCCGAATTGCGCGATAACCCGGCCGACGCGAAGCGGCGCACCTTTCTATTCGAACTCCTATGCTTTGCCGGCGAGTACGACCGCGCGCAAAAACACCTGGATGTGCTGGCCGGGCAGGGTCCCGATTCGGCCACTGGCGCGCTGCTCTACCGCGCCGCGTTGAATGCCGACCGCATGCGCACCGATCTTTTCCTCAAGCGGGACTACCCTGAGGTCCACGAAAGCGATGTCCCGGTCTCCGGCACACTGAACGGCAAGCCGTTCGAATCCATCGAGGATGCCGACCCGCGGATCGGCGCCCGCCTGGAGATTTTTGCGGCCGGACAGTGCATGTGGCTGCCGCTGGTGCACATTGCCAGCGTGGAAATGGAGGCGCCGAAGCGACTGCGCGACCTGCTGTGGCCCCCGGCCCTGGTCCGCACCGGCCCGGCCTTCAAGGGCACCGAACTGGGAGAGGTGCTGATGCCGGCGCTCGCACCCCTTAGCTTCCAGCACAAGGACGACGCTGTCCGCTTGGGCCGCTCCACGGTTTGGGAAGAGCAGGAAAACGGCGATGTCATACCCTTCGGGCAGAAGATGCTCCTGGTTGACGGCGAGGATTTTCCGCTGCTGGAGCTGCGAAACCTGGAGATCGCCAGCGCCGTAGCCGCTCCCGAAGAACATGCCTCTGCGTAAGGACCTGCTGAATCCGTTATCGGGCGGCAAGCCCGCCGGCGAGAACCTACGGTACGCTCCAATCTACGACAAGATCAAGGAGGCGCGCCGCGAGGATGACAACGCGCCGCAGGGCGATTGGAAGGTCGAGCGGAAAGTCGCCGACTGGCCGCTCACCATCAAGCTGATCAGCGACGCTTTGGCAACCCAGACCAAGGATCTGCAACTGGGCGCTTGGCTGGCCGAGGCCATGCTGCGCAAGGAGGGCGTGGCCGGCCTGCGCGAAGTGCTGGATCTGCTCCGCGGCCTGCTGGAGAACTTCTGGGACACCTTGTATCCCGAACTGGACGACGGCGACGCCGAATACCGCGCTGCGCCCCTCCAGTGGGTTGGCGACCGCATGGAATCGGCCGTGAAGCGCGGCGGGCTGACGCGCAGTGGCCTGGACTGGTTTCAGTACAAGGAATCGCGCGCGGTCGGCACCGAAGAAGCCGCCGCTGAATCCGAGGACAAGCGAAAGGCCCGCGTGGACGCCATCGCTGAAGGCAAGATCCCGCAGGAGACGTTCGATAAGGCCTTCGAGGAGTCGCCGAAGAAGTTCTACGTAAGCCTTCTGGAGACGTTCGACGGCACGCTGGAATCGCTCGGCAATCTAGGCAGCGTATGCGACGAGAAGTTCGGCGACGTCACGCCTTCTTTTGGAACCCTGAAGCGGGCCCTGGAGGAAGTGCGGCAGACGGTTTACATCCTGCTGCAATTGAAGCGCGAGAAGGAACCGGACGAACCGGTGGCGGCGCCTGAGCCCGAAGCGCAAGCCGAACCGGTCTCCGAAGAACCGGCTGTCCAGCCGGCTGTCACTGCGGCCACAGCCCCGGTGCGGCCCCGCACAGGCGCTCTCACCGCCGAGCCGGTGGACCGCGACGACGCCATCGGACGCGTGGTAGCGGCAGCCCGGTTCCTTCGCCGGCAGGAACCCTACAGCCCTGCGCCGTTTCTCATGTTGCGTGGCCTTCGCTGGGGCGAACTGCGCGCCGCGGGAACCGAGGTAGACCAGATGCTGCTGGCGGCGCCGCCTTCCGAGGCCCGGCAGAATTTGAAACGGTTGTCGCTGGAAGGCAACTGGACCGAGGTTCTGGAGAGCGCGGAAATCGCCATGGGGATGGAGTGCGGCCGCGGCTGGCTGGACCTCCAGCGCTATGTAGGCCGCGCCTGCTACGAACTGGGTTTCTACTACGACCCCATCCGCAACGCCGTCATTTCCGGCCTGCGCGCGCTGCTGGCGGATTACCCGAAACTGCCCGACCTGACCATGATGGACGACACGCCGACGGCCAACGCCGAAACCCAGGCCTGGCTCAAGGAGAACGTGGTGAAGGTGGCCGAGCCGGCCTACATTCCGGGATCGTATCAGCCGGATACGGGGGAAGAATCGGGCGCGCCCACGCCGCCCGACACCTTCGATCTGGCCATGCAGGCGGCGCGTTCGGGCCGCCCGCAGGAAGGCATCCAGATGCTCATGCGGGAAATGGTGCAGGAGCGCAGCGGCCGCGGCCGTTTTTTCCGCAAGGTGCAACTCAGCAAACTCTGCGACTCGACCGGCTATGACGCCATCGCCTTCCCGATTTTGCAGGAACTGGCAGCCGAGATCGAACGCCGTAAACTGGAGGACTGGGAAGCCGCGGAACTGGTAGCCGAGCCCCTGGCTCTGCTGCACCGCTGCCTCTCCAAAAGCGGCGCGGAAGCCGCGGAGATCCAGAAGCTATACTCCTGGATCTGCCGCCTGGACCCGCTGCAAGCAATGAATATTTCGAGATAGATGCCGGTGGCCAGTGGCCAGTTGGCAGTTACGCGCAAGCGATGAGGATTTCGAGATAGGCTAGAGGACGGATGCCAAAGAACGGCGATTACATTACCTTGCGCGTTGCCTTTCACCGGCCACCGGCCACCGGTTTCCGGCATCGGTCTTAACTTATGGCCCGCTGGGAGCCCGAAGAAACGGTCACGCAGTCGGTGCTGGAGCGGTTGATTGACCGCGACCCGGCCAATAGCGCCGAACCCTTGCCCACGCGCGCGCAATC
>Ga0209067_10000612_pt1 | contig 22529 bp, 18 predicted proteins | sample ColStrG_CSR_2013_FD_187199 | JGI IMG/M metagenome (GOLD analysis project Ga0209067, IMG submission 187199) | Freshwater sediment microbial communities in response to fracking from Pennsylvania, USA - Cold Stream Run_MetaG_CSR_2013 (SPAdes)... | ecosystem: Environmental > Aquatic > Freshwater >...
TTCGACCGGCGCTACGTGCCGGAGGGCGAGACGGCCGCTGGTGCCGATGGCCGTTACCGCTCGCTGCCCCTGCCAGCGCTGGGTGTCTGCATGACGCGGGCGTTTTCCGTGGTCCTGGCCGATGGCGTCTCGCACCTGCAGGGCCGCGCGGGAGACTGGCTGCTGGATTACGGCGACGGCAATCTGGGCGTGGTGGCGGCAGATATTTTCGTGCGCACCTACGACCAGCTGGACTGAGCGCATGGCCCTGTACCAGCATATCCAGCGCGTGCTGCTGATCGGCATGCGCCTGCCGTCGACTCCGCCTGGAGTACAGCCTCCGGCGCCGCCCGCGCTCGCGCAGCTTGCACAGGCCATTGCGCCGGCACACCAGCGTTTTGACGCCCACGCCGTACATGCTGGCAACCGCTATCGCAGCGCCTTCTGGGCCATTTATCTTTTGAGCGCCCTGGCGATCTTCTGCGCCGTAGTGCCATTGGTCTTTATCCTGGGCGGCGGCGCGGAGGATCACCTCATGGCCGTGGCCTGGGGCGTGGCCGAACTCCTGATCATCGGGGTCGTTGGTCTGCTCGTGGCGGCAGGCAACCGCAGTGACTGGCATGGTCGCTGGCTGGAGGCGCGCACGCGCGCCGAAATGGCCTGGTACCTGCCCATGATTGCGCCGCTCGTGCCCTTCGAGGCGGGCACGGCTCCGGTCGACGAGAACTGGTATGCGCGCGCTTTCGGCAGCGAAGGCCCTGCGCTGGCTGCCCGCGAAATCGCGGCACTGTGCGGGGAGGTCAGTCCACTGGCCAGCCGCCTGCTGCGTGAGGCCTGGGCGGACCCGCAATTCGTCAGCGCGTATGCCGCCTGGGCGGCCGGCATCCTGCGTGGTCAGCGCGCCTATCACGACGCCGTGCGGGCGCGCCAGCGCGCCCTGATCGCGCGCGTAGGCCGTATCAATGCCACGCTTTTTGCGGCAACGGCCCTCGGGGCCGCTGCGCACCTGTTCGTGCACAGTCCCTGGCTGTTGTTCCTCACGATCTTTTTTCCCGCACTGGGTGCATCGCTGCATGGCGCGCTGGCCCAGTCCGAGGCGTACCGTCTCGCGCTGAGCTCGGATCGTCTGGCGGGTGAACTGGAAAGCGCCATAGCGCGCATCGAGGCGTGTGTGCGTCCCTCAAGCCACAGCAGTGAGCTCGCGCAAAGCGAGGCGGCCGCCGCAGAGCTGCCCGAGGCGATCGGCGCGGCCATAGGTCTGGTGCTGGACGAACACCACGCCTGGCATGCCCTGGTGCGGCCCCATCATCTGCCGCTGGGCTGAAGTGTGCGGATAGCACCCCAGAGTCTCCGCTCCCGTGTACAATCCGTCCCCTTCGGGGCGTAGCGCAGCCTGGTAGCGCACTTGCATGGGGTGCAAGGGGTCGCGAGTTCGAATCCCGCCGCCCCGACCATTTAAAATCAACGACTTGCAAACTTGCGAGTTGAGCCAAAAAAGCTGTGGGGCTCCCCAGGGGTACCAACAGTGTCTTTTTGGCTGGTCGGAACCGATAGCGCGAATGAGTGCCCGCCGCGGAAGGTGGTTGCGGCGAGGACTGTCTATTTAGCCGAGCAGCGGAAAAGAGCCAAAGTGCTCGCGAGGGCATCTGCCCTGCCGGGTTTAGCCGACGCTGGCGACCAGTTGGGCACCACCCGGAACTCGTGGTTATTGCCCGCATATTCATGCAGTGTCACTCGCTTGCCTGCTGCGCGCATTCCCGTGGCCAGTTCCTCGTTCCAGCGCGGTGGTGAGTAGTAATCCATAGTCCCGTAGTGCAGTTCCAGATCGGCATCAATGAGACCGGGCTGGGCGATAGCGTCGATGGCAGCCATGGCAGGCTCAACCGGGTGCAGCGCCGGATCCGCATCGGAGCGGTCAAGGACAAAGCGGCGGACCGTGTCGTACATCTGCCGGCGGCGCTCGGCGATACCCTCATCGATACTACCCTTGTACGATTTTGAATCCCACCAGTCCGGCATGACCGGGAAAAAGCGTGGGTCACCAGCCGCGTCCTTGCTGTACTCCAGTCCACCGTAATATCGAAGCTGTTCCGTGCGGGCGGCAAACGTTCCTGCCCAGATGGCAGCGTGGGCAATAGGGTGGTGCACCGTCGGGCTGCTGGCTACCGTCAGGGTGGTCAGTGCAGCGTCGCCGCCTTGCGAGTGCGCCAGGAGGGAAATGCACTTCGCGTCCACCTTCAGGCCTGCCACAAGGGAGGGCAGCGAATCTATGCTCTCCAGCGCGTTGAGTATGTCGATTGCGTAGAACTGGGGGGACAGATAGCTACCATTGTCATAGGCACGCATCCACTCTATACCGTCTGCGGGCTTGCCATCCACATTGCCATGGCCGCGATACCCCGGAGACAGCACGGCAAAGCCCGCCTTCACGAGGGCGTCGATCATGTCTCCATAGTAGGCGTCTGCCGAGTAGGTCAGGGCATAGGTCGGGGCCTTTTCCTCGCCCACCCATCCGTGGGCAAAGATCACCAAGGGTACGGGTTTGCCTGGCGACAATCGACTCGTGGGCGGAACGTCCAGTCTGGACAGGACGTGCAGTCCATCGGACTGATAGCCCAGCAGGTAGGTGTCGTAGTAGGGAGGACCAAAGGTATGGGCGTACCCAGACTCGCCACGCGTATCGCCCAGTTGTTTGAGAATGGTAAAAGTACTCCCGTAGGAGCGCGCACGCAGGGAGCGGATGGATAGCTCATCCAGGGACCGGATGGCGGGGTTATGAGCTGACGCCGCAGGTTCTGGTTCGGACGCCGCGCACGCTGGAGCGTGCAGACACGTCAGAGCGATGAAGGGCAAGGCCAGTAGGGAGATCCATAGGACGCTGTTCCCGACGGGGCGTTTGCACAGCTTGCGCCAGTTCATGTTTTCAATACCTCAATTCTGAGGCTGATTGGCGCGCCGCTTCGGCCAGCGCCTTGGTAATAATTCCCGTAGTAACGCTGGCGAATAGCCGGGCCCCAAAAGCGGCATAGCGTTCTTCTTCCTCGGCGGTGAGCGCCAGGATTCCAGCGCACAGTCCGGATGGCGCCACGGCCTTTAGGGTGCTCGCTATGGCCGCCTGGACCGGAGCTTCGTGCCAGCGGTTCTGGTGCCCCATGCTGTGCGCAAGGTCATTGGGTCCGATGAAGATTCCATCGAGACCGTCGACCGCGGAGATCTGGGCAGCGGCGGCAACCCCCTGCGGCGTTTCAATCATGGCAATTAGGGCAATACCCCTATTACTGCGCTCTGTGTGGTCCGTTCCGCCAAAGGCGCCGTAGCCGGCCGCGCGGGTACTGAACGCGCAACCACGGGCCCATTGCGGATGGCCGGCCATCGGATAACGAACGCTGTTGACGAGTTCCTGCGCGTCTTCGGCGGAATTGACCATGGGTACCAGGATGCCGCCGGCGCCCATGTCCAGGATTCGGGATATATCGTGGCGCAGACAACGCACGATCGCCACAATCCCACTGGCGTGGGCTGCCCGCAACAGGTGTTCAGTCAGCTGGAAATCCGCACTGCCGTGTTCATTATCGATGATGATGAAATCAAAACCGGCATAACTGCACATCTCGACTATGGCAGGCGAGGGAATGCCATTAAAGACGCCGCGCAGGCGGCGGCCGCTGCGCAGCATTTCCGGCAGGCGTGTATCCAGGGGATGACGGGATTCCATGATGAGCCTCAGGTCTGCGCGCGTTCGACGAACCGGCGGGCACCGACGTGGCCATTGGCGTCCAGCGCGTAGCCCGCGGCCGCGGCTGCGGCCACGACCGAAGGGTCCCATTGCGGTCGCTTTCGATGATCGCCAGCGCTTACCAGTAGCGCCAAGGCATCACTGCCACCCGGGTTTGACAAGGTGCGCCAGCACTGCGCGGGCAGGGAGAATGTGTCCCAACCCTGGGTGCCACCTGCGATCGCGTAGTCGACAGGGCCGGCGTTTGTTTCGACCTGCAGGTTTAGGGTGCCCTGCTTGGCTATGAGAACTTGCTTCTCCGCAAATTGGTGCCGCGATACCCGCCCGCCCGGGGGGATTCTGAGCCATTCCACCGAAGCGCCGTGCGCGTTGGAGACCGGCGCAAGCGTGTTGCGGTCCTGCGAGACGCCTAATCCCAAAACCGGTGCCAGCTGGGCACCACATCCGGGAAGGCAGGAGTCGAGCAGCCCGTCATGGGACCAGACCAGATCCTGGAAGCGCACGATACGCCGCGACATCTCCTCCAGACTCCAATGACGCAGCGTCGCGATTTCCTCATTGCTCATGGCTTGCAAAAGGCGATCGTTTGGCCCCAGGGACTGTCCGCGCCTAGTGTCAATCATGCGGTAATCGTCCGTTAGATAAACGCCATTACGGGCTGCTGCGGCAATCGTGGTCGGACCCCACAGTATGCCGCCCGTATGATCACCTCCGAGTACGGTGAAGAGAAAGCCGTCGTCAACCCCGTCATTGGTGAAACCCCGGTAAAGCCAGGTTGGCACGGAAACGATATCGCCTTCTCCTATCGTCGCTTCCAATACCTCTGGATTAAAACCCCACTGGATCCGCCACGTGCCTTTCGTGCAGATGAAGACTTCGCAGGTGAAATGCATGTGTGCAGGGTTCACCTTGCCATGGGGCAGGGAAACCCCTCCTATCTGAAAACCATGTGGCTCCCGCAGACTCACCGGCTGATTCGGGTTTTGCGAGACCCCAGGGCCGACCATCGCGTAGTTGAACTTGGGCTGACATTCAGGTATGCAGTAGTCGATGAAGGCTTCGGTCGAGTACTTAAGGCTGCGAAAGGGAATGAATCGCTCCTTGAGCGCTTCGGGCGTTATCACGTTTGCTCTCCTCTCGGTAATGGTTGTTCATGGATGCGTGGCTGAGCCAGCCAGCGTGAAAGCAGGGCCGCCAGCTGGGCTGGGGCTTCTAGCGGAATGAAGTGACCGCAGCGTCGCAGCGCATGCCAGCGCGCCGCAGCTTGTGCTGCACACATGCGGCGTTGCAGGCGTTCCGGACAAAGGGGATCGTGGGTGCCGCTTACCAGTAACAGGGGGCCGCCGAATGCCGCCAATTGCGCAATGCCGCCCGGGCGGGTACCGACCCAATCAAACTGCGCCCGTGCGGAGCGGTGTGGTGTTCGCCGTGCCATGTCGTGCACCAGCGCATACCGCTCGGCCGTTCGATTCCCTGGAAAAAAATAGCTGGGAAGGGCTGCCTGGATGACGGCACGCGCACCGCCCTGACGCAACCGGCGTCGGTTGGTTGCCGTGCGGCGTCGCGTTACCGGCCCGGCAGCTTCGGCATTGCTGGCGATCATGGCGAGCCGGTCGACCCTCTGAGGAGCGCAGCGCAGAACCTCAAGGGCGAGTAAGCCTCCCATCGAAAAGCCGGCCAGGGAAAATCGCTCAGGGGCTTCCTTGAGGAGCGCCTTCACCCACGCCTGCGGATCGTCCAGGTGCGCAAGCGAAGCGACTCGTACGTGGGCAACGGGGCGCAGGCGCTGCGCCAGACGCGCAAAGAGCCGTGCATCGCATAGCGTTCCCGGCACAAAATAAAGTACGGGAAAGTTGGCCATGCCTAGCCTTTTACTGCACCCTGGGTGAGTCCGGCCACCAATTGACGCTGGAAGAAGGCGATGAGCAGCAGCAGGGGAAGCGAAATGCTGACGGCGCCGGCCACGCCCTGCATGAGGAGACGCTCGCTTTCGGCATTGATGGAGTTGCCGATGGCGACTGGCATCGTCATCATTTCTACGTTGGTCAGGGCTGAACTCAACAGAAAATCGTTATAGGCCAGAAGAAAACTGAAGAGTCCAGTTGTAAGGATGCCCGGCCACATGACGGGAATGATCACCTTCCTGAAGGCCTGTATGCGCGAGCACCCGTCAACCAGCGCCGCATCGTCCAGGTCATTGGGGATGTTCATGAAAAAGGAGCGCAACATCCAGATGGTGAAAGGTTGGTTGATTGCTACGAGGACTAGGATCAGGGTGAACATCGAATTACGGATGCCCAGCGTGTCAAAAATCAGGAAAAAGGACGGCAGCAACGTCGAATGCGGAATCGCCCTGAAAACCAGGGCCACGATCAGGAGCCAGAAACCGGCGTTGCCCCGGTAGCGCGAAAAGGCATAACCGGCAAGGCAACCGACGCTCAAGGAGACAGACACGGCTCCGGCTGTCACGATCACGGAATTGAGGAAATTGACGTAGAACTCCCGCTCCACCCATAGGCCGCGGTAATTATCCAGCGTCAGAGGGGCGAACCAGCGCAAGGGGGAGGCGAAGGCATCAACGTAGTGGCGCAGCGAAATGACCAAGGCCCATAGGATGGGTAGACACGCCAGCAGGACCCATAAACCTGTGCCGGCATACAGCGTCAGCGCGGCAAACCGCCCACTACCGAGCGGCTTCATGCGAGACCCCGCTGTTCCCGCCAGGTGCGACGCAGCAAAGGTACCAGCAATATGGCGATTCCCGTCAGCGTCAGAACGGCAGCCGCGCTGGCCTTGTAGGGATTGTTTTCCTGCAACAGGACATAGTAGGTCAGGTACTGGACGCTTGTTGAGAAAGCACCCTTGGTGAGCACCAGCACGGGTTCAAAAACGCGGTACGCGTCCATGATGTGAATCAGACTCACGAAGACAATCAGCGGGGCCAGATGCGGCAGGACAACGTACCGCAGTTTCTGCCAGCCTGAAGCGCCATCGAGAGTAGCGGCTTCCAGAGTGTCTTGGGGTACCGATTGCAGGCCTGCATAAAAGACGATGAAGGCAAAGGGGCTTACCTGCCAAATTCCGTAGAGGATAACGAGCAGCTGCGCAGACCAGGCCTGACCCATCCAGTAGATATGTACGCCGCCGATCGCAAGCAACTGCGCTACCAAGCCATCATCGCGGAACAGCCACTTTATGCACAGCGCACCGACCACCGGTGTGATCACAAAGGGCAATAACGAAGCAGAAATGAAAAAACCTCGTGCGCGTCGGTGCATGGCGTTGATACACAACGCAAGCGTCATTCCGAAAAAAATGACGAACGGCGTGGTCGCTGCGATGTAAAGCAACGTAAAACTCAGTGCCGCCAGGAACACACGGTTGCTCGTGCCCGAAGCAACTTCCGGCGCGCCTGCCTGCTGCAGGTCCGCAGCCTGGCCGGACGCGGAGCCGCCCAGTCCGATGAAATTCGCGTAATAGCTTAGGCCCACAAATTTGCAGTTTTCGACCGGGTGGCCACGGGAGTCAAGGCGCGCGCGCTGGGTGGTTAGTTCACGAGGTCCAAAGGGTCCGCTTTGTTGCACGGTGACCAGGTCAAACTGTGGCGCGCAACTGTGTACCGATAGCCAGAACGTTGTCGCGAGTGGCAGCGCTAACAGCGCTGTCATCAGCAGCAATGTGGGAGCCGTGAAGAGTAGGAAGCTGCGCAGCCTCATGCGGATCCTTCCCGCAAATAGCCCTTCTGTTGGGCCGTTGCACGAAAAGCCCGCGCTGCCTCGTTAAGTACCTCCTCAGGGCTTCGCTGCCCGGAAAGTGCGTCCGGCAGCACCCTCCCGAGTTCATTGTGCAGAAGGCCGTAAAAGGGTTCGCCCGGCCACTCCGGCGCTCCGGCAGCCTCAGCCAGCGCTACGCCCCGCCCGAACCGACCAGGCCGGTAACAGGATCGCACCCATATGGCCAGATCATTGCCACTGCGCACGGCCTGTTCGCTGAGCATTGCCATGAGCACCAGGAAAGTCTGCTCGCGCCCCGGGCCGGCGTTGCGCGGCATGACAAACCCATCCCACCAGAGGTGGGCTGCGCTGGGTCCGCCACTGTGCACGGCGGGCGCCGCTGCAAAGTGAATGCGCCCGACCACACGGGAGGCCAGCGGATCATCCATCCGCGCAGCCCGGCTTGCCCAAAGCACACCCAGGGCGGCGCGCCCCTGCTGCAACTGGTTCATGACGTCATCGGCATTGGAGGCAAGCGCGTTGGGCGTCATGTAGGGCATCAGCGAGCGCATCTGCGCGATTGCTTCGACGCCATATGCGTCATTGAACGCCGGCTCGGCGCTGCCCGGTTCAAAGTACCTGCCGCCCAGGCTCGAAAAGACGTTGGCAAAATCAATGGCCACATCAAAACCCTTGCCATAGCCTTGCGCGATGGGATACTGCAGATCGGGTTCTTCCTTGCGCAGGCGCCGCGCGACCTGGACCATCTGCCCATACGTACGCGGCACGTCCAGGCCGTAACGTTCCAGGAGGTCGCCGCGGTAATACAGGTTCTGGGTATTCTGCATGAAGGCAAGCGCCATGACTTCGCCGTCAACCCGTACCAGCATCCGCTCTTCGAGCCCGAAGCGCGCTCCATGCTTGTCAACCAGATCCGTCATGGGGGCAATCTGGCTGCGACCGTACAGATCGGTGAATTCGCTCATGGATACGGCCGCAGCATCAAAGGCCGATTCGCCCCCGGAAGAGAAGGCATGTTCCACTTCGCTCTCGAATTCCGAAGTGAGCTTGAAGCTGACGTGCAGCTCGCCGTTATCCTGGGCCTGGGCAATTCGCGCAAGGTGCTGCATGGCAGGAAATACGTTGCCTACAAGGTGCACTCCACGCGCGCTGCCACTGCGGGTGGCCATACGGTAGGAGCGGGTTGCCAGGGCAGCGGCACCCATGCCAGCCAAAATGCCGAGAGCAACGCGACGGCGCAGTTTCATGGGTGTCTGGGCTTCATGGCCCAAAAGTCAGGCGGTCACCGCTTGCGGCATCAAAGAGAAAGCACCGACCCGACAGAGCGGAGAAACCCAGCGGTGTATCAATTTCCGCGCGAAATTCCTTGGGCGTCCGGGCGATGAAGAGTGTTTGCCCGAGCCGTATGGTGCTCAGCGTGCAGTCCCCCGTCAGTTCCACCGAAAACACGTCGCCGTGCAGACAGGACTCTGCTTCGGATGCCAGATGGGCGTCTTCGGCACGCAGCCCAAGTACCACCGCGCTGCGATTTGTTGTGCCAAAGCCGGGAATACGGACTCCTGGCGCACAAAAGCTGCCCTCGACCAGATCTCCCGGGACGAGGTTGATAGGCGGTGAGCCGATGAAGCCGGCGACGAAAAGGTTGGCCGGATTGTTGTAGATCGTCTCTGGCGTTCCCACCTGCTGAACCTGTGCCTTGCTCATGACGACGACCCGGTCGGCGAGCGTCATGGCTTCGATCTGGTCATGGGTTACGTAAATGGTCGTTATGCCCAGCGAGTGGTGCAGGTGCTTGAGGTGGGCGCGCATGGTACCGCGCAGCTTTGCATCCAGGTTGGACAGCGGTTCGTCCATGAGGAAGAGCGCGGGTTTGCGCACGATGGCGCGTGCCAGCGCCACGCGCTGACGTTGGCCGCCGGATAACTCCTTGGGACGCCGCTCGAGGTAGTCCAGGAGTTCAACGCGTTCAGCGGCCAATCGCACTGCCGCGACCACTTCTGCGGATGCCATTTTGCGCAGGCGCAGCGGGAAGGCGATGTTCTCGAAGACGCTCATGTGGGGATAGAGCCCGTAGCTCTGGAACACCATCGCTACATCGCGATCCTTGGGTTCGAGCTCATTTACGCGTCGTCCACCAATGCGGATTTCTCCGGAGCTGAGTTCCTCCAGCCCAGCCACCATGCGCATCGTGGTGGTTTTGCCACAACCGGATGGCCCCAACAGGACAAGGAATTCACCGTCGGCAATATCGAGCGATAGGGGTTGCACCGCAACGGTGCTGCCCCAGCTCTTGGATACCCCCATCAACTCAACGCGTGCCATGCTCTGCAGTCCGCGGCGTCAGTATTTGCATCCAGATGGCAATTTCGTCGATCAGGTGCCACTCCCTGACCAGTTGACCCCCCTCGTATTCCCCATGGCTGATGCCCAGGATCTCCACGGGATGACCACTGGGGGCGCCGAATCGGCCGGGTCGGCTGTGCGTGAGCCGAGCGCGCCAGCGTGCGGCAATCGCTGTTGCGCGCCCGGAGCGTTCATTGGCGACCAGGTGCTCTATGCTTGTCTGCCCCACCTCAAAGGGCGCGCTGAGTTCGGTCCAGAACCGGATCAGTACGTGGGAACCCACTGCCACGTTCCCCGCTGGCAGGCAGGAAATGCACGTGGCAGCGTGATTGCGCTCCAAAAAGCCGCGGTCCTGCTGTTCCCAGATTTGGGTCAGCTCCTGTGCATAGCGCTGTGCCAACGGGTGGGGGTCTATGAAGCTTTGATACGGTGTGGGCGCCAGGGGCATGGGTCCTTTGTTCCAGCCACCGCTGCGATCAATCCAGGATTGCGCCACATCGCGGGGCAGCAGTCCGATTTGACGGGCAATGGCCGCCTGATCACGGACGAGCCACTCGTGCACGATCCGGTTATTGAGACATACGCAATCGGCAATCGTGCGTACATACACGGGGCGCTGCGTCGCAGGACCGAAGACGCCATCACCCGCGTGCGTCATGGGACTGAATATCCGGTGGGACGACAGAAACCCCGCTTCCTCGTCACCAGAAATAATGACATCCTCAGCGAGCAGTCGCCGGTCGGGAAATGCACGCAAGGTCGCCCGAGTACTTTCCATCACTGGCTCGAGACCAATGCTTACACTGGAAGGTGACTCGACGGCGCAGTCGTCCCCGTAGTAGCGACGAATATCGTCGATCCGCCTGCCTTCCCAGACACGATCCGTTATGACACGGATGTATTGGTCAAGGTTGGCAAACTCAGCGTCAAAGCCCTTCATGAGACTTCCTGAATTATTTGTCGCGGAGGGACATTGTTCCCGCTTCGGTTCGTCGGTCGCGCACGGATTCCCGCAGAATCAGTTGGCCGGAAATGAGAATTTCATCGGATTCCCCGGCGCTGTCCTGTCCCAGACTTTTCTGCAGCAGACCCACGGTGGCCTCAATCATGGGCTCTATCGGCTGCTCCACCGTGGTGAGCCGATAACTGGCCCATGCCGCCTGGGGTACGTTGTCAAAGCCCACCACAGAGATATCGCCGGGAATGTTCAAGCCCAGGTCGTGGCGTAGGGTGTCCATCGCGGCAAAGGCCATGTGGTCATTGGCGACGAAGATTGCGTCAGGGATATCCTTACCAGGAACGACGAGCTCGCGGGTCGCCTGGCAGGCTTGCTCGAAGCGGTAATTGCCATTTGCCCGACCCCAAAGGCGCATGCCGTTTTCACCCAGGTACTCCCGCAAACCCCGCTCGCGCTCGACGTTTGTCGAGGTTTCTTCCGTGCCCGCCAGGTACGCGATGCGCTGGTGACCGGTGTCCACCAGTAGCCGTGCGACGGCGCGACCGCCGGCCACGTTATCGGTACGCACGGAGCTCACAGTGTTCTGGAGGTTGTCAGCCATCACCCGGTTAAAAAGCACGACGGGGATGCCTGCGTCAGCACAATGGGCCGCCAGTACGGAAGATAGCGTCGTGGCGGCAAGGACAATGCCATCCACGGAATACTGGAGAATTTCCGATACCAGCGCGTCCGCATTCTGGTTGTGGTTGATGAAAAGCAGCACGTGGTAGCCGTCGCACTGCAGGCGTTCTGCGAGGCGCTGCAAGGCAATGGCGTAAAACGGGTTCTCGAGGTAGAGCAGGACCAGTCCGATGATTTTGGACCGCCCCGTAATCAGGCTGCGTGCATGGGCGTTGGGGCGATATCCCAAGCGCCGCGCGGCATCGAGTACCTTGCGCCGCGTCTTTTCGGAAATGCTGGTTCCTGGCGTAAAGGCGCGGCTGACAGACGACTGTGAAACTTGTGCAAGCCGTGCAACGTCCTCCGAGGTGATCGTGGCTTTGGGCGTGTTGCTCATGCAGCAGTCCACCCTCCGTCAACCATCAGCGCGCTGCCGGTCACCATCGCGGATGCATCACTGGCCAGAAAGACGATCGCCCCCATTATGTCGTCGAGTCGGCCCAGTCTCCCCAGAGCGATGCGGGACAGCACGAACTCCCGGAAGTTGTCATCGGCGAGCATTGGGGCCGTCAGGGGCGTTTCGATGAAGGTCGGGCAAAGCGAATTTACCCGGATCCCATGGGAGCCGAGTTCCCACGCGAGGGCCTTGGTCATGCCTTCCACCGCATGCTTGCTGGCGCAATACACGGTGCGCTGCGGACTTCCCACCAAACCCATCTGTGACGACAGGGTAATGAGTGAGCCGCCGCGCCCAGCGGCGATCAAGGCGCGGGCTCCCTCTCGCAAGACCCGAAGTGCAGCGCTCACGTTCAAAGCGATTACCGCGTCGATGTCGTCATCCGGTGTGTCTACCAGCAACGCGGGTCGGTTGGTTCCCGCACTGTTGACGAGAATGTCATAGGGACCCTGCTCCTGCAGCCTTGCCTTGAGCGCGCCACTGTCAAGTACGTCCAGGGCAATTGCCTGGGCGTCTCCTCCTCTTGCACGCAGTTCCGCAGCGACCGCCTCGCATTCAGCAAGCGTGCGGGCCGCTACGTGAACCTGCGCCCCGGCGTCGCACAGAGCAGCCGCAGCAGCAGCGCCCAAACCGCGCCCGGCGCCACAGACCAGAGCGCGCCGGCCTTCGAGTCGGAAACTGGGAGTCCTGGGCAGGGTCATGGCGTTGCCGGACACTATTGAACGGGCTGGTACCAGGGTACGTCGCGCTTCCCATAGCGTCGTACCCGCAGGTTAGCCTGCTCACCATGTCCCGCAAAATTTTCCATATGGCAAAGACGGGAACAATATTCACCAATCATGGCACTGGCGCTGTCCGAGGTGATGCGCTGATAGGTGCAGGTCTTGAGGAATTTCCCGACCCACAGCCCGCCCGTGTAGCGCGCGTTCTTGTTGGTTGGCAGCGTGTGGTTCGTGCCTATCACCTTGTCGCCGTAGCTTACGTTGGTTCGGGGGCCCATAAACAGCGCGCCGTAATTGCGCAGGCGTTCGAGATAGACATCGTCGTTGGCTGTCATGACCTGTACATGCTCGGAGGCGATCTCGTTAGCTTTGGTGATCATTTCGTCCAGAGTATCGCAGACGATTACTTCCCCAAACTCCTCCCAGCTCTGGCGCGCGATGGGAGCTGTTGGCAGTATGCCCAACTGCCGCTCGACTTCCGCCATGGTGTCCTGTGCCAGTTTCTCGCTTGTCGTGAGCAGCACGGCAGGGGAGGTGGGTCCATGCTCGGCCTGACCCAGCAGGTCCACGGCGCACATTTCCCCATCGACGGTCTCATCCGCTATCACGAGCGTTTCGGTAGGGCCGGCAAAAAGATCGATGCCGACTCGCCCGTATAACTGCCGCTTGGCTTCGGCCACATACATGTTGCCCGGACCGACGAGCATGTCGACTGGCGCAATGTTGGCGGTCCCGATGGCCATGGCGGCTACCGCCTGTACACCTCCCAGCACGAGGATTTCGTCTGCACCAGCCATGTGCATGGCGGCCACAATTGCCGGATGTGGCGCACCTTCGAAGGGCGGCGCTGTTGCGACGATCCGCGGTACACCGGCCACCTTGGCCGTGAGAACGCTCATGTGTGCTGATGCAATGAGTGGATACTTCCCGCCGGGAATGTAGCAGCCCACATTGGTGATGGGAATGTGCTTGTGGCCCAGGTGAACACCCGGCAGGGTCTCGACCTCAACATCTCGCATGCTGTCCCGTTGCACCTGAGCAAAATGCCGTATCTGCGTCTGGGCAAAGCGAATGTCCTCGGTTTCGCGAGCGGACAGGCTCGCTACCGCAGTTCGGATTTGATCCGGAGACAGGCGAAAGCTTTCCGGCCCCCAGTTGTCAAATCGGCGTGAGTATTCGAGGACCGCCTCATCGCCCCGGGCCTCCACATCATGCAATATGGATTCGACAGTTGCGCGCACCTTCGCATCTGCTGCGGCGATCGCCGCAGCATCCTTGCCGCGCTTGAGATATCTGATCACTGTTGTACCTCGACGCTAAAAATGTTGCCGCAATTGGGTGCGCGATCTCATGGAGCGTATTGCACACGTATGCATTATTGCATGCGAAATTCAATTTGTGGCCATCACGCCACATCCCGTGTTATTGGCAGAAAGGCATTGTGTGCCTTCGCAGATTATTGTATAAATTTATTGCAGACGTATGCAACAGGAAAACAATGAGCCAACCACCACAGGATTTGCCCGGTGCTCTTGCCGATGCCAAGACAATGGTCTGGCACGCCTGTGAGGAACTCATCTCGAACCCAGCGAGGTCTGCGCAAAGCCTGCTTACGGACGACTGTCTATGGGTTTTATCGCACCCCTTCAATGAGTTGCGTGGTCCGGAGGCAGTCAACGCAACTTATCTTCAGTCATTGTGTAAGAGCTTTCCTGATATTGAACGTCGCACCGATTTATTCTTTGCTGGCCATTGGGATGGGCGGCTGGATGGCGGGGCGGGCATCTGGGTAACGTGTACAGGGCATTACCTGGGAACCTTTCGCGCATCGTTTGCCGGTATCCCCGCAAGTGGCGATGTGGTGTGGTTGCGGTTTGGTGAGTTCTATCGTGTAGTGGAGGGGCGCATTGCGGAAGCGCGCATCGTCCTGGATCTTGTCGATCTGGCCCGCCAGTCGGGTGTTCCGATTTTGCCGCACGGCGCAGGGCAGGAAATCCTTGTCCCGGGTCCACGAAAAAGCGGACGAGCCGTACTTCTCGAGCAAATGCCGCTGGGCCAGCGGGCCTGCCTGGACGTGGTCGAGAAGATGATTGAAGGCTTGGGTCGCTATGACCGGCAGGACCTCTCCAGCATGGGCATGGAGCGGTTTTGGCAACCCAACATGATGTGGTATGGGCCGGGTGGTATTGGCACGACACGCACCATATCTGGATTCCAGAAGTACCACCAGGCACCGTTCTTGCATGCATTTCCCGACAGAAAGGGTGGTTGGCACCGCGCGCGTATTGGTGAAGGCCGATTCGCTGCCTCAACGGGTTGGCCCAGTGTGCGTGCGACGCATGCCGGCCGCTATCTGGGGGAGGATGCCAGCGGGCGCAGCATTGGGATGCGGGTGATGGACTGGTGGCGTCTTGAGGGCGAACTCCTGGCGGAGAACTGGGTGCTGATAGATCTGCCACACCTTTTCTTGCAAATGGGTGTGGATCTTCTGGCGCGTGCAGGTGCTCCCGCGCAATGAAAGGTAACTGGGGGAATCCATGAAGGGTGCACGACCGGAGCAGGCGGCTCTGACGCGTGATAACGATCTCACCAAGACGGAGCAGACACGTCGCACCATTGAGAACATGGTGGACGGGCTCAATGATCACGTCATTGATGGAATCGGTGCGTTTTTTCATCCAGATTTTCGCTGGATGGGAAACGCCGGTTGCGGCGTAAAGCACGGACTCAAGGAGTTCCAGGACAACTGGCAGCGGCCTTTTCAGGCCGCGTTCTCGGACAAGGTCTGCATTGATGAGGCGCGTCTTGCAGAAGGGGAGTGGATGGCGGCGTTTGGCAAGCAAATCGCGCGTCATTCCGGTACGTTCATGGGTATTGCTCCCACGGGAAAAATGGTGGAGATCCGCTACATGGATTTCTGGAAGGTGAAAGACGGCAAGGTGGTGGACAACTGGGTCATGGTTGATTTCCCCCACGTTATGCGCCAGCTTGGCGTCGATCCCTTCAATGGTCACGGTTGGGAGGCCTACGACGATGGCTCGCGGGTGCCGCCGCGACCCGGCCAGAGCGCGGATCTTGGGCAAAAATGAGTCAATTGCGGTACTGGTCTTTGAGGGCCCACCTAAGCTTTTCTTTACGCAAAATTGCATACGTATGCATAACGAGTTTTAAGCAACAGGAGTGACGCGCGCAGAAACGACGTGCCGGCAGCAATTTCGTTTCCAGCAAGAATGAAAGACGTTCAGGGCATTCAATCAAAAATGGGGAAGGGGAAGCGCATGAAGCAAACCAGTAGGCTCCCGGCGGTACGCGCGGTGTCTCTCGCCGTCGTAGGCGTCATGTTTGGTTGTCCGGCTTTTGCCGCAGATCCAACGCCACCCGCAGTGGCTGAGGCAACACTGCCCGACATTATCGTGACGGCGCAGAAGCGGCAGCAAAATCTTCAGGAGGTTTCCGCGTCCATTACGGCGCTGGGGGAAACGGCACTGGAGGAGGGCGGAATTGTTGACGTTACCCGCTTGGGGGCGCTGGTGCCTGGAGTGCAGGTCGGCCTGTCTGGCGGTGAGGCGCGCATTGCCATGCGCGGTGCGCGGCAAAACGAATGGGGGCCGGAAGGCGCGACCGTAGTGGGCGTGTTCAATGATGGCGCATTCGTGCCTACGACCACCCAGATCATGGCCAGCTACCTGGACGTTAACCGCATCGAAGTCTTGCGGGGCCCTCAGGGAACGCTGTACGGTCGCAACACGTTTGCGGGTGCGATCAATATCATCAGCAACCAGCCCGATTTCAAGAGTTTTGGCGGAAGTATCGAAGGCACGGGCGGTGCCTACAACGAACGACGGCTCACGAGTGTCCTGAACCTGCCGATTAATGAAACGCTGGCAGTGCGCATTGCGGCCATGACGGATGCGCACGATGGCTATGTGCGCAATACGTATTACGCCAACAACGCCAATGACCTCAATAATCAAAACGTGCAGGCGGGACGTATATCCGTGCGCTGGAAACCCACGGACGATTTTGATGCGACGCTTCGCCTGACGACCACCGGTCAGGATGTGAACGGGTCCGCGATCTGGGGTTACGAGCAGATTGCCTGCTACCGCAACAACCAGGTTCCCGCGAATCCGACGGGCCTCGGTCCTACGGGAACCTTTGTCAGCGGAAACTGTGACCAACCCGGACCCAATACACCGATACAAACGGGAACGACGGGTCGGGCTGCCACCCAGCAAGATGGCGGGCCCTGGAGTGTTTCCCGTGACAGTCCCTCCCGTGACAAGAATTCAAGCCGCAGTTACAACCTGCAGACAAGCTACGAAATGGGATGGTCTACTCTCAAGTTCATCGGCGACTACGAAAAATACAGTTCTCTGCAGTACTACGATACGGACTATTCCAACGGTTACTTTGCGGGAACCGACAGTCGCAATAATTACTTTGCCGGATACGACAATAGCCAGACCGACAGCTCTGCCGAACTGCAACTGGTATCTCCGGATAAGGGCCCCGTGCGCTGGGTGGCCGGTGCCTATTACTTTCATCAGAACTCCGACTGGTCCTACGGCTACCTGAACAATGGCAGCTATGCGCGCTATGGCAGCACGATCGATCCCTTTATCTCCACCTCCCACGCAGCCTTCGGCAATGTGACGTACTCGTTGAGCAATGACCTGCGGCTTGTCGGTGGTCTGCGCTACAACCAGGACAGCACAAAGAACCAGGGCAATGCGGCGACCGCCAAGTCCAATAAGACGCTTTGGAAGGCTGGCGTGGAGTACAACGCGGCGGACCATATTCTGGTCTACGGCACGACATCGACGGGCTATCGCGAGGGTGGAACCAACGGAACGTCGCTGGTGGCTGCTGGTGCGCCAGCCACCTTCGGTCCCGAGACCATCATGGCGTACGAACTCGGTGTCAAGACGGAATCGGCAGATCGGCGCATGATCTTCGACGCTGCCATCTATGACAATGAATTCAAGGATATGCAGGCGCAATCGTTTGTGACGACCTGCACCGTACCCGGCGTCCTCTCCAGTTGTATTGCCAACCAGTACATCTCCAATGGCGGTGCCGTGAGTTCCAAGGGTCTGGAACTTGAATTCAAGTGGCGGCCGGTGGAAACCTGGTTTGTCGACGCCAATGCCGCGCTTATGCATGCGCGCTTTGGTAACTACGTGATAGGGCAACTTTCCGGGCTGGGCAACTGGCAGGGACGCCAGGACGTAACCCAGACGCAAGCCCAGCTTCAGGCCAGCGGCGCAAATCCGGGTCTCCAGCTACGCGGCTGGACGCCTGCCATGACGCCCTCCTTCACGGCGACAGCCCAGGTCGGGCACGAAATTCGGTTGTGGGGTGACAACACACTTACCCCCATGATCCAGGAGAGCTATGTGGGAAATTACTGGTCCTATGACGTCAATGTGCCGGGCGTGGAGCAATCCGCGTATACCAAAACCGACGTACGCCTGACGTGGCGCAATGCCAAGAAGGGGCTCGAGGTTGAGGCCTTCGTCCAAAATCTGGAAAACAAGGCAGTGCTGACACGTTCCGTTGTCTTCAATGACTCCAACGCGGATCCCAACGTCCCGACAACCTCCATCCAGGCCGCTTACGGCGACCCTCGGATCTGGGGGCTGCGGGTTCGGCTGGATTTCTAGCTAGGTGCTCTGGGGAATGTCGCTGCTGGCAGGTTGCCGGCAGCGCTGTCCTTCACTGACTGGCAAGCGCTGCTGCGACCGTAGTGGCGCTAACCACCTTGATTGATCAATAGCATTGCCCATAGACGCTATCGCGAATGGTGCATCGGCGACTGCGCAGTGGGCAGTGCAGGAGAAGTAAAGTGCCAGCCAATCCCAATCAGGAAAACAAGAAGCTCGTCTGGAACCTATGGGCGCATATGGACGCCAGTAGCCCTGAGGTGCTGCGGGAGTATGGCGAAGGGTCGCTTGCTGCAGACCTCGTTTTCCATGGCCATGACCCGGTAAATGATTTGCATGGTCGTGAGGCATTTTTCGAGTTATTTTGGGCACCGCTCAAGCGCTCGTTCCCTGACCTCGTTCGCAAGTCGTTCCTGTTCTTGGGGGGGAAATCCAATGGTCGTATTGATGGGGATGAAACTCGCGATGGGCGCTGGTGGGTAAGCGGTACCGGTGTTCTGAGCGGAACGTTTTCCAAGGATTATCTGGGAATGCCGGCCAGTGGAACCCGCGTCAATGTGCGCTGGGGTGAGTTCTGCCGCCTTGAAGGCGGGCAGGTGCGGGAGATCTTCTTTCTGGTCGATATGGTTGACCTGATGGAGCAGGCCGGAATTCTTGTTTTGCCGCCCAGCAAGGGCAAGCCCGGAATTTATCCGCCACCGGCCGCTGGCGACGGCGTCTTGCTGGGAGCACAAGACGCCGGGCAGTCGCAACATACCTTGGCGCATATCCGACGCTTTATCTTCGAGGGTTTGAACCGATTCGATCAATCGGAGCTCAAGAGCATGGGCATGGCCGATTTCTTCCACCCGTCTGTCCACTGGTACGGACCGGGTGGAATTGGCGCTTGCCTGAGCTTTCGTGAGTTTGAAGATCTGCACCAGCGACCGTGGCTGGTCGCGTTTCCTGACCGAAGCGTACAGAACCTCGATGCGCTTTTCGCTGAGGGACATTACTCGGCAGCACCGGGATGGGCTGGCGTCCTCGCTACGCACCGGGGGCCCTACCTTGGGGTGGAGCCGACCAATGTTCGTCTGAGTATCAACGGACTGGATTGGTGGAAGCTCCAGGGTGACCAGTACGTGGAAAACTGGGTTTTTGTGGACATGGTCCACCTGTTTCGCCAGATGGGTGTGGACCTGATGGCGCGTATCCCCCGACGCAAATAAGAAATTTCAAGGAGATATTGTCCGTGAAACTTTCGTTAACCCGGCAGTTGGGGTCCGTGATTGCGGCTTGCCTGTTTTGCCTTGCGCTTTGGCCTGCCACGGGATCGTGGGCCCAGCAGGCTCCTGCGCCAACGTCGTTGCCAGCAGCCAATGATGCCCTCGAGGACATAGTGGTGACGGCTACACGGCGGCAGGAAAGTCTGTCCCGGATTCCGCTGAGCGTCAGCGCATTTTCTGCGGAGCAGATGGAGCTTCAGGGCATCAAGGACATAGACGATCTGGTGCGCCAGGCCTCGGGGGTGACGTTTTTTCGGGGTGCGTACGGAACGGCAACGATCTCGATCCGCGGCATTGGTGACAACAGCAGTTCGGGTGGCGTGGGCGCAAGCACGACAGCGGTATATCTGGATGACACTCCGATCCAACCTCGCTCCGCGCCCCTGGCGTTCACTACAACCAATCCCTATCCGAGTGTCTTTGACCTGGAGCGGGTGGAGGTGCTGCGTGGCCCCCAGGGAACCTTGTTCGGCTCGGGCGCCCTGGGAGGGGCTATTCGGTTCATTACGCCCACGCCCAGTCTCACTCAAAGCAGTTTCTACGGTCGTAGCGAACTGAGTTTTACGCGGGGTGGTGCACCGAGTTTTGACGTCGGGGTTGCTGGTGGTGGTCCTCTGATCCGGGATGTGCTCGGCATACGCCTGAGCGTGGACGAGCGTCGTGACGGCGGTTGGATCGATCGGGTCCAGCGCTACCAATTGGTACCCCAGGAGCGCAACGCCAACTGGATCGATACGAAGACACTGCGGCTCGCGCTGCGGTATGCACCCACGCCGCAGTTGACCATAACGCCCAGCTATTACACGCAGGCGGTATTCACAAATGATGAGGGATTGTACTGGGAGGGGCTCTCAAATCCCGGCGCTGGCCATTTCGTTGACGCTGTTGCGCCACAACCGGATTCCGACCGTCTTCACGTAGGAGCCGTTAAGGTCGAATATGACTTCGGCAATGTAGTTCTGACGAGCAATACCTCGCTGCTTTCGCGTCGCAATCGCAATCAGTATGACGTGACCGCCAACGCGCTGGAGCTCACGCCCGCCGGAGGATTTCCGTTGCTGCTGAATCTCAATCTGTCACCCCTGCGCAACGACTTTACGGCTCCTGCATTTGACCTTAACCAGCAGCAGTCGTTCGTCCAGGAAGTGCGCCTGCAGTCCGCCGATCCCAAGGCCAAGTTCACCTGGCAGACCGGCATCTTTTTCCAGCGCATGCGCTCGGTGGCAGGCGGCGATCAGATCACCGGGCAGACCGATCTGGATAACATCGCAGCCTTTGTTTCCCAGGGGCAGTACACCACTTACCAGGCCTTACTGCTGGGTGCCTATGGAATCACGATTCCGATGATTGATGGCAACGTGACGTACCGTTATGTTGAAAACAACCGGGACCTACAGACCGCCCTGTTTGGTGAGGCAGGCCTGAAGCTCACGGATACCCTGACCGCGACCCTCGGTGCGCGCGTGTCCTCGCAATCGGTAAATTCCCTGGAACTCGTAGGAGGCCCCGCCTCCGGCGTGCCAGCGCCGTCGCCGGGCAACGATCTTGCGGGTTCCACGGCAAGCCAGCGGGATACGCCATTTGTTCCCAAGGTCAGTTTGTCCTACCTGCCGGACGATGACAATCTGTACTACGGTGCAATCGCCAAGGGGTTTCGCTCGGGCGGTCCCATCCACGCCCTGGCGGTTACCTGCGCCTCCTCCCTGCAGGTTCTTGGACTGGACCCTGCCAACCCCCCAAAGACCTACAAACCGGATTCGCTCTGGAGTTACGAACTTGGCGCAAAAAATACGCTTCTTGAGCACACCTTGGCGATCAGCAGCAGCATCTATCTCATCAAATGGTCTGGGATACAGCAGTCAACCTTCCTGAATAGCTGTGGCCAAGCCTTCCCGTTCAACGGTGGAAACGTAACGAGCCGTGGATTCGATCTGCAGGCGACGACACGCCTCAATGCGTCCTTGCGTTTGAACGCGACTTTGGCCTACACGGAAGCCCATTACAACCAGAACTTGATGGGAGAGACGGGTCCGATCATTCGTGCGGGTGATTCCATTGGTAATCCGGCAGCGAATACGCCGGCACCCTGGACAGCGTCGCTGGCTCCTTACTATGACTTTACCTGGAATGGCCACAGTGCTTTTGTGACAGCCGACTACACGTTCAGCAGCCGTCATTACCATCGCGGCGCTACGGAGGATCCGGGCACCGTGCAATACCAGGTGCTCGAGCGAACCGTCCCGGTTATCCAGAATCTGGACCTGCGCACGGGACTTTCCTTTGGCAGACTTGAAGCGGCGCTGTTCGTCAAGAATGCGTTCAACGCGCATCCGGAAACGCGGACAAGCTACGGATATCCGAACTCGCAGTGGTTGCTCGACTCAACGCTACGCCCGCGAACACTCGGTGCTTCGATGACGTATCGCACTGATTAGTAAATTGGGTGCCAGGGGTCGCGACTTCGAATCCCGCTGCCCCGGCCAATAAAAACAATGACTTATAAAGCAAGCGGGTGGCCAGTTTTGTAGCTGAACTGGCCTCCTGCTTAAGTCCCGCGGTTGTCTTCCACGAATTCGGGTTCCCTAGGCCGGGTTTTGCTACTGGCGCAGGCAATTCAAGACTTGCCTGCTACACGGCCGCCCAGCAAAGGCGGTTTTTTTCGTTTGACGATTGGCAAACGCTGGACCTCGACCGAGCAAACCACGCGCCGCCTGCCGCTTGGCAGCGGGACGTCGGTACGTACGGCACGCCGACAAAAAGACCGCCCGCCAGTAACAAGGCGGGCGAACGCTGCTTGCTTACGGCCGGAAGCTCAGCTGAAACGGGCTGACGACCGCTTTTCCTGGCGGATCGAATGTCCAGTGCATCAGTATTTGTTCCACGTCGCTGTCGTAGATCTGTGGCGGCGTTGCCTGTACGACGTCGACTTTCTCCACGGAACCTGTCGCGGTGACGTGCAGGCGAACCGTGAGCGTGCCGGCGGTGATACCGGCGCGCCGGGCACGGCGT
>Ga0209067_10000615_pt1 | contig 22478 bp, 23 predicted proteins | sample ColStrG_CSR_2013_FD_187199 | JGI IMG/M metagenome (GOLD analysis project Ga0209067, IMG submission 187199) | Freshwater sediment microbial communities in response to fracking from Pennsylvania, USA - Cold Stream Run_MetaG_CSR_2013 (SPAdes)... | ecosystem: Environmental > Aquatic > Freshwater >...
CGCCCTCTGCGCGGCTACCCTTCTCGCACTGCTGTGGATGGCTCACCAGTTCCGCCTCCGGCAACTCCAGCGGGCCTTCAACGTGCGCCTGGAGGGGCGCATCGAGGAGCGGACGCGCATCGCGCGCGAACTGCACGACACGCTTTTGCAGAGCTTTCAGGGACTGATGTTCTCGTTCCAGGCGGGGCGCAACCTGCTCCCCGGGCGCCCCGAAGAGGCCATCCACACGTTTGACAGGGCCATCCGCGAGGGAGACGAGGCGATCGCCGAGGGTCGCGATGCCATTCAAGGCCTGCGGGCCGAACCGGCGCTGGAGAGCAATCTGGAACATCTGCTCACAGCCGCGGGAAAGGAACTCGGGAGATCTTCCCGTGCGGAAGGCGAACCGCCGGCTCTCCAGGTCACTTTGGAAGGAGTGCGCCAGCCCTTATCGCCGCTCCTTCAGGACGAGGTCTACCGGATTGCGCGCGAGATCCTGCGGAACGCCTTTCGCCACGCGCACGCCAGCCGCATCGAGGCCGAAATCACGTACGATCGCCAATTCTTCCGGTTGAGGATTCGCGACAATGGAAAGGGCATCGACCCCAAGGTGCTCGAGCAAGGTGCGCGCCCGGGGCATTGGGGATTGCCGGGCGTCCGCGAGCGCGCGAAACGCATCGGGGCGCAGTTAAAGCTATGGAGCGAACCAGGCGCGGGCACGGAAGTGGAGTTGACTGTTCCCGCATCTGTTGCTTACGCTAAGGCTCATGTCCGCCGCCGATTTGGGCTCTTTCGGATCAAAAACCAAGACCTCATGAGCCGCGGCCCGCGCACCTGAAACGAAGCGGAGTTCCCGCACATCGCACCCAACTCCGTCCGCCTGCTCGTATAAGATGATAGAGGGTATCGGCCACAGGGCGATCCCCAACCGGCTCTCCGGAGTGAAGCCGTAGCTGGAAAGCTGGCGAAAACGTGAACGGCGCTGAAAAACCAATTCGGGTCCTCATCGTGGACGACCATCCGCTACTTCGGGAAGGAATCGCGGCCTTAGTCGCCGCCGAACCCGACATGCAATTGGTAGCGGAAGCTGCCAACGGCCGGGAAGCCCTCGCACAGTTCAAACTGAAGCGCCCGGACGTCACCTTGATGGACCTGCAGATGCCTGATATGGGTGGCATCGAGGCGATCATCGCCATTCGTGGGGAATTCCCGAATGCCCGCATCATTGTCCTGACCACCTATACAGGCGACGTCCAAGTCCTCCGGGCCCTGAAAGCCGGCGCGCGGGCCTACCTGTTGAAGGGGCGCGTAAACGCGGAGCTCCTGGAGGTCATTCGCGCTGTGCATCGCGGGCAAAAACGCATCCCGCCGGAGATCGCCGCCGAATTGGCCGACCATGCGACCGAAGATGACCTGAGCGTCCGCGAACTCGACGTGCTACGTCTTGTCGCGACCGGCAACGGCAATAGAGAGATTGCCGCCAAGCTTTCCATCACAGAGGAAACCGTCAAGAACCACGTCACGCACATCCTGGCGAAGCTGGGAGCCAATGACCGCACCCATGCCGTAACCATCGGAATCAAGCGCGGATACATCGAACTCTGGAACCGCAAGTCCGAGAGCGCGAGCTAACTAACCGGCACCGCATCGACTCGGGCGGCGCTCAAGGCTCCGGTGGAAGAAGCTGCTTTCTTCCATACAGTCGCGCATCGATGGACCAGGCGCCTGGCCCGATCATCGCCAAGCAGATGCCCAGGGTTGCCAGGAAGAGGGCCGACGACTGGGTTCCGGGTTGGCTCAAACCAATGCACACCTCTACGATACCTGCCAGCACTCCCGCCAAGGGGGTCCATAGGCCTCCCAGAATGAGAAGACCGGCGGCAGCGCCGACGATTTGTAGCAGGACGGGCGCGGTATGAGCCTCCGCACTCATGGCAGCGAATCCGCGATAAATGAGAGCGCCTCCCGCGACGAGGCGTAGCAGTAGAATCCCCCCGCCCGGAGAACCATCAGCGAAGGTAGAAAATAGCCGTTGCAAAGTATCCCGTCTTCAGCGTAGGAAACTCGCGGCTGGATTGGAAGATCCGAAACGGGGATCTTGCACTCCTACTTTCGTGTTATTACAGTTCGATGACTCCCCGGTTCAGCCCGATCGTCACGGCATGTGTGCGGTCGTTCGCCCCTAGCTTCGAGAGGATATTCGTCACGTGCCTTTTGACGGTGTCCTCGGCGAGATCGAGTTGCGCCGCGATCTCTTTGTTGGCGTTGCCGGCGGCGATCAACCGCAAGACTTCCATCTCACGCTCCGACAACTGGTCCTCGCCGGTATGTTCGGCCAAACCCGAAGCCAGCTCAGCGGGAATCCGCTTTTGCCCCGCATGTACCGCCCGGATGGTCGACAGCAGTTCTTTATTCACGCTTCCCTTGAGCAGATAAGCACGAGCGCCGGCCTTCAGGGCGCGGACCACCTGGACGTCGCCGGAATACGTCGAAAGCACGATGATTCGGGCGTCCGGAAACTCGCCGCGAATCGCGATGATGGCTTCAATCCCGTTCATATCGGGCATCTGCAAGTCCATCAGGGTGACGTCCGGCCGATGCGTCCGGAACTCCACCAGGGCTTCGCGCCCGGTGGATGCCTCCGCCACGAGTTGCATGTCGGATTCCGCGCCAATCAACCTGCGGATACCGTTGCGCAACAGAGCGTGGTCGTCTACGGTAAGGACCCGAATCGGTTTTTGTCCGGTGGGCACGATTACACCTTGTTCTTACGAAACAGCCGCAATCCCTGGCGGCGATGCACTGTTCGGTAAGCAATTCGGGCCGGAACGGTCAACTCCGCTTCCGTGCCCGCGCCTGGTTCACTCCAGAGTTTCACCTGAGCCCCGATTCGTTTCGCGCGCTCGCGGACGCCCAGCAATCCCCAGTGCCCCTGACGCGCGCCTTGATCGAGGACCTTGCGGTCGATGCCCTTTCCATTATCGCGAATCCTCAGCCGGAAAAATTGGCGGTCGTAGGCGATTTCGGTCTCGATGCAGCTGGCGTGCGCGTGGTGAAAGGCGTTCCGCAGGATCTCGCGCGCAATCCGATACACCTCGTCCTGAAGGAGCGGCGACAAGGGCTGCCACGCTCCTTCGACAGTGACCCGGAAACCCGGCGGTTCGCCTTCCGCACGGGAAGATCTCGCGAGTTCCTTTCCAGCGGCCCTTAACAGATCTTCCAGATTGCTCTCCAGCGCCGGGTTGGCCCGCAGGCCTTGAATGGTATCCCGGCCCTCGGCGATGGCCTCGTCTCCCTCACGGATGGCCCCGTCAAGCGTGCGTATTGCCTCTTCGGTGCGCCCGGGGAGCAGGTTGCGCGCCGCCTGAAACGAGAACATCAGACCCTGTACGCTCTGCAACAGCGTATCGTGCAGTTCGCGCGCGATGCGCGTCCGCTCTTCGACGCGCCCCTCCAGGCGCATGTTGAATTCATGCTGGAGCTGCCGGACTCGGAACTGGTAGGCCGACCACAGCATTGCCAGAAGAACGGCTGCGCAGAGAACGCGAAACCAGTTCTCCCTGTACCAGGGGGGCGTGATGAGAATGGGCAGCGACACCCCATGTTCATTCCATATGCCATCGCTGTTTGATCCGAGCACGCGAAAAACATAGTTACCCGGGTCTAAATTGGTGTAAGTGGCCAGGCCCTGCGCGCTGCCCACCTCGTTCCAGCCAGGGTCAAAGTTCTCCAGCTTATATCGATAACGGTTCTTCCGGGAATTTGCGTAACTCAATGCCGCGAATTCAAAAGAGAAGACATTGTCGCGATAGGAGAGAGTCAACCCATCAACATAGGAGATGGCCTTCGTAAGCACCGACCTGGCGCCAATAAGAACAGGTTTGTTGAAGATTTTGAAGCTAGTGATTACTACCGGGGGCACGTAGGGATTGTCTCTGATGTTTTCCGGGAAGAATGCATTAAACCCATTGCTGCCGCCGAAGAACATCTCCCCATCTGGGCCTTGTTGATAACATCCCGTGGAGAAGTCATCACCCTGCAGACCGTCAGAGACGTCGTAGTTTCTAAACGCTTCCGTCTTGGGATCGAACCGGGATATCCCCTTCTTGGTGCTGAGCCAAAGCCTGCCGGCCTTGTCTTCCAGAATCCCCTGAATCACGCTGCTGGGTAGGCCCTGGCTTTCCGTGTAGCGGATGAAGGTTTCGTTTTGACGATTGTACCGGTACAATCCGTCCCAGGCCCCCACCCACAATTCTCCAGCCCGGTCTTCGTGAATGACTGTGATCGGGCCACCATTGAGCTTGTGAGGGTCACGCGAGTCAGGTGGGTGGTTCACAAGCGTTTCCGTCTTGTCATCGAGACGGATCAGAGCGCCGCCCGACGTCCCGAACCACATCGTGCCGAAACGATCTTGATCGATCCCCAAAACGCTACTCCCGCTCCAGGTCTGGTTTCGTGGATCAGGACGATAGTTGGTAAACTGCTCCGTGGCTGGATCAAGACGGCTTAGACCGTACAGCTGGCCCACCCATATGCGGCCGCTTCGGTCTCCATAGATGTTGTAAACGCCATCAGAAATCAGACTGTTGGGAGCACCAGGGTTGTACCGGTAATGTTTGTGCTGCCCAGTCCGTTCATCGAACCGATCAAGACCGCTACCCCAGCCACCCAACCAGAGATGACCGCGGGCATCTTCGTAAATGCCAACAACGTTCATGCCTTTGCTGAGGGCATTCTTGTTTTCCGGGCTGGGAACATAGTGGGTGATTCCCCCCGTCTTTCGATCCAATCTATCCAAAGCTCGAGGCTGGAAGCCCACCCACAAAATACCGTTGGGCGCCTCATAAATCGCCGTGACCTTGCCAGGTGAGAGACTATTGGGGCTGTTTGGTAGACCCTGGTAACGGCCGAACTGCTCTTGGCGCAAATTGAGGAGGTTAAGCCCATTTCCAGTACCAGCCCACAGCAGTCCGCCCCTATCCTGATAGATCGCGATGACGGTGTTATCGTCAAGGCTATTTGGGTTGGTTTCGTCGTGCTGAAACCGGTACGTAAAACGTCCTGTTCGCCGGTCGAAGTAATAGAGACCCTGGCTCGATGGCACCCAGAATCCATTCTGCGCGTCAGCCAGAAGGTTACTACTAGCGACGCCGACAGCACCGGCGTCAAAGGGATACTGGATGAGTTGCTCTGCCCGGCGATCGTATTTGACGAGTCCTGCGATCGGGGCCCATGCCAGCATCCACAGATTCCCGGCCTCGTCCTCGTACACATAATCTGCGGCTAGGCCATTAGTAACGGTTGCAGGAGGGCGGGTAATCTCGCCTGTTTCCGGGTTCAGATGGAATAGGCCCCGCTCGCCAACAAACCAGATATCGCCTAGCCTACCGGCGATCACTTTGGTGATCCTCCCAACAAATTGGCCATCCCGGTCATTCAGGTAATGAGTCAAGGTTCCGGTCGATGGATCAAACTTGTCGAGACCGCTGCCTCCGCCAAACCACAGATACCCGCGACGGTCGCGGGCAATGGTTTCAACCGAATCGCCGCTGATGCTGTTGGGGTTGTTGGGATCGTGACGGTAACTGGCAAAGCGTTCGGTTTTAGGGTCAAACTTGTTCACCCCGCCAGAATTGGTGGCTATCCACAAATAGCCCTGTTCGTCTTCCATCAGGTCCAAAACAAAGTTGGCGCTTAGGCTCCAAGGGTCTTTGGGATTGTGCTTGTACACGACGAAGGCATTACCATCGTAGCGATTGAGGCCGTCCAGTGTGGCAAACCACATGAACCCCCGACGATCCTGCAGAATTTCCGTAACATGACTTTGAGATAGCCCATCGTTGGTGGTGAGGTGTGCAAATTTGAGGTCTATCGCGCGAGTATGGCCGCCCCGTATGTCAAAACTCGGAAACTCGCGGAGGGGCGAGTCAGTTCTCCCTTCCCGGTCCCCACGGGCGCCGGCCTTCGTCGTCGGTTGGGCGAGGCCCGTGGGTGGGTGGGGTTGAGCCGCTACAACATATGTAACGTGAATCATGCACAGAAGCAAAATCCGGTTCACACACCGCAGATCCCACGCGATGTTTTGACGGATTGTGATCATGCGAGCGCCTTGTCCGCTGCGAGGAAATGCACTCGCCTGCCACGTGTGGTGGTTAAGCACCCAATACCAGCGTCCTTGAGAGGCAAGTCCATGAGCCTTGCGTGCGCGCTCACGATTATACCTTTCTCCTACGAAACAGCCGCAATCGCTGCCGGCGATGCACTGTGAGGTAAGCGATTCGGGCCGGGACGGTCAGTTCCGCTTCCGTGCCCGCGCCTGGTTCGCTCCACAGTTTCACCTGAGCCCCGATTCGTTTCGCGCGCTCGCGGACGCCCGGCAAATCCCCAGTGTCCCTGGCACGCGCCTTCCTCGAGGACCTTGCGGTCAATGCCCTTTCCGTTATCGCGGATCCGCACCCGGAGGAATTGGCTATCGTACGCGACCTCGGCCTCAATGCGGCTCGCGTGTGCGTGCTGAAAGGCATTTCGAAGGATCTCGCGCGCGCTACAAGCTGCAGGAAACGGATCCCGACTGGCCAAAACCATCGGATCAGCCGGGAGGAACCAGATGCCCTTAGCGCGGTCAAGGATTTGCTCAGAGTTCTTCTTTTGAATTGGATAGGCCGGAAGTGAGCATTCCAGGTCGACACCGGATTCTGGCTCGCTCGGTCTTTTTTCGTGGCTCGTCAAAACAGTGCAATCAGCATCCCATGTAAAGCCTTGTACAAGTAGATGATTTCCGGCGTTCTTGAATTTCCTGCCGTCCGGCATCAGGTAAAAGAGTTGCCTCTCAACCTCCAGGCTTCTGTTATCCGTCAGAACCCAAAGTATGCCCTCTCGATCAAACCCCACCTGAGCGACCAGTCTCAATTCGGGATTCCACTCAGCCGGATTCTGCTGCCATGAAGAGCGATCGAACCACCACACGCCAGTATTTGTTGCAGCCCAGACGATCCCATCCCAGTCCTGAGCGAAACGTAACAGTTCCCGTCCGGGAAGGGAGTTCCACGAAGCTTGTGAGTTTACCATTTCTTAGAAAGCTGAAGCCTCCGAAACGATAGCCGACCCAAAGTTCCCCAGTTGGGGCAGCAAACAGGGCGGAAACACTGGTTGACGGAAATTGATCGCCAAACGGCGAGCGGAAAAGTTCGAAACGGATGCCATTGAAGCGATACAGTCCGGCCTGAGTTCGCAGCCACAGGTAGCCGTCAGCCGTCTGCGCAAGGGCCTCAACTGTCTCCGGTGCGCCCTCCTTAAAGGTCCAGGATTGATGGATAATCCGCTGGCCTTCCGGCAGTGACGATTGCGCCCTCGCCCATTCGGAGATGAAGACCGCAATGAGAACAGTAAGAACCAGCCAGCCTGACCTCTTGCCGCGCCTGCCGATGGCGTGTCGCATGTTTTCAACAATTATCTGACCATAGTAACCCTTAGACCGGATCCGTTCACCAAGATGTGGAGCGAGTGCGACATCCGGACGTGGGGTGGTCCGGCTGTGCCGAGTCAGATGCCGAGAAAAGTGCCGATTTCGAGCGGCGTCACCGGGAACAGTGCCGCTTGCTCCGGCCGCGGATTGAAGCTCGTCGACCAGATAAGAGCGTGTAAATGCCATTTGCCGTCGCATCAACGCCCTCTGCAGCAGAACAGCGAAACATGGTACGGCCCCGTTCCTCTGTTTGGTGCTTAGCCTGCAATTCACACGTCTGAGAGGTAACCGGCAATGATACGGATGAAGACGGCAGATGGACCGCGAAGACCTGTGCGGGAGGTTCCGTCCTTGTCGCACCGATGCCTGGCGCTTGTGGCAATCCTGGCGGCGCTGTCGGGGAGCGGTCTCGCCCAGAACAGCAAAAAGAAGAATCCTAAGGACGACCCGGATGCGATTGGCAACCGCAATGTGAGCAAAGGCGTCAACCTCTATTCCCTGGAAAAGGAAATCGCGATGGGCAGGGAACTGGCTCAACAGGTGGAACGTCAGGCCAAGGTCATTTCCGACCCCGTCGTCGCGGAGTACGTAAACCGGATCGGCCAGAATCTCGTCCGAAACTCCGATGCCAAGGTCCCCTTCACGATCAAGGTATTGGATAGCGACGAGGTGAATGCTTTCGCCCTGCCGGGCGGATTCTTCTTCATCAATTCCGGCCTGATTCTAAAGGCGGACAACGAAGCGGAATTGGCCGGTGTCATGGGCCACGAAATTGCCCATGTGGCCGCCCGGCACAGCACGCGAAGCGCCACGAAAGGAAGCATCGCGCAGATCGGCATGCTTGCCGCGGCCATCGCCATCCCTTATGGCTGGACCGGCTACGGCGTCCAGCAAGGCGCCGGATTGGCCATACCCATGGGCTTTCTGGCCTTTTCGCGCGCCAATGAACGGGAGGCGGACCACTTGGGCCTGCAGTACATGTATCAGGCCGGTTACGATCCCTCGGCGTTTGTGGACTTCTTCGAGAAGATTGAGACTCTGGAAAACAGGAAGCCCGGCTCCGTCTCGAAAGTGTTCATGACGCATCCTATGACGGATGACCGCATCAAAGCTTCACAGATGGAGATTCAGAAGGGCTTGAACCCTAAGCCGGAATATGTTCTGAACACTTCGGAATTCAATGACGTCAAAGCGCGTTTAGCCCTGCTTCACGGCCGGCGCAAACTCGATACCGATGCGGATCCGAACGGCCCGACGTTGCGCCGCGATCCCGGCACGGGCACGGGCCCCGTCGATAACGGGACAACGAACACCGATACCGACGAGCGTCCAACGCTGAAGCGTCGCGGCACCGGCGGTGGCAACTAAGCCGTCGTCACTTGGGGGCCAGCCCCCTATTCGAAGGCCCCCGATGTCATCGGCGGAGCGCGCCGGGCACATCCGTAGGAAATCGGAGGGGTGAAGCGAGAGGGGCGCAGGTACGGAAGCGCTCGTGGTCGAGCGTACACATCCGAAACACCGCCATGCTGAGCCAGATGACGAGACAACGTTTTCGCAGCGGAGTCATCGGGAACAGCGCCGCTTGCTCAAGCCCGCGGATTGAATATCCCCGACGATGTAGGAGCTGTAAATACCATTTGCCGTGAGATAAACGCCTTGGGCAGCCATATAGCGGAGCATGGTACGGCCGCGTTCGTCGATGGCAGAAACGTCGCGCAGATGAAGCCGGACTGACGTTCCTTTAGAGAGCGCCTCAATACAGCAGGTTTGGACCGGCTCGATGCCCTCGCCGGACAGGGTGCCATCCACAGTGATGGTTGTGCTGGTCAGTTCGTCAACCGTCATGATCCGTATCATCGGCGATTACCTCTCCGATGCTGAACTTGCAGGTTGAGAACCAAACTGGATTAACGGATCCCATAGCATGAAATATCTCAAAGCTCACGAGCCACTTCTGCAGCGAGGCCGGCCCATACCCTGCGCGCAGCCACACGATTCCAACGTTCGGGGGAAGTTCCCAGGTTGCGGCGGCAGCCCCACCCCTCAAGCCTGCATCCAGCGCCTTGATGCGATTTAGGTCGCCGTTGCCAGAGAATTTCACCTTCTGACGGCGCAAGTGCCGAAGCATCGGCATGACTGGAACGGACAAGTAGGTCCGGGCGTCGTAGCGTTCGTAGTAACTGCACCCGGCTTGCGCCAGTCGTTCGGGTGGCGGAAGGAGAATCGCGTTTCCAGTCGCCTGAGATCGTCTTCGGCGGGCACCGATCACGCGATTCGGATCGTTGTGTCGTTTCGGTGCGGCGTGCGGGCGGTGCCGATGCTACTGCCGAAGGGCGGCACGGCGAAGCCCGATTGCGGGAGTTTTTTGAGTCGCCGCCCCACGAGCGTAGATGCGCCTCTAGTGCTACGGGTGGAACGTCAACTGCAATTCACGTAGTTGTCCTGCGGAGACGCCCAAGGTTCGAATACGTTCGCGAGATAATCGAATCTCATTGTTGCTTTTGCTAGGTTTCGCCCAACTACATCGTCTCCGAGGACATGCCTGAGGAAGGCGTCGTCAGCGGTCGAAGGGTTCACGCCGCCTTTGATCTCGACGTATATGGCGTCAAGATGAGTCGCCAACCGGACCCGCCGGCGGAGTTTTGGCTTGTCTACAACAAACTCAAAGACGGTGTCGATGTGGTGCGGCATGAAAACGACCATGCCTGTTCCATTGCGGTAATCCCATTTGGCTCGGCCGTTGTCCTCGATACCCGAAATTATCTGCAGCCCATGGCTATGCTGCGGATCAGGATCACACACAATCTAGCCACCCGTGAACCCGCCTGCGCAGCCGAGCAAGAAGCCTTGAAACTGTCGTGGCGCAGCTCAGCGAGCTGGGAATTACAGCAGGCCGGAGCCGGGAGTGAGCCGGAACTTGTGCCGACTCCCAGGCATTGGCCTCGGCAGAAGGCGGCCAATGCGCATGGGTAGTGCCGGAACTCCAGTCGATGCGGCGCGATACGGGCGTCTCGTTCTGGCCTCAAACCTGCGCTACAAAATGACATGCAGCCATCTATCGAGTCCTCGCAGGCACGCCGGCATATATCTGGACCGTGTTCCTGATGATTGTGTCGGTCGGACCGACGGCGCGAGCAGCCGACATCGCCGTTCTGATGAACGACCCCTCTCGGGAACTGGCGTTCGCCCGATACTCTACGTCCCATGTCGAGCGCGATCCTTTCAAACAATCGGCGCCGGTCGGAGTCTTTATCGAAGCTTCGTTGCCGGAACTCTACAAGTCGGCCGCCATGCTCGCGGTCCGCAGGCAAGGCGAAGACAAGCGGAGTGAACTCCAAGTTCTACAGATCGCCGGCGATGGTACCGTCGCAGACGAGGTGATCGAGCGGTATTTCGTCCTCCGCCACGAGGTCGATATCTTGCCACGCTCCTCCGTAGGGATCACTCCCTCCGACTACAAAGTTCATTACTCCGGCGAGGTAAGAACCGGCGGCGCCGCGGCGTACATCTACGATATTACCCCCAGAAAGAACCGGCCCGGGCTGCTGCAGGGCAAAGTCTGGATGGACGCCGGAACCGGCGATGAAGTCATGCTCTCCGGACATTTGATGGACTTACCAGCCAGTGGGGGCCGCGCCGACGTGGTGCGCGACACAAAGTTGATGAACGGGTCTATTGTGCGCGTCACGCACCTGGGCTTCACCGTACCTCTCCTCGGCCGCGCCGAAGTGGTGATCACGGAGATCGTACTGACCCCCGAGCTGATACCGCAGGCTCAGGGCTTGAGGTCGACCGCCGATAGATCGCGGCGGAGAGGGGCGCTCAAAACCGCAAGATCATGGCCTCCAGAGCAATTTGCGCCGGGTTGGGCATCTGCCGCGGCGCATGGCAATACGGTGCCTCTGGCGGGACCGCGTGCACCACGCAGGGACCCATTTGGCAGGCGCCGTGCTTTATGAACGCCAGGACCCGGACGGAAGCGATACAGGCGGCATCGGCAACTTGCACGAAAAGCGCGGAAGTGATCGGGCGTTTCGCTGTATCGCGAACGGTGTGGTTCCACGAGGAGGAATGAGAGGTCGCGTTTATGAATAGATTCGACGTAAAGCAGTACAAGGCAGTACTGATGACGTTGCGTGAAGCGATGGTGCGGATGGCGAAACAGCGCGAAGCCATTTGGGTGGCCCAATCCAACGAGCTGATGGAGACGGCGCAGCTCGCCGTGGAACGGGACTTCGCGATCCGGGCTCTGGAACATAGTTGTCTGCGGCAGGTGGATGCGGCACTCAAGCGCATCGAGGATGGCGAATTTGGGACGTGCCTCGAATGCCAGGGGCTGATCTCTCCTAAACGCCTCGCGGCGGTGCCGTGGGCAACGTACTGTTTGCGGTGTCAAGAACTGGACGACCGCCGAAATGCGACGGAAGCAGCCGAGCCCAAACTGGCCGCGTGAGGCCGCTTACCGATAGATCGCCGCGGAGTGGGGCGGCAACTCGATCTCTAGAGCGCCTTGGCGGGCCTCCACCGCTGGTGTGTTCCCCAGCAGATTCTCCATGCGCGTACCGTTCGGAGTACGGGATGCGTCGAGCGGAATATGCAGGCGGATGCTCGGGAAGAGATCCTCCTGCGCTTTGGAGCGCTCGGACTCTTCAAAGGCACTCGCGGCGTCTTCCTTCCAGCCACCCGGAAAATCACGGCGATTGTCCGGATCGTCTCCGCCGGTCATGCCGACTTCGTCGCCGTGGTAAATCATCGGAATCCCGCGAGTCGTCAACAAAAACGGGAACGCCTGTTTCAGGTTTGCCGCCGTCGCGTCCTGCCGGTGCAGGAAACGTGGCATGTCGTGCAAGCCGATTAACGTGACCAGGCTCGCCGCATCGGGGTAGAGGGCGTCGTGTGCCAGCATCTTTGGCAACTCGCGCAACGGGCCTTGCCCGTGAAAACCCGCGCGATCGCATCCTGCAGCGGAAAGTCGAAAACGGAATCGAGCCCGCTGTCGATACCATCGAATGGCGCGCGGCCGCCCTGGAAGAAAGACGTGAGCGCCGGATCACTGTCGTAGACTTCGCCCACGGTCTTGAAACTCGGGTAGCGCGCGTGGATGGCTGCCGTCCAGTCGCGCCAGAAGCCTCGCGGCACATAGAGCGCGCGACCTGGCGATGGTCCCTCAACTTCCGGAGCGTCAAAGGAGAGCACGCTGCCGAAACGCGGCACGTGCTGACAGCAGCAGCCGAAGCGGGCGGCGGGTTACATCGCGGTTCCCCAGCGACCACCTGACCGTCGGCGCGTCGGCACTCGTCTTTTCGTGGACCTGCACCTGCCCGCCCCTGGATCAGGGTGCTGCCTCTGGTCAATAAATTGCCGCCCGAAAACCGTGCAACCAAGTCTTGATTCCGAATTGCTAGCAGACGGCCGCAATGGCGACAGGCAGGCCTTGTCGGACTTGTTCGAGCGTCACTATACCTCGTCCCTGCGAGTAGCGCGCCGAATTCTGCGCTCGAACGAAGAGGCATACGATGCCGTTCAATCCGCCTATCTGGCTGCCTTCGGGCACTTGCACGGCTTTCGAGGCGACGCCCAATTTAATACTTGGATGACCCGAATCGTCATGAACCAGTGTTTCATTTACCTGCGTCGACCGGAGCGGCGGCGAGTATACGCCAACCTGGAGGACGAATATGGTCGCGACGGGGTATGCGCTCTTGCGGAGCGGACACCGACACCCGAGGACCTCGCATAGCGACGCGAACTCGACTGCGCGTTTTCCGTTGCCGCTGGTAAGCTTCCGAAGCGCCTGCAGGATGTATACACCCTTTGTTGCACCTCGGGTTTGTCCGTCAGAGAGGCCGCTCACACGTTGGGTCTCACCGTGCCTGCCACGAAAGCGCGTCTGTTTCGTACCCAACATCGAATGCAATCCGAGTTGAGCAAGGTGTTAGTTATGCAGCCTCAGCGCAAGACCTCGGGCGCCCGCCCGCCGACGATCGCGCGCTCCTGGATCGCCGCTTAGTACCCCGTTTCAGAGGTCCCCCAACGTATCGGAAAACCGCTTGCTGACACGCGCGGCTCTGATCGGACCAGCGACCGTCAGAGAGCGGTCGATCGCGGGCGCGATCCCCGAGCCACAATCCATCCCTCATGCCATCGTCCGCTCCAATTTGCCCACCACGTCATGGCGTCAGTCGCCGCGTCGGTGTCTTGCGACGCCGCAACTCGGCATCTGCCTCGGCACCTGCCGTCCGTGTGGCGTCTCGCCGGAGGTGTGAAGCGGTTCTCGCTCGAAGTAACCGCAGTACTTGCACCATTAGCCGTGGTGGCACACCATCGGCGCGCGTTGGCAGAGCCCGTGCACTGTTACGCCGGCAGAACAGGAAAGAGAAATCGCAAACGGGGATCAACTCCTCAGGTTGCGAAAAGGACGGAGAGTTTTGTGGGTTCTTCATTTTGCGTACTTGCCGGTTTTGCGGTGCTCGCCTTCTACCTGGCGCGCAGGAAGCCTTTGTCGTTTTGCTCGGCAGTCCTTTCGTTAGCCTGCGGCTTTGCGCAGGATTCGAAGTTACCGTCGGGCGCGATTGCTGGAGAAGTCTTTAACACAAGCGCAGACGGGCAGCGAGCGGTAGTGCCTGGAGCGCTGATCAGCCTCCGCGGGCCCGTGGAGCGCAAGACGGAATCGGACGAGGTCGGCCAATACAAGTTTGAACTCCTGCCGCCGGGCCGGTATACGGCAGAGGCAAGCGCGCCGGGACTCAAGGGCGCGGTGCCGGTGGATGTGGCAGCGGGAGAAACCGCGGCCGCACCCATTTCGCTGGAGCTTACAGCAGTCACGACTTCAGTGACGGTGACTGCGACGGACTCCGCGGTATCCGCGGTCTCCACGCAATCCTCGCAATCCACCACGATCACGCAAGCGACGGTGGAGGCCGCTCCGAATACCAACGAAAAAGTCGAGAGCCTGCTGCCCCTGGTCCCAGGTGTGGTGCGAGGGCCAGACGGGCGTATCAACATGAAAGGCGCGCGCTCCACGCAGGGCGGATGGCTGGTGAATGCCGCGAACGTCACCGATCCGGCGACCGGTGCCGAAGCGATGAACCTGCCGATCGATGTGGTGTCGTCGGTGCAGGTGGTCTCGAATCCCTACGACCCGGCGTACGGAAAATTCACGGGAGCGGTCTCCAGCGTCGAAACCAAACCCGGGAGCCTTGACAAGTTTCACTTGTCGATCCAGAACCTGTTTCCGAGAGCCCGCGTCCGCGATGGCGACGTCGTCGGCCTGGAATCGGGCACACCGCGCCTTACCGTTACCGGGCCGCTGGTAAGGAACCGGGTGGCGATCACACAGTCGTTCGAGTACCGCTTCGTGCGAACACCGGTACAAAGTCTGCCCCCTATGCAGCGGGATATGAAGCTGGAGAGCTTCGATTCGTTTACCCAGGTGGATGTCTCGTTGAGCGAGACACATTCGGCGACGTTATCATTCTCAGCCTTTCCGGAGAAGCTCGCATACATGGGGCTGAACACATTCACCCCTCAGGAATCGACGCCCGACCTGCACCAGCACGGCTACCAGGGCGCGGCACAGGATCGGTACATTTTCGGAGTCAACGGCCTGCTCACCTCTCAGATCAACTACCAGAAGTACGATGCCGATATTCTGCCGAACAGCACGGATCCCTATCGTCTGCTCCTCGAAACCACGGAAGGCGGCTTCTTCGACCGGCAAAGCCGGCGGAGCAACCGTTTTGAGTGGCAGGAGATCTACCAGTTGGGTCAGCGGCATTTTCTCGGAGCGCACACGCTGAAGGCGGGGCTCGACTATTCGCACAGCTCCTATGACGGACGGCAGGCTTTCTCACCGGTCGATGTGGTTGGCACTGCCGGATATTCGGCGGAACGGATCGAGTTCGGAGCGCCCACCCGGTATTCCGTGGATCAGAATGAGTTCGCCTGGTTCGCCGGCGATCAGTGGCGCCCCGGGGAGCGAGTGTCGGTCGACCTCGGACTCCGCTTCGATCATGATTCGATCACCAGTTCCACGCATGCCGCTCCACGGGCCGGCGTCACTTATGCGTTGACGCGCGATCGAAGGACGCTGCTCAAGGCAGGCGCTGGGCTGTTTTACGATCGCGTGCCTCTGAATGCGGCCGCATTCCCCGATTTCCCGTCCCGCACCGTGCTATCCCTGGGCGCCCAGGGCGATGCGCTGGGCTCCACTCCGTACGTAAATACCATCTCCGGAGCGCTCCGAAATCCGCGCAGCGCCACTTGGAATTTCGAACTCGATCGGCAGGTGCTGGAGAAGCTGGCGCTCCGCGTAGCCTATCAGAACCGCACAACGCGCGATGCCTTTGTCGTTAACCCAAGTGCAGGTTGGTTGGCTGTCTCCAATGCCGGACGCGATTCGTACCGCGAATTTCAGGTTACGGGAATATATCAGGTCCGGCGCCATACCGTGAACGCTTCCTATGTGAGGTCGCGGGCGTTTGGCGATCTCAACGATTTCAATCAGTTCTTCGGCAACAATCCGGTGGCCGTGATCCAGCCGAACGCGCGCGGGCGCGTGCCATTCGATGCGCCGAATCGATTCCTGATCTGGGGCGAGATCGCCGCTCCCAAAAAGATAATGCTGGTCCCGGTCCTCGACCTGCATACCGGATTCCCGTTCTCGACGGAGAACCAACTCCGGGAGTATGTGGGACCGCGAAACGTCGACCGGTATCCTCGGTTCGCCTCGCTTGACCTCCAGGTCACTAAGGAGATCCGCTTGCCGGTTCTCGGCAAGAAGGCCAAAGTCGGCTTTGGTGTATTCAACTTACTCAATCAGTTCGACCCCAGGGACGTGCAGAACAATCTGGACAGTTACCGCTTCGGCACCATGTTTAACTCCGTGCCGCGGACGTTCAGAGGAAAGTTCGTACTGGGCTTCTAAAGAGGAATAATGGAACGCATAAAACAGTGTCTGATTCTGGCTGCGGGCAAGGGTACTCGTCTACGGTCGATTTCCGCCGACCTCCCCAAACCCCTGGTGGAGTTTCAAGGCAGGCCCATCCTTGAGCGCATCGTGCGACGCGCTCAGGAAGCGCGAATCGAGGAATTCGTGATCGTGCTGGGGTATCGCGGCGACCAGATCCGCGACTGGTTTGAACGCCACTGCAGCGCCGCCGCCCGCTTCACCTGGGTGATGAATCCGGACTACCAGAAGAGTAACGGGGTGTCCGCATTAAAAGCCAGAAACGCCATTCACGATAACTTCCTGCTACTAATGGCGGATCACCTCTTCGAGCCGGAGACTGCCAGGATGATGGTCCGGCAACACCTGGAGCCCGGAGAAGTCATCCTCGGCGTCGATCCCGATATCGACCGCATCTTCGATATCGACGATGCCACCAAGGTCCGCCGCTGCGGCGACCGGATCGTGGAGATCGGCAAGGAGATCGAAGAGTACGACGCAATCGATACCGGCATGTTCCTTTGCACTCCCACGCTGTTCGAGGATCTCGACCGTTCCAGCAGGAACGGGGACTGTTCGCTCTCCGACGGCATGCGCCGGCTGACACGCGATAGGAGGATGCGCGCGCTCGAAATCGACGCCCCCTGGCACGACCTGGATACGCCGGAAGCGTTCGCGCACGCCGATGCGGAAGGCCTCTTGTATGCTGCGTGATCTGGTGACTTCGCGGAGGGCGTGGAGCCGTCTGGCCGCCGCGCTGATCGGCTTGCTGCTTCTGGCGCATTTAGTACGGCGCGCGGGGCCGGCGCAACTCTGGCAAGGCATCGCCTCCGTCGGATGGGGCCTGCTGCCGGTGATTGTCCTGGCAGGATTGGCGCAAGCGGTGCGTACCTGGGCGTGGCGTCTGACGCTCCCCGACGCTCGAACTCGACCTTCATTCGGCAGGATGTTCGGCTTGCGCCTGGCATCCGAGGCGGCGGGACAGGTCGGCGTATTCGGCCAGGTTTTCGGCGATACATGGCGGGTCGCAGGGCTGGGTGCAGATCTGCCCATTGCGGAGCGAATTACTTCGGTAGCGCTGGATCGTGCTCTTTACACGCTGAGCAGTACCATAGTGACCTTCGCGGGTGTAGTTGCCCTGGCCTTCGTCTTACCTCTTCCCGGCAAGGTCGCTCTTTACGCAAAGGTATTTGGTTTCGTCCTCGTGGCTATTGTGTCCCTGGCGGTGATCGCCGTACGACGGCGTTGGCCTCTGATCTCAGGCCTGGCGGCCGCCTTGGCGCACATAGGGAGAATCAGACACTGGGTGGAAAGCAAGCGTGAGGCTATTCAGTCCGTGGAAGACAGGCTGCTCGACTTCTTTCATCATTCGCCTGGCGCGTTTCGAATGAATCTGGTGCTCCAGATGGCTGGGCAGGTGGCTGCGGTGTTGGAAGTCTATCTGGTCCTCCGCCTGATGGGCCACGCGGTCGGATTTTCCTCAGCCCTCGCAATCGAGGGTCTCACGAAGCTGGTCAACGTAATAGGAATGATCAACCCAGGAAATGCCGGAACTTTTGAAGGTGGAAACATGCTCTTTGCAAAACTAGTAGGAGTAACTGGAACCGCGGGACTGACGCTGGCGCTAATCCGCAGAGTCCGCGCGCTTTTTTGGACGGCAGTGGGCTCGATCTGTGCGGTGATGCTGCCCGGATCGGCGCGGCGTGAGAAAAGGAATGTCGCGGACAACGCGGATCGGAAGGAGCACGGATACACCGCCGTCATTCTGTCCCAATTTGCCCCGGCCTATTCCATTCTGGAGCGCGTGGGCGAACTTCCGGTGCTGCTGCGCGCGATTTTGGGAGCCCGAAAGGCACGTGCGGGAAGGATCGTCGTGATCGTCGACCATGCCGCGGCACCGCTGGTCCGGGATGAGTTGCGGCGTACGCGGCGGCTTCCCGACAATGTCGAGTGGTGCGTTCCGGACGCGGCCGAAATCGCCCCGGTGCTACGCGAACTCGCCGACGGCGAAGAGCGCCTCGTATTGATCGCCGCAGACAGGAACTACCATCCCTCCTTGCACCGCCGGGCGGCAGAATGGAAAGGGACCCAGGTTTTGGCTCTGACGAACGATGGCCAGCCCGTCGGCATGTACGCCTTCACCACACCTTCAGCGATCGCTCTGCTCAAGGGATGTCCCGCGGAAATCCGGACGCTCGATGAACTGCACGCCTGGCTCGCCGCGGCGGAAGGCCTGGTCTGCGAATCCGTTCCATCCGACCAGTGGCAACGCGTGTTGTCAGAGGAAGACCGCTTGCTCGCGGAACAGAAGCTGGACCAATGGCTGTTCAAATCCACAGACGGCGTATTTGCGAGAATGAACCGTAAGGTGTCGATCCCAATCAGCCGCCAGCTGATCAAATTCCCCATCACGCCGAATATGGTGAGCTTGTTTACGCTTGGTGTCAGCTTCTCGGCAGGCGCCTTCTTCGCGCTCGGAGGCCGCGCAAACATGTTGTTGGGCGCCATTCTATCGGTCTTCGCCAGCATTCTGGACGGCTCCGACGGCGAGGTGGCCCGGCTCACGTTCCAGGACTCGGCATTCGGCTGCTGGTTGGAAACGGTCTGCGATTATCTGTACTACGTCTTCATCTTCGCCGGGATGATGATTGGATTGCTGGGCAGAGGTCCGGTCTACTGGACCTGGGGAGCCCTGCTCTTCGTGGGCGCGTTTGCCACCATGCTGACGACGGCGATGCAGCGGAACAAAATGGCCGGGGACCGTCCCGAGCGCTATCTGAGCCGGTGGCAGGCGCAGGCGTCCAAACGACGTTCCAATCCGTTTCTGTACATCAGCCGCCACACGGAGTTCCTGATCAAACGCTGCTGCATGCCCTGGCTGGTCCTCGCGTTCGCACTGTTCGGTGCGACTTACATGGCATTCATCGGCGCCGCCGTAGGGGCGAACATCGCCTGGCCGATCGTCCTGTACTCATATTTCACCTTCAACCCGGCTCGAACGTCCAATGACTGATTCCACCCGTAATGGATTGCGGTTCAATACGCCGCGGCCGTGGTCGCGAGATTTCTTTCGCATTTTGAGCTGGAACATCGAGCGCGGATTGCAGTTTCCGAAGATTGTCGACTTCCTTCAGACGATCCAGGCCGATCTGCTGCTGTTGCAGGAGGTGGACCTGAACGCACGCCGGACGCGGTATCGCGACATCGCGAGTGAACTGGCGCGTTGCCTGAACTTGAACTACGTCTTCGGGATGGAATTCCAGGAACTGAGCGAGGGAAGTGCCGCCAGACCCGCCTATCACGGCATGGCCACGCTCTCACCATGGCCGCTCTTGAAAGCCAGGATTATTCAGTTCCATGACCAGTCCTCGTTCTGGAAGCCGCGTTGGTATGTGCCGAATCTCGCGACTTTTCAGCGCCGGATCGGCGGGAGGATTGGTCTCGTAGCGGAAGCAAACATCTACGGACGCAAGGTGGTGACCTACAATCTTCACCTGGAGAGCAGAGGTGCCGACGAACTTCGAGTGCGGCAGTTGAACGAAGTCCTCGCGGACAGCCGCAGGTACGTCGACCGGCCGAGCTTCGTGGTCGCGGGCGATTTCAACCTCGATGCCAGCGCCGGCGATGCAGCGAGGGCTCTCGGCGACGCCGGCTTCCGCGACGCCGTGGGATCGCCCGAGCGTCCAACCACTCCCGCGCACGTCCTGTCGCACGGACGCGCGATCGACTGGATCTTTGTCTCAGATACGGCGGATTCCCGAGGCGAGGTGCACCATGAAATTCGCGCCTCCGACCACTATCCGGTCTCGGCCACGCTTGTGCAGCCCTGCGCGGCCGCCTGATCGCCGCGCGGAGCCGCCAATACCCGCGACTATTTCGAGTAGGACGATGTCTCTGCCACCACCGGACTGCCAACGCAAGCACGATTGTCGAGGCTTTGCGTCGCGCGAGTTGTGACCCACCAGATATCAGCATCGGGCGGTTGGCATGGGTGTGCGGTGCACTGGTGGGGCATGCCTTAGCTTGCCGTGGCAGCGCTGGACCATAGCGAAGCCTCCGGAGTAGCCACCAGTCCTGCCGAAACCCCTCCCGGCTGTTCTCCCTTTGATCCAATGCGTGATTGGGGCAACGCCTTATGCGGCAAGATGAGCAAGTGGACATGACTTCGCCACTTGCCGTGCGACTCGCATATCGCTGAGCCACAGCTCCCGCGACCCAGGGCCAGCGCGCGGTCCTCAGCCGCGAACGCATAGCCGGGAGTCGCCAAGCTAGCCCGCGGCTGCGGGTCTGGCAAAGACCCGTACAGTCGCCACGTTACGAATAGATATTCGCAGTCCGGATGAAAGGGTGGCAACCTTCTTCGACACTCGGCCACGGGCAGGCAGATCGCTGTGAAAAGGTGGTCGATCCGATGTGCGGCGTCTCTCACTGCTTTGAAGTTTAGGCAAGCTAAAATATGCCCCACCTGAGCACTCGGACGTGCGGCGCTGGATAGCCTCTTAGGCAAGTCTCAAATGAGGTCGAATAGGCCAAGCCTATGCGACGCCGAATCTCGGCATCTGCTGCGGCGCCTGCTAGTACTTGCCAGTGAGCGCCTGAGAAGCGTTCGCTCGCCATGCCCGCAATACGTACAGCAAAAGGCGATTCGCCGGCAGTGCTCGCCTGTACCGATTGGCAAAAGCCGTGCTCTATTGTTTGGCGGAATAAGACACAGACTTCGCAAACGGGATCGCCTCCTGACTTGCGACAGGAATGGAGACTATTTATTGCCTTTTCACTTTGCGTACTTTCAGGTGTTGCGGTTGTCGCCTTCGGATTTGCGCGGTTAAAGTCGCGCCGCAGCGAAAAGCGAGACGTTCAAACCCTCTTTAGCGTCAGCAAGTAGTGACCATCGCGGCGAGAGTGGACGGTTCGCGGCACAAGGAGATGATCATGCGAGTCACATGCAATATCACAGTGCTCCTTCTTGGAATATCCTTGATTGGGCTCACAACTGGTTGTAGCAAGAAGGTTGCGTTGGCGCCTCCGGCGCCTCCTCCTCCTTTACAGGAAGCTCCGCGCCCAACACCGCCAGGCCCCACAGCCTCGCTCACTGCTGAACCACCAGTGATTGAGGCCGGCCAGGCGGTTACGCTCAAGTGGTCTACTACGAATGCGACGGAGGTAACTATCACCGCAGTCGGTGCGGTCGCGGTCGACGGGAAACAGGAAGTCCGGCCGACGAAGTCTACGACCTATGAACTCGTCGCGAACGGTCCGGGCGGCTCTGCTGCCGTCTCCGCGACCGTCAGCGTCATGGCGCCGCCGCCGCCAATCCTCCCGCCGCCGCCCGTCGCCTCCAAGTCTCTCCAGGATCGGGTAGAGACGGAACTCGCCGACATCTATTTTGACTACGACCAAACCGGTATCCGTGACGATGCGAGGGCCGCTCTGGCGAAAGACGCTGAGGCGCTACACGCGATTCTCGCGGACTTTCCGGTCGCGGTGATCACTCTGGAGGGCCATTGCGACGAACGCGGTTCGGCGGAGTACAACCTCGGCCTCGGTGACCGTCGAGCCGCGTCCGCACGCGCTTACCTCGAGGCGCTCGGGGTGCCTGCGGACCGCTTGAACGCCGTCAGTTACGGAAACAAGCGGCCGCAGTGTACCGAATCGATTGAGGCATGCTGGCAAAAGAACCGGCGAGTGCATTTTGGCGCCGAGGGGCCTCCTACCGGAACCAACTAGGCAAGGGCTGCGCCCTTGATATCCCAAGCGGGATGTGGGAGTCAGGAGTCAGGAGGCAGAAGTCAGAATCGCGGCGGCGTAGGCGTTGAGCAGGCGACTGACTTCTTCGGCGGTAGCGGAGAGCTTGGTGGTGTCGCCGTGTCCCAGATCCTGCACCAAGATGAGGTAATAGCGGCATTCCTCCAGCGAGCCTTCCGCCAGATTCATGAAGCGTGCTTTGTCGGTCTTGCCGCGCCCGCCGGAATCCCTCCGCAATATTGGCCGGTACCGAGACCGCCGCGCGCCGCATTTGGAGCGCCAAGCCATAGGTCTCTTGCCGGGGAAAGCTCGCGGTGAGTCCATAGACGGCCAGCACGAACT
>Ga0209067_10000617_pt1 | contig 22450 bp, 21 predicted proteins | sample ColStrG_CSR_2013_FD_187199 | JGI IMG/M metagenome (GOLD analysis project Ga0209067, IMG submission 187199) | Freshwater sediment microbial communities in response to fracking from Pennsylvania, USA - Cold Stream Run_MetaG_CSR_2013 (SPAdes)... | ecosystem: Environmental > Aquatic > Freshwater >...
GGATTCTGCTGGCCACATCGTCACTGGTGCTGCGGCGACTGCATGACGGTAAGCTGAAGCAGCCGCGCAGTTTCTGGGGCATGGTGGTGGCCCATCTGGGCTTAGGCGTATTCGTGATCGGCGTCACGCTGGTTAAGGGGCAGGAACACAGCAGCGATATCAATATGCGACTGGGCGACAAGGCCAGCATCGGTGACTATGATTTCCGTTTCATCGATATGCAGAAAGTGCAGGGCCCGAATTATCAGGCCGCACAGGGCTGGTTTATGGTGACCCGCCAAACTCGGCCGGTGGCGTTGATGAAACCGGAAAAGCGTCTGTTCAACGTGCAGCAGATGCCGATGACTGAAGCGGCAATCGATCGTGGCGCGTCCCGTGATCTGTATATTTCGCTCGGCGAGCAGACCGGCAAAAACAGTTGGCAGGTGCGCTTTCAGGTCAAGCCGTTTGTCAGCTGGATCTGGGCCGGCTGTCTGCTGATGGCGCTCGGCGGGTTGCTGGCGGCATCGGACCGGCGTTATGCGCTCAGGAGGCGGGCATCATGACGCTGTTTATGGTGATCGGCACGGTCATGGTTGCCGTTGCGCTGCTGCTGCTGATGCCGGCGTTGCTCGGCAGGCCGGACCAGAGCGGCAGCGCCGATGAAATCAATCAGGATGTGTTGCGTGATCAGCTGCGTGAGCTGGACAACGACCGGCAGGCCGGCACGCTGGACGGCCTGGCCTATGCCAGCTCGCAGCGTGAACTCGAGGAGCAGCTGGCCGCAGCACCACAGGCCCCGCACAGCCTTGTCACGGCGCGATATACCGTGCTGGCGCTGGCGGTTGGCATACTGATGCCGGCGCTGGTGCTGGCGCTGTATCTGCTGCTGGGCAATGTGCAGGGCCTCAATCCACAGCCGCAGTCTGTGCCAACACCCGAAATCAGCGAACAGCAGATCATGGGTATGGTGGCAAAACTGGCACAGCGATTGCGCGATGCACCGGGCGACATCAAAGGCTGGGACATGCTGGCGCGCTCGTATTTTTCGCTGGGACGCTACGCCGAGGCCGCCGGGGCCTATGCGCATCTGGTGCAACGGATGCCGGATAACGCCGATTATCTGACCAGCGAGGCACTGAGTCTGGCTCTGAGTCAGAATAAAAATCTGCAGGGTGAGCCGGACAGATTATTGCAGCATGCGCTCAACCTTGATCCGAAAAATATCCGCGCCCTGTCGCTGTCGGGCAGTGCGGCATTTGACCGGCGCGACTATGCTGCGGCGATGCTGATGTGGAACAGGGTGCTGGCGCTGGTGCCACCTGACTCGGAAGTGGCCGTCTCGACCCGCAACAGCATTGCTGAAGCGCAGGCGCGCAACAGGTAACCGGTCTGTGTGCCGGGTGCTCGTCGGCGCCCTGAAGGTGACTTTTCGACACTGTCTGTTTTTCGTCATAACATCGGAATACGCGTATTGCCCGCCTGCGCCGCGCCGCTGACAATCCTCCTCACCTTCCCGCAAGCCCCCACTTCCCTGATCTGATTCCCCTATTGAAAGGATGGCGCGATGTATCCTTTGCACTCGTCCACAGCGTCCTCGCGCCCGCTGATCGACCGCAACCGCCGGGACTTGATTGACGGTGCGCTGACCTGTCTGCCCGGCACACTGGTCGAGCTGATTGCCGAATATGACACCAGTCTGGCTTTGCAGCCGCTGGTCATCAAAGCCGGCCAGAGTTTTTTTTCCACCGGACTGAACGGGCTGATCATTCGCGCGATTGAGGAAGTGCTGACTTCAGCGCAGGCCGATCCGGTTATCAAGCGCAAGGTACTGGTCAACGCGATTCTGTTTGGCTACGTCGATGAACTGAATTACATCCTGGATGACATCAGACGAAAGAATCTGATCATCAATCTGGACCATATCGACCTGAGCAATTTGCCCATGGGCACCAATGATCAGGATGATGCAGACCGGCAGCTGCTGGCAGAGGGGGTGCGTTTTCTGACTGCGGTGACCAGTCTGAAGCTGACCCGCGTGAGTGCAGTCCATGCCAATTTCAGTCACTCTGCCTTGAATTACATGAACCTGAGGGGCGCCAACCTGACCGCAGCGGTGTTCTCTCATGCGACGTTTACCAGGACCTGCCTGATTGACGCCAACCTGTACGGTGCGCAATTCGATCACACGCGGTTTGTGATGTGCTCGGCCACCGGCCTGGTCACCAATGATCATGGTCTGATCGCGAAAGCATGGCGGTCGCACGACAATCTGACGGTCAGACTCGATGGCCTGCACACGACCCGTCTGCGTGATCTGGTGTTGGAAGAAATCACGCTCAAGCCGGATCACAACCTGTTCAAAGGCTGTTGCTGCACAATCGTCTGAACCGGGCCGGCGAGGGCAATGTCCCGTTTTTTGCTGCGCAATAATTCAGGTGCATACACGTATTGTTCCAACGTTCCCAAAGTTAATAATGGACAGTCCTGATCTGCGCTGACCGTGAGGGTCGCTGCCCACTGATTTTTTGACTACTTTTGAAAGAGGAAATCATGCCACTTACGCCTATACAAAAACAGACCAGCCATTGCATTTCTGCTTCGGTGCTGACATTTCCTGCCGTTGTTTCGGACCTGATCAGTCAATACCAGGTCGACTATTATGACGCCGGAATACCCATGCACTTTGATACCAGACGCTATCCGATCAATCCGGAAATCATAGAACGTATCAAGGACGCGCTCATTTCGTCGGAATGTCCACCCCTTATCAAACGAAACATCTTCAAACTGGCGCAGGAATGGGGTTACAAGGTTGAGCTGAACAAATTTTTATTCGAAATCCGCGAACAGGGATATCGCCTCAATCTGGACGGCGTTGACCTGAGTCACCTGAATCTCAGCAGCTGTGATCTGCGTGGCATGAGCGCGGTTGGCTGCAATTTTTCCCATGCCAAGCTGACCAACGCAAAGATCAATTCAGCCGATCTGACCGGCGCGATTCTGATCTCGACCGATCTGCAGAGCGTCGATTTCAGCGGTACGATTTTGCACAAGTCCTGCATCAGCAACAGCAACCTGAGACATGCGTTGATGACCAGAACGAATATCTGCAGCTCGGTGATCAACAACGTCAAAACCGACGAAACAATCGCTACCGGCATGATTACCGATGACGTCGATATGCAGACTGTCTTGATCGAAAACCTCAAATGGAATTCCAGCGGTGACATGGTCACGGTACTGAGTCAGCCATTGTTTGACCAGGCCTACTTCAATGCCAAGATAGAAAAGTACCGGCTTTGCTGCAAACCGCGGGCTTGACAACTCTCTGCCGCGCCAGGATTCGATCTCCCCATTTTTAAAAGTCAAAAAATGCTTCCTGTATCCACTTATCAGCACCCTGCTTCCATCCCGCTTCTGGACATGGAAGTTGTCTCGCAAAAATCCCGGTCCAGAGCCAGTTCCAGTAGTGGCGGCGTTGACGCGCTGTATTTGCTGACCAGCCCGGAAGGCAATCTGATCGAGGACGACCTGAATATCCTGATCCTGTCCAATATCAGGCAATGTCTCATTTCGCCATTGATCGATTCGGCCAGCAAAAGAAAGGTGTTTGAAAACGCCATTGACGCCGGATATAAAAAAATACTGAACCAGGTATTCGATGACATCAGAAAGTCCGGTGAGAGAGTTGTTCTGGATTCGGCGGATTTGAGCGGACTCGATCTGTCCGGGCTGAATCTGTCGGGTGCCAGTGCCGCGCGCTGCAATCTGTCCGGCACGCGCTTAAAGCGCAGCAATCTGGCTGGCGTGAATCTGGTCGGTGCCGATCTGTCTGCCGCGCGCGCCAAACGCACCAATTTCGAAGGCGCGATGTTTGACCACACGCTGGCAAACCGATTGGTGACCGATAATCCGCGACTGGCACAATCGTTTGTGCGGGTGACGGACAGCGTTTCCAGCCGGCTGGAAATCACCAATACCTGTCTGCACGGGACCGGCGACGCCATCCAGTCGGGCAGGAAGATATTCATTCTGCCGGCGCGACTGGTGACCGAACTGTGTTGCCAGTGTGTGATTTTGTAATCACGCTGGCCGGCAGAGAATCCTTGCGCTGTGGAAAATTATATGAAATTATGCTGATCTGATTTTTGATCTGTGACGCCGATGAAAAGGATCGCCATGCGCAAATTTGCCCTCTCTGTCATTGCTTTCTGGCTGTGCTCCAGCCTGGCCTGTGCCACCCCCACCCAGCCGGCAGACGGCGCGGAATATAAAACCCTCACGTCGCCGCAGCCAGTTACCGCTGCCGGCAAAAAAGTGGAAGTCATTGAGTTCTTCATGTATCACTGCCCGGCCTGCTATCAGCTCGAACCGCTGTTGCTGGCCTGGGTGGCGAAGCAGGGCGGCAATGTCACGTTCCGGCGCATCCATCTGCCGCATAACGGCGCCAAGGATGTGGAAGCGCACATGTTTCTGGCACTGGAAGCGCTGAATCTGGAAGAAGGACTGCATGCAAAAATACTCAACACCTGGCATGTCGAACACCATCAGTTGACTACCGATGACGACAATATCAGCTGGGCACTTAAAAACGGTGTGGATAAAAACAAATTTATCGATGCCTATTATTCGTTTTCGGTATCGAGCAAGCTGAATAATCTGATGCGCGTTGCGGAAAGCTATCTGGTCAACAGCACGCCGACGCTGGTGATCGACGGGCGGTATATCACTGGCCCTGGTCTGATTCAGGAGAGCAATCCCGGATCGGACCCGCGAGATCTGAACAAGGCAACGCTGCAGGTTGCTGACTTTCTGGTTGAAAAAGCCAGGTCGGGTAAATAATCATCCGCACCGACTTGGCCATATCACCAGTCCCCGCCCGTTGATGCACCAACTTACCGATGCCGGGGCGTAGGGTGCAATTCTATTGCACCAACTCGCGGATAATGAGCGCCCGGTGCAATGGCATTGCACCCTACACACGCGGCATTTTGGCGAGGCGGGCTTAAGTTGATGCATATGGGCATTGCACCCTGCTGTACTTTGAATCTGATGCGAAGATGAGGGAGGATTGAGAGAGGAATAACAGTGAGGCAAATCAATAAAACTGCATGACAGGACTCATCGTCAGAGTCCCAATTTCCCAACACAGGCAAACAGCCGTGCGTTGGGATTTTTTAATGGCGCTTAGCCGATACGTTTTTTATCTTCCTTCTTGACCTTTTTTTCCGCGCGCTTTTCTTTCAGTGTTTTTGCCGGTTCCTTTTTGGCTTCTTTTTTGGTGTCCTGGGCTTTGCTCATGATCTCTCCTTTGAATAAAAACTGCGTGGGGGGAATATAACCCAATTCCGGCCAAATAAATATGCCCTCACTTCAACTGGAGGGCATCAAAAGTCAAAGTTGCGCAGCCAGCCATTTGTCGATTTCCGGCAATCGCCGGGTTCGCACATTGATCTGATAGTTAATGGTAGCCAGTGCCGTTCTGGCGCTGCCCATTGCCGACGCCGGTATGTGCGCTTTCGCGTAACTGTTTAACTTGGCTACCATGGCCGCTTCGTCAGAACCTTCAGCCAGTTTTGGCATATAGCGACTGGCCGATGTGCTGTCGATAAACTTCTCCACCTGCGCCAGATGCGAGAGCGCGAAATCAAAGGTTGTGTCGGGATACAGATGCGCCACCTGATCCAGCATGCCGGCGCTGTTCGTGGCGCCGGGTTCGGCGGTCAGTGCCAGTTCCAGTGCGCGTCTGGCCAGCGCCGGATCTGCACTGGTTGAAATCAGGTAGTACATCTGATCCCTGATCATCGGCGATTTTTCGGATTGGGCTGCGGCGTGCAGCCTGTTCCAGGTGGCTTCGTCAGCATGCAGTGCGATCACGCTCATGATCACTTTGCGCAGCTCGACCGGGAAGGCTGCCGGATCGGTTGCCTGGGCGTCAAAACGCCGTCTGGCTTCGGTAATGGTTGCAGCATCGTCCAGCTGGCTCAGGGTCTGAATCAGCTGTTCGCGCAGATTAATCGTCGCTGACGTATCGCTGGCAGTGGCATTCCAGCCGATTTTTTTCATCACCGGAGTCAGTTGGCTGATCGCAAACTGATTAAAGCGATGCTGACCGCCCGGATCGGCACGGTATAAGCGGTTGATGCTGTTGTACATGCCGGTCACATTGGCCCAGACCTGCGGGTCCGAATCCAGCGGTGTGGCCAGGGCCAGATTGAGCGCATCAGCCATAGGCTGCTGACCCGCCAGACCCAGAGACCAGGTGTCGGAAAGCAGACCAAGCTGATCTATCGGCGCCAGTTCGGCAAAATGCCCGGCCAGCAGCCTGAACTGGTTAGGCGCATACAAGCTGCGGAAATAGCCGTTCTGACCGGCGTTAACCAGCAGCGCGCCGCAGCCCTGCAGTTGCAGAGTGGCCTTGCCACCGCTGACCAATACCTTGACCGGTTCAGCCTGGCCGATGATCTGTGCTGTCACCGGAACCTGCCAGGCGAGTGATTTTTTTTCCATATGGTCGCGGCTGAACTCACCCTGGGTCAGTGCCACAGTGGTCTGACCATTGTTGCAGCGGGCTTCACCAACCTTAATCAACGGAATGCCGGCCTGCAGTGTGAAGTCATGCGCGATGGCGCTGATCGGCCTGGAACCGGCTTTTTCAATCGCGTGCCATAAGTCGTCGGACCGGGTATTGCCATAGGCATGCTGTTGCATGTACAGACGCACGCCGTTACGCCAGGCATCGGACCCGACATAGTTCTCCAGCATATGAATCACCGATTCCCCTTTTTGGTAGGTGATTTCATCAAACGCCTGGCTGGCCTGTTCGACGGTCTCGATGTGCTGAACGATCGGGTGCGAAGTCGACAGCGAATCAGGACGCATGGCGCTCTGATGCACATTGACTATCCCGAGCCCGGTATTCCATTCCGGATGCAATTCTTGGGTGCTGTGGTTTTCCATCCAGGAAGCGAAGCCTTCATTGAGCCACAGGTCGTCCCACCAGGCCATGGTGACCAGATCGCCAAACCACTGATGCGCCATCTCATGCGCTTCAGTGATAAACGAGGTTTCCCTGTCGTTCTGGGTGGAAATGGTCGGGTCCAGCAGCATGGCGTTTTCAAACGTGAAAATCGCACCCCAGTTCTCCATTGCCGAAAAAAACTGGCTGCCGCCAGGTGCGGCGATGTTATCCAGTTTCGGCAGCGGGTAACGCACACCGAAATAATCATTGTAGTAATGCAGAATCCGGGTCGACGAGGCCAGCGGGAATGCTGCCTGCGACAGTGCGCCGCGCTGCGTGATCACACCCACTTCGGTGCCATCGACGCTGTCGGTGGCACGTTCAAAATCGCCCATGCCAAAAAATAATAAATAGCTCGACATCTTCGGCGTGGTCTGAAACTGCACCAGCTTGAGTGAATCAGCCAGATTTACCGAGCTGGCCACCGGCATATTGCTGACAGCCATCTGATCAGCCGGCACGATGGCCTGCAGGGCAAAGCTGGCCTTGTAATTCGGTTCATCCCAGCACGGAATGAAGCGGCGCGCATCGGAGTTTTCAAACTGGGTGTACAGGGCGCGCTGCGGACCTTGTGCATTGCTGTAGTCGACATGGAACAGCCCGTTAGCCTGCGATCCGATCATGCCGGAGTAGGCAATGGTCAGTGTGTAACTGCCTTTGGCGATGGGGTGCGCAAATTCAAACGTGGCGGTCTGGACATCTTCATTGAATTTGATGGCGCTTGCGTTCACGCTCACCTTGTCGTGGTCATTGGTCAGCTGCACCGAGCGGATCGCCAGATCGGCGGCATTGAGCGTGATGCTGCCGGTCGATTTTAAAACTTCAACCGAAATATTGACCTGCCCGCTGAAACTGGCGTCGGCTGCATTCGGAATGATCGCCACGGCATAGTGGGTCGGTCTGACGGTGCGGGGTAACTGGGTTGGGGACTGCCGGGTTTGCACGACGCCGGCCTGGCTGGCAAAAACCGGAACGCTGGCCGCGCCTGACAGTGTCAGTGCAGAAGCGACAGCGAGTGAAATCAAATGACGGCGCATCGGGAACCTTAGAAATGAAATAAGGGGGGAACATTACGCGGTTTTCAATTTGTCTGCAAGGCGCGCGCAGGCCGCGATACGGCATGACTGTTGGGTTTTTCAATGTAATTTTGACTAATGTAAACCGCAAACTTGCCATAGTTATCCGGCAGATCGGGACAGGGCGTTGTTAATTTAAAATTTTTTCAACGCAGACGGTCAGCGGTGTTGTGAAATGGCCGCTTTATCTCTCGAGCAGATGTGCATCGCACGGGATTGCATTTATACTTTCGCTCTCTCGGCGCAGTAAGCACCCTGCGCCTGCAGCACCCCATCAGACTGGACTGATTATTCAGAAATTATTGAGGGCCCTGACCATGAGTCTGAAAAACGTCATACGCAACGTCCTGAAGATCCGCAAGGAACGCGCCATTGATCCGCCCGGACCAATGCCGCAGATCGGCAGCAGCATCGTGCGCGACAGATTAAGAATCCGGTTGAAATATCCGATATCCAACGAGCAGTGGGACTGGTTCACTGCGCGCGGCTGGCGTGCAATCGATATGCGCAACAACCGTCGTGAGTACACCAGCGTGCCGGATAAAATTCTGATCAAGCTGCTCGAGCGTCAGGGCGCTGAACGGGAGGACCTGCACCAGCGGCTGGTCAAAAAAACCGCCGTCGCAAAAACTGCGCCGTCAACCGGCGTCGCAAAAAAATCAGCACGACTGCCGGCAGAAAAACACAGCGAAAAAAACAGGGTCAGTGCCGCCTGACAGTCCCGATTGCAGGTTGGTGCAGCAGGGGTTTCAAGGAGCACAGCTCCTTGCCTGCGGAACGGTGTTCGCATGCAGGCGAACACTCCTTAACCCAGGGGTTTCAAGGAGCACAGCTCCTTGCCTGCGAAACGGTGTTCGCATGCAGGCGAACACTCCTGATACCATTGGACCCATAGGCATCAATTTAAGCTCGCCTCGCCAAAATGCCAGGTGCGTAGGGTGCAATACCATTGCACCGGGCGCTCATTATCCGCGAGCTGGTGCAATGGTATTGCACCCTACAAACCTCCTTGTTTCGGCGAGCCGGGTTTAATTTGATGCCTATGTCCTTGCCGGCTGGACTACCCTACAAAAACATCCCGCCCGAGGCTTCAATACGCTGCCCGTTAATCCAGCCACTGTCGTCACGCAGCAGCGCGGCAATCGCTCCACCAATATCATCTGGCAGACCTGCCCTGCCCAATGCGGTCTGGGCAGCCACAAACTGATTCAGTTCGGCATTGTCGCGCACGGCACCTCCACCGAAATCGGTTTCGATTGCGCCTGGCGCAACCACGTTGACTGAAATTTTACGGGCTCCGAGTTCTTTCGCCATATACCGCGACAGCACTTCGATCGCGCCTTTCATCGCCGCATAGGCACCATATCCCGGCAAGGCAAAGCGCGCCAGGCCGGACGAGATATTGATGATGCGACCGTGATCGGCAATCAGCGGCAGCAGTTTTTGCGTCAGAAAAAACACGCCTTTGAAATGCACATTCATGAGCAGATCAAACTGCGCTTCGGTGGTGTCAGCAATCAGCGCATGCGCGCCGACGCCGGCATTGTTGACCAGAAAATCAACGCTGCTGCGCTGCCATTTCTGACTCAGCGTTTGCCTGACCTGTTCGGCAAAGCCGGCAAATGTGTGGCTGTTGCCCACATCCAGCTGCAACGCCGCCGCGCTGCCACCGAGCGCTTCGATCTGTGCGACCACGGCCTGCGCTTCGGCCTCCTTGCTGTGATAAGTCAGAATGACTGCTACGCCCTGTTGGGCCAGTTTTAATGCGGCGCTTTTACCCAGTCCACGGCTGCCGCCCGTGATGATTGCTATCTTGCCTGTCATGATGATTTCCTTTCGTTTGATTGGTGAGCGCCAGTATATTGATCTGGCCATATCAAACAAAGATGGCTAAAGTGATCGCACTGTTCATTTAATCTAAACAATCACGGCGACGTCTCAGGGAGAAAACACATGAACCAGCTCGAGGTAATGAAGATTTTTGTCCGGGTGGCGGAACTGGCCAGCTTCACCCAGGCCGCCGACCAGCTGAGTCTGCCCAAGGCCAGCGTCTCGGGCGCCGTCAAGCAGCTGGAAAACAGCCTGGGTACGCGACTGCTGCAAAGAACCACGCGCACCGTACAGATGACTCACGACGGGCTGGTCTATTACGAGCGCTGCAAAGACATGCTGATCGATATGGAAGAACTGCACAGCCTGTTTCGGCACGATGAGTCCGGGCTGAGCGGGCGCATCCGGGTAGACATGCCGATCGGGATTGCACGTCTCAACATTATGCCGCGCCTGCCCGAATTCATGCTGCGCCATCCGGGGCTGGCGATTGAATTGAGCAGTACCGACCGACGGGTTGACCTGATCCGCGAAGGATTTGACTGCGTCATCCGGGTAGGCACACTGTTCGATTCCAATCTGATTGCCCGTCCGCTGGGCCATTTCAGACTGATCAATTGCGCCAGCCCGGACTATATCCGGCTGCATGGCATGCCGGTTGATCTCGACGATCTGGATCACCATAAAATGATCCACTATGCGCCCTCCTTTGGTGCCGGCATCAGCACCTTTGATTACATGGCAGGTGATCAGTCGCTCTCCCGGGCCGTGCCCGGTGCGATTGCGGTGAACAACTCGGACGCGTATCAGTCCGCCTGTCTGGCCGGGCTCGGCATTATCCAGGTGCCGGAGCACGGGGTACGGGATTTGCTCGACCAGGGCAGGCTGGTAGAAGTGCTGCCCGATTTTTGCGCTGCGCCGATGCCGATATCTATGCTGTATGCAAACCGGCGTCATCTGCCGAAGCGGACTCAGCTGTTTATGCAATGGGTGGCGGATGTGCTGGTGTTTGATTATGCGCCGTATGCATCAACTTAAGTAAGTGCTGAGGGTGCAATACCATTGCACCATTTCGCGGATAATGAGCGGTCGGTGCAATGACATTGCACCCTACAAATCATTGTGCCTCAGCAACCCGGGTTGTCACATCTTCTGCAGCGCGCGAATTCCTTCAGCAATCACGTCGGAATCATAGCTGCGCAGGATTTTTTTGATGGTGGCATTAAATTGGGAAATATCGACGTTCATCACTTCCTGTTTGATTTCCAATAACTGCGCCGGCGGCATCGACAGTTCGCGGAATCCCATGCCCAGCAACAGACGGGTCAGCTTCAGATCGCCCGCCATGCCGCCGCAGATCGCCACCGGTATGCCGGCCTTGTTGGCTGCCTTGACGGTCATGTCGAGCATTTGCAGAATCGCCGGATGGACATCGTCATATAAATGCGCGACAGAATAATCGGCGCGGTCGATGGCCAGCGTGTACTGAATCAGATCATTGGTACCGATAGACAGGAAATCCATTTTCTTGACGAACATCGGTAATGCCAGGACTGCGGCCGGTACTTCGATCATCGCGCCGACCTTGATGTCGTGGTCAAATTCCACGCCCTGAAATGCCAGCAGATTTTTGGCCTGTTCCACCATCGCCAGCGTCTGGTCGATTTCAAACGAGTGCGCCAGCATGGGAATGAGGATGTGTACCTTGCCAAAAGCGGACGCGCGCAGGATGGCGCGCAACTGGGTCAGAAATAATTGCGGCTCGGCCAGACAGTAGCGTATCGCGCGCAGACCCATGGCAGGATTCAGCGTTCCGGTTTCAGTATCATCGATCGGCTTGTCAGCGCCCACATCCAGAGTACGGATCGTGACTGGACGACCCTTCATCGTCAGTACCGTCGCCCGATAGGCTTCAAACTGCTCTTCTTCCGAGGGCAGCGCACCGTTGCGGCCCATGAATAAAAATTCGGAACGAAACAGGCCGACGCCGGCAGCACCTACTTCATTCGCGGCGCTGGCGTGTTCAGGCAATTCAATATTGGCCAGCAGCTCGATAGTGACGCCATCTTTGGTGACGGCCGAGGTCTTTTTTAACTTGGTGAGTTTTTTGCGCAGGCGCTGAATCGCCAGCTGTTTTTCGCGGTACTCGTCCAGAATGATCTGCTGGGGTGCCACGATGATCACGCCGGCTTCGCTGTCGATGATCACCCAGTCATCCTGTTGAATCAGGTGACTGGCATTGCCCATGCCGACCACGGCAGGAATGCCGAGACTGCGCGAGACGATGGCCGTGTGCGAGCTGTGGCCGCCTTCGTCGGTCACGAAGCCGACAAACGCGGAATTCTGGAACTGCATCATGTCGGCCGGCGAGATATCGCGCGCCACGACGATCATGTGGGTATTCTGCTCATCCACGCCTGCCTGTGTCTGCAGCGTGTTGGCGGTGCCGGTCAGCAGTTTCAGAATCCGTTCGGCTACCTGGGAAATATCGTCCTTGCGGTCGCGCAGGTATTCATCTTCGATTTCATCAAACTGTTCGAGCAGTACGTCGATCTGGGAAACCAGTGCCCATTCGGCGTTGTAGTGGCGGGTGCGGATAATTTCCAGCGGTGCCTGGGCGATCATCGGGTCAGACAGGAACAGCGAGTGCACGTCAAGAAAGGCGCCGAGTTCGGAGGGTGCGTCGGCAGGCAGATCGGACCAGATTTTCTGCAGTTCGCGTTCAGCTTCGGAGATGGCTTTTTGCAGGCGCTGCACTTCTGCTTCAACCTGTTCCTGACCAACCAGATAGTGCTGTACTTCCAGCGCGGCCGGGTGCAGCAGGTGGGCGCGGCCGATAGCGATGCCGCGCGATACAGGGATGCCTTGCAAGGTAAAAGAAGCCATAAGTCTTTCGATTAGTTGATTAGAAAAACTGCCTGCTACTCCCCTTCGCCAAACCTTTCTGCAACCAGCGTGGCGATAGCGGTGCTGCACTCCTGTTCGTCGGCACCGCTGACTTCGAGTGCGATGTGACTGCCTTTGCCGGCGGCCAGCATCATGACGCCCATGATTGATTTGCCGTTGACCCGTTTGTTGTTGCGCGAGATCCAGACTTCAGAGGTAAATTTGGAAGCCAGTTGGGTCAGCTTCGCCGACGCGCGCGCGTGCAGTCCCAACTTGTTTATGATTTCTAATTCTGTTTGTATCATCGTTGCCTCTTCTTGATTTTATGTTTTTACTTCTTTCCAAATTCAGACAGTGAAGTCTAAATTCGCATCCGGGTATCGACCCGGATTGCGCCGTTCTGCGCCCCTGCCTGCGCCATTTCAAACACCACTTCCAAAGTGTCGTTGCGATAGGTCAGTGCACGCAGCAGCATGGGCATACTGAGTCCGGCCAGCACGGCAACGTGATCCAGCGCATCGAGTTTCTGCGAACAGTTGGCTGGCGTGCCGCCAAATACGTCAGTCAGAACCAGAACGCCATCGCCGAGATTCAGCCGGGCGACCGCCTCTTTGGCCAGCGCGATGACTTCTTCGGTATTCTGATCAGGCTGCACATCGATGGCTTCCAGATGTTCGGGCGTGAACTTGAACACATGTTTGGCTGCGGTGATAAAAGCAGTCGCAAGCGGGGCATGTGCCATGATCAGTATGCCTACCATGGATCAAACTCGTTCCAGCGCATCGATAAACATGGCAGCAACGTCAAACCCGGTCTGCTGGAATATTTCCTGAAAACAGGTGGGGCTGGTGACATTGACCTCGGTTAAATAATTGCCGATGACATCGCAACCGACCAGCAACAATCCGCGTTCTGCCAGAACCGGGCCCAAGGTCTGGGCAATTTCTTTTTCTCTGGCTGTCAGCGGCTGGGCAACGCCCATACCACCGGCGGCCAGATTGCCCCTGATTTCGTCGCCCTGCGGAATCCGCGCCAGCGCGAACGGTACGGCCTGACCACCGATCAGCAACACCCGTTTGTCGCCCAGTTTGATTTCCGGTATGTAGCGCTGCGCCATGATGGTTCGTTTGCCATGATCGGTCAAGGTCTCGATGATCGATCCGAGATTCAGACCGTCCACGCCCACCTTGAATACGCCGGCACCGCCCATGCCGTCCAGCGGTTTCAGGATGATGGTGTGATGATCGTCATGAAACTGACGCAAACGCTTTTCATCGCTGGTGACGACAGTGGGTGCGGTAAATTGCGGAAATTGCGCGATGCTGAGTTTTTCATTATGACTGCGAATGGCGCCGGGCCGGTTGAAGATGCGCGCACCGCTGTGTTCCGCCAGCTCCAGCAGATACGTGGCATACACGTATTCCATGTCGAATGGCGGATCCTTGCGCTGCAGGACCACGTCGAAGTCTGTCAGTTTGCGTTCTTTGTGGGGCTCGGCCGTGTACCAGTCGGCTTCACCGGTCAAGTGGATGCGCTGCACCTGTGCGACGACTTCCGCATTCACATACGCCATATCACCAGGCAGGAAAGCGTAGATCTGATGGCCGCGCCGGTCCGCTTCCCGCATCATCGCAAAGGTGGAATCCTTGATGATTTTGAAATCGTCAAGCGGATCGGTCAGGAAGGCGATTTTCATGGTCAGATTTTTTAATAGACTTCCGGGTTAGGGTCGGTCTGCTCCAGTTCCAGTGACGCGGCCAGCAGTGCCAGACGTGCTACCACGCCATACATATAAAAACGGTTTGGCGAAGCCGTACCGGGCTTGGCGCTCAGATCAGGCAAGGCATGCTGCTGGGCAAACGCCAGGGGTACAAAATGTGAGCCGGGTGCGTTCAGATTTTCATCGACGCCGCGCCCCGAGTGGACGCGGTAAAAGCCGCCGATCACATAGCGATCCATCATGTAGACCACCGGTTCGGCCACGGCTTCGTTGATCTGTTCGAATGTGTGCACACCTTCCTGGATGATGACGTCACTGACTTCCAGTCCTTCTTTGATCACCGACATTTTGTTGCGCTGCTTGCGGTTCAGATCTTTTACTTCGCTGGCATCGCGAACTGTCATGATGCCCATGCCATAGGTACCGGCATCGGCCTTGACGATGACAAACGGTTTCTCCTTGATGCCGTATTCCTTGTATTTTTTGCGTATCTTGCCCAGGATCAGATCGACCTGAGCAGCCAAAACATCTTCACCGATGCGTTCGTGGAAATTGATCTGTGATGCCTTGCCAAAATACGGGTTCAGCATCCATGGATCGACATCGACAATCTTTGCGAATTTTTTCACCACTTCATCATAGGCAGCGAAGTGATTGGTTTTGCGGCGTACGGCCCAGCCGGCGTGCAGTGGCGGCAGCAGGGTCTGTTCATGGATGTCTTGCAGAATCGACGGAATGCCTGCTGACAGATCGTTGTTGAGCAGAATCGTGCACGGATCAAAACCCGCCAGTCCGAGCCGGCGGCCATTGGCCGAGCGTTCCAGTGGCTCAAGCGTCAGCGTGGTGCCGTCGGGCAGTTCCAGCGTGGTGGGCTCCTTGATTTCTTCTGACAGGCTGCCCAGACGGACATTCAGTCCGGTCTGACGGAAGATCTGAATCAGACGCGAGACGTTTTGCAGATAAAACGTATTGCGGGTATGGCGTTCCGGTATCAGCAATAAATTGCGTGCATCGGGACAGTATTTTTCGATCCCTGCCATCGCAGCCTGCACCGCCAGCGGCAGCATTTCCGGCGCCAGATTATTGAAACCGCCAGGATAGAGATTGGTATCGACCGGAGCGAGTTTAAAGCCGGAATTGCGCAGATCAACCGAGCAGTAAAAAGGGGGGGTGTGTTCTTGCCATTCCAGACGAAACCAGCGTTCGATGGCAGGTGTAGCTTCAAGGATTTTTTTTTCTAATTCAAGCAGCGGACCATTTAATGCGGTGACTAAGTGTGGGACCATAAATAACCTTAAGCGTAAGACATGAAATCTGAAGTGAGCGATTCTAGCCGGTATTGCAATGTTGCGTCGTTCAGGACTGGTTGACCCACCTTGGGGTAAGTCTGGATCTTTCAAGCTCGGCAGTCATAATAAAGCACAGGCGTCTTTTTCGAGGCATAAATAGCCTGCTGAAAGCATGTTTATTCCGGGTGGTCGACGCTTTTATTGCCGTACTGTCAGCTAATCATCCAGTATTTATGGTAAAGGCTAGATAAATTGGTAATTTCGTCGTTGCAGAAAAAATGCAAGCAGCTAAACGGATTACAATACCGTCTCTTTTGCAGTCGCAATGGTATTGCACCCTGCGATTTATCAGGTTGATCTGCTGCAAAGTCTGATGACACTTACTGAAGAATCTGTCGATGAACTCACCATTTTTTTTCCGGCACCACGTTTTCTTTTGCATTAATCAGCGTGACGACGGCCGTGCCAGCTGTGCCGACTGCGGCGCACAACCGACGCAAAAATACGCCAAGCAGCGCATCAAGGAACTGAACCTGAACGGTCCCGGCAAGGTTCGTATCAATCAGGCCGGCTGTCTGGACCGCTGTGATCTGGGGCCGGTACTGGTGGTGTATCCGGAAGGTGTCTGGTACACCTATGTCGACAATCACGATATCGATGAAATTATCGATTCGCATCTGGTTCACGGCAAAGTCGTCGAACGCCTGTTACTTCCCAATTTTTGAAGCTGAACCATGAATGCACAAACCAGACAGTTTTTTATTCCGGGCGGAGCGGGCCAGATACAGTGCGCGCTGAATATTCCGATTGAGGTCGCACCGGTGGGCATCGCCCTGATCGCCCATCCGCATCCGCTTTACGGCGGCACGATGGATAACAAGGTCGCGCAGACTCTGGCACGCACTTTTGTCTCGCTGGGCTACGTCAGCGCACGCATGAATTTTCGCGGTGTGGAAAAATCGGAAGGCGTGCATGACCATGGCATCGGTGAAACGGATGACATGTTCCTGCTGCTGCAATACATGCAGAACCAGTATCCCGGACTGCCGGTGGCGCTGGCCGGGTTTTCTTTCGGCACGTTTGTGCAAAGCCGTTTGCAGCGGCTGATGGTCGAAGCAAATAATCCCGCCGAGCGCCTGGTGCTGGTGGGCAGTGCTGCCGGCAAATGGGAATTGGAACCGGTGCCGGCTGACACGATTCTGATTCACGGGGAAGAGGACGACACGATTCCGCTTGCCGATGTATTCGACTGGGCGCGTCCCCAGGATCTGCCGGTATCGGTCATCCCCGGTGCCGACCATTTTTTTCATCGCAAACTGCACCATATAAAAAATATCGTTACAGCACTATGGCATTCTCCCGTTTAGTGCCAGAATCTGATTCCCGGTTTCACCTTCACCTTCACCTTCACCTTCACTTCCGGAACCTGTTCGCACCCATGAAAAAATATTTTGTTCTGATTCTGCTTTGCCTGTTTCAAGTTTTAGCATTCCGCCCCGCAGCCGCGCAGACTCTGCCCAGCCCGACCATCGCCGCCAGATCCTGGCTGTTGCTCGATACCACCAGCAACCAGATCATCGCCTCTGATAATCCCGGCATGCGAGTCGAGCCGGCATCGCTGACCAAAATCATGACCGCCTATCTGGTATTCGAAGCGCTGCGTGACAAAAAGCTGGCAATGGATCAGACCGTGAATGTCTCGGTGAAGGCCTGGAAAGTGGATTCAGACAGTTCGAAAATGTTTATCGAACCCAAAACGCCGGTGACGATCAATGATCTGTTATACGGTTTGATTGTGCAGTCCGGTAATGATGCTGCCGTCGCGCTGGCTGAAGCCGTCGCGGGCACTGAAGAAGCGTTTGCTGTGCTGATGAACCGTGAAGTAGAACGCATGGGCCTGAAAGAAACCCATTTCATCAATGCGCACGGATTGCCCAGCCCGCAAAATTATTCGACCGCGAATGATCTGGCGCGGATTGCGCAACATCTGATTGTCGATTTTCCTGACTATTACAAAACGTTTTACTCGACGAAAAGTTTTACCTATAACAAAATCACCCAGCCTAACCGTAACCGGTTGCTGTGGCTGGATCCCACCGTCGATGGCATGAAGACCGGTCACACCGAAGCGGCAGGATATTGTCTGATCTCGTCGGCCAAGCGTCCAAATGGTTCCGGTGAACGCCGACTGATTTCAGTGGTACTCGGCGCCAACAGTGATCAGGTGCGCGCGCAGGAAAGTCTGAAGCTGCTGAACTGGGGCTTCATGAATTTTGACACGGTCAAGCTGTACGACAGGAGTCAGGCTATCGGCACACCGGAAATCTGGAAAGGCACGCAGTCGCACATCAAAATCGGCTTTACCAGTGATCTGTATGTGACGCTGCCCAAAGGCAGTGCCTCGCGCATCAAGCCGCAGCTGGAACGCAAGGACCCGCTGGTCGCCCCGGTCGCGGTCAACACCCAGATCGGCACCATGAAGATGATGATAGACGGTAAGCCGGTCGCGGAATTTCCGGTGATGGCACTGGAAACCGTCAATCAGGCGAGTATTTTTGGCCGGGCGTGGGATTCGATACGGTTGTGGCTGAAGTAGGCGATGTTAGAGCTTGCCCGGATGATTGATCGGCAATTACATCAGTCGATGGATACCTGTTGTGAAGCCGGTGGTCTGATTGCATTGCTGGATGAGCCTGGAATGGTCATGCAAAAATAGCCGGACTACATCGGCAGTATGAGATAAAGCAGGCAATTGGCGAGCAGGCGTATCATTTGCTTTTTGCTTGTAACTTGATATAATCGGCAAACAAGTGGACTGGGGGTGCCCGGTCGGCGTGCAGGCCTCGGTGAGTTTCACCGGGGCTTTTCGCTTTTTTGCGGCGGATAAATTTTTAAACCCCAATGTTCAAATCCATTCCCAACATTCTGTCTGCCTCCACTGCAATAGAATTTTTTCTTTAGTACTTCGAATGCTCGATTTTCCTGATCAGGCTTGATGACGCTCAATCCGATAGGTCGAGCGACCAAATCGGCGAGTTGTAATCCAGTAGAGTTAACCTTCTTATCAGCAAAAAATATATTGAAGGGCAATGAAATTCCTTGTCGATTTTCACCGTCACAAATTCGGCGAAACTCCAATTCAAGTTCGTTATCTTCTTTTTTTCCTCTACACTCAACAACAACATGTGTCGTTGTCCCGGCTTGATTTTTTTCCTGTAAAAATTCATGCAATGTTTCCAGACAAAACCCGAGCGCAACATGATAGGGATTGGGCGCAGAACCAGGCCTGTTTTTTAATTCCGTTTTATCAATGACGCAGCTGATCAGTATGAAATTGCTGGTGTCAATAATTTGCGTCAATTCATTCAAAAACTGTTGTTGATGTTGACGCCCCTGAAAAAAATTAAATGCTCCCTTTTCTTTTCGGATGTCGTGTTCATGTAAGACCACTAAGTCATGACCAAAATGGTTAAACTTGAATTTCTCCAAGGCTGGGACGACGGTTTCACAGTAATACCGTTTATGAAAAATACAGAACGAAAGAACGAAAACGGGATAATTGGGATCAAGAGTGTCCATTCCATGATCGCCACTTTCATCGACATAAACAATAAAATTACTAAATTTCCCGGCTGGCGGAGAACTCAATGAGGCTTCTGTTATTTGTAGTGATTCGGGATCAAACAGTGAGAATTGTTGGTCATTTGATTGCATGATGGCGACGTTATTTTTTAAGTCATTCATAGGCATTTGTCGATGCGGCTGAACAATGGTTAAATTATTTTTTCAAACGAAAGAGTCAAGGGACTGAACGTATTCTTATTGGAAATCTTCCCTTGTGAGACCCACTTGAGTGCAGAACCATCCTATCCTTAATGAAATTACCTGAAGGAGCAATGACTATGTTAACAATGAACAAAAAAATGTCTCATGCACTTCACAGTATTAATCGGGATATCAAGGTGTTGCCACCAGAACTATCGACACTGATCGAACAAGGATTCTGCATTCGGGATGGATGCATACTGCTGGCCGCATTGGCTGATCAAGGAACAAACGTCACTTTGCACGACTTTCCTGATAAAACCGGCTACGAGTGTTTTATTAATTCTTTTCATGTTGAGGACTACGTTAAAAACGATTATTTAAGTTATGCGTATCTGTTTGTTGAAGTCCTGCTGAATGCCTGGGTAACACTCAATAAAAATGACCGTGCTACTGCTATCGTTTCCAGCGATGAATCTGGTACGGTGGTAAAACTTCATGTTTCGCGTGAAGGCGAGAGCTGGCTGGCGGACAACCTCGAAGGATATGAGGAAGCTATTTTAATGGTTGATTCAGCTTCCTGACTCCTGATCATGCCGTTGTTATTGAGAGGTTGATCTCCAGGCTGGTCGGCTTAATTCTCCACGGAGTTGGCCCGAAGCGCTCGCCGGTCCGTCGCGGTCGGCACATCAAAATTGGGTGCAACGTAGCGACCCGATTCCAATCGATGCTGAACTTCAGATGCCACTTCTTATCGTCTTAAACGCAATGACCTCACCAGTCTGCGGAAATCGTATTTCATCAGAGATAAAGGTAATGGTCCCGTCCATGGAAAGCCGCCTGATTTGAATGCCAGTTTCGATGGGTTCGTCGTTGGCATCATAAAAATTGGTGACGAAGGTGATCATCAACGAGTCAGGGGATTTGTCGCCAGCAACGCTATACGCATGATTTGCATAACCGATGGATATCGTTTGAGAAGCATCAGCGAACATCGCAATGTAGCCGAAACTGCCGGTGTCGCCAGCTTTGATTTTATTCGGGAAAATCTGTGGAATGGCATAGGCGCCGTATCTTGCTTCAGAACTGAATGCCAGCGGGGTTGATTCAAGGTCGTTGATATACGTCACAGCCGATAGGTGATTCGGTGAAGAGTCACAGTTATTCCAGGTCCAACTGTGCGTTGTGCTATGGACCAAGGCTGGAATTTTTTGCGTGGGACTGACGATGAATTCGGAGGGGATTGCCGGATCCTGACTGATACTGCCGGACCCGGTGCAGGTTTTTGAACCACTTTGTGTGACTGTGACGAAGGTAGTCTGGCCGGACAGCATTGCCGCTCTTGTCGGCGTTTTAAAGTCAATTTCCAGTGGCCGGGTATTGGATGGATTGGCGTCATTTCCACCACCCCCACAGCTGACCAGGGCCGCGCTGAACATCGTGGTCAGCATCGTCGAACACTTAACATGCAATTTCATTTTTTCTCCAGGTAACGTCAATAACCCGCATATAGATACATGCGCTGGCATTTAGTTTCTTGAAGTTGAAAAAATTTGCTTTATTTATTCCAGGCAATTGTTTATTGAGTGATGGGCAGATACGGTAGTGCGCTTGATAATTGGAATCCTTTCCCACTCATTTCGCCTCGATTCGTTCTGTCGCGCTGATTCCTTGGGAAGTTACCTCGACACCTTCCGAATGCGTTTATCTGGCTGCCAGCTGCTGCGCGATCCATGCATCGATCTGTGATTCCAGCACCGACAGTGGCAGTGGCCCGTTATCCAGCACGGCATTATGAAATGCCCGCACATCAAATCGGGCGCCCAACGCTGCGGCCGCCCGGTCGCGCAATTCTCTGATTTTGAGCTGGCCGATTTTGTAACTCAAAGCCTGCGCCGGCCAGGCGATATACCGATCGACTTCAACAATATTGTCGCTCGGCGGATTGCTGGTATTTTCATTCATATACGCGATCGCCTGTGCCCGGCTCCAGCCCAGTGCATGCATGCCGGTGTCTACGACCAGACGTGCGGCGCGCAGAATTTCGTCGTTGAGATTGCCGAATTTTGAATACGGATCTTTGTAAAATCCCATTTCATCGCCCAGACTTTCGGCATACAACGCCCATCCTTCTTCAAACGCGGTGTACGAACCATTACGCCGGAATTTCGGCAACGTGGTGGCTTCCTTGGCGATGCTGATCTGCAGGTGATGGCCGGGAACTGCTTCATGCAGTGTCAGCGTCTCCATTTCCCATTTTGGTCGGGTCTCGAGATTGGACACATTCACGGCAAAGTAGCCGGCAACTTTACCATCGTCTGACCCGGGCTGATACATCGCCGAGGGTTGCTGTTCCGACCCCAGCAGCGGCATGGCCCGGACTTCGGCCTGGGCGCTGGGCAGATGGGCGAACATGGTTGGCAGGACCAGATAGACGCGCGCGATGATGTCACGGAAACCGTTGACGAGATCCTCGCTGCTGGCGTAATGAAACTGCGCGTCGGTATTTAGGAAGGTGCTGAATTCGGCGAAGCTGCCTTTAAAGCCGACCTGATCCATGATTTTTTGCATCGCCAGATGAATGCGCGCCACTTCGGCCAGACCCATTTCATGTATCTGTTGCGGGTTCAGATCAGTGGTGGTCTGGGTCTTGATCAGAAACTGGTAGTACGGCAGGCCACCCGGCAGCGCCGACGCGGCGATGCTGTCGCGACAGGCCGGCAGGTATTCTTTGGTGATGAAATTTTCCAGTTTCAGCAGCGCCGGTGCGACGTGTTCATTCAATTCCTTGTTACCGAGCTGGACAAATACCTGGGGTTTGGGTACGTTGCCGGGAATGTGTTGAAACGGCTGAGCCAGTTCGCTGTCTGCCAGGTGCAAT